>ENA-OWPD01001732-OWPD01001732.1-human-gut-metagenome-genome-assembly--contig:-NODE-1732-length-15377-cov-3.118392_pt1 | contig 15377 bp, 13 predicted proteins | sample MGYA00248262_ERZ651842 | MGnify/ENA primary metagenome ERZ651842 (study PRJEB26924, sample SAMEA4378253) | human gut metagenome | biome: human gut; feature: human-associated habitat; material: faeces... | reverse complement strand
GTTTATCCAAGTACACAGTCAAGAGTTTCAGCCGTTTTATACCTCAACAGCATACAGGCTCTCAAAGGGTTCACCCTGTTTTTCGCATTTCGCCATAAACATCTGGGCATCCTGTTCTCCCAGCAGCGTATCAAGTTCTTCATGTAGTCGTTTTCGATCCAGTGTTATTCTTCCATTCTGAGGAATTACCCGAAATGTATGGTTCCCTGTATTGATCCATTCTCCTTTGACCGTATGGGAAAGCTGGTAGGCGACTTTCAAACGGGATTCCAGCTCTCCGATCTCTTCTTCAATGGATTTTTTCTGTTTTTTCAGATTGATAAACTGTACGAGGGTATCCGATAGCCCGACCTACCGGGCTCGATCCCCAAGTCGGATCGCCGTTCGGCGTTGGGCATCCCGTTCCAATCCACAGCGGAGGATTTCCAATAACCCTTCCGCTCCCGTATTTCTGTTCGTTTCGTCCATTTGTTTCCCTCTGTGACGAGAACCCAAATGGAAAGAGCCGCCCCATCAAGGACGGCCCTTTCCGCTATACTGCATACTTCCACCAGAGTTTTCGTTGTGGGTTCCAGTGAAACCCCGCTCCCGAGAGCTGTTCCTTCTTCGCCGCCGTGTTTCCGGTGGCGAGAATGCACTCCCGACCGTCCTGTGCCGGTACGATTTGGTATGAAATTCCATCCAGATGGGGCAAATTGGAAAGTTCTTCTGGCGTTCGATTTGAGGCGGATGAAATCTTTTTTTCTTGCCCTGAATCGTCCTGAGTCGTTTTACTCCTCTGAGGGGCGTTTACGGCGTTTTTCTGTCTCTGAGGGCGGTTGAGCTTGTCTGAGTTGAACTCCCCGTCCGTATCTTCCTCCGTGACGATGCCAAGCATAGCTGAAAGCGCATAACGGCGCATATAGGTCATCGATATGCCCATGCCTTGTGGATCGGCCTTGGGCAGAGGAACCACCGCAAGGCTCGACTGCCATTGTCCCGATTCCGCATGAGTGAGTTTCGTGACCAACCCTAGATACCCCGGTTCCGCAGGAACAGGATATTGGCAGAGCCAGATACCATTCGAGAGTAGCGCATCACGGCATGAGTCCATGACGCTGTTCAAGGTGGCGTACTTGCTCTTGGTGAACGGATTGTTGGCATCCTTGGTCGCGGGTTGAAGCTGGCGTTGAACATTGATAAGGGCCTTGGCGATTTCCGAAATTTCTGCTGAATTGTACTCTTGCATTCTTCCTCCATAGAAAACCCCCTTCGCTCCAAATTATTGTGAAGAGAAGGGGGAAATGAAAAAACTTTCCTGTTCTATACTGTAATATAGATTCAAATCAATTTGAAGGACATACAGTTTCCATTTGTTTGTCTATGACCAACAGTTTTGTGGAAAGCAAAGAGAGTATATGTCTTGTTACATCTTCATATTGTGGAGCAATTGAAAGACCATATCGCTCTTTGACGAGTCCCATGAGCATATGCAACATGAATTGCGATTCGGAACAGTCCACGTCAGGCAAGGCGTGTGGAGCAAAAATGATGGCGTCCGCTTCCAGGGCGGCTTCAACGATATGAAGACCAGAGAAGGATGTGCCGGACAATGGGCAAAAAACATACTCGCTTGTCCGTGTGGGCCAGACAAGCATATTCGCATCAAAGGCATCGCATACACGTCTCAGCCCTGATGCCCTGGCGCAGCGTTCCGGGGTGCCCCAAGGCGTGTCAAGAACACGGACTCCTTTGGCTCGGCATTCAAGCTTTGCAGGATGAGTTCCTGTACAATCTGGCGTCGGTATTCCGCCCGCATCCAATCGGTGACCGGTAACGCACTGTGGGACAAATGAGAACATTTCACCCCTGCTAAAACAAATCACCAATTCCCCAAGTGACGATAAGCCAGCCCTGAGCTTGAGGGCTGGCTTATTTTTGATTTCAATGGAAGGGAACGGGAAAGCGTTTTGTGTAAAGGCCTCAAAAGGTGATAACCACCCATTCATAAATATAAACATGTTGCTGTAGCAGCACAGAAAATTTTATCACCCAGCGGCAGGTCTTACATTATATTCATTAAGCTTTTTTTCCATTAATTTAAATTTATTCTCAAGAGCAGAAGAAAGCGGCTTTATTTTATCAAACGCCTTCAATAGATCTTCTTTATGAATAGCATTATTCATTTTTTCATTATTAGTAGAATCAATATACTTAATAAATAGTTCTTCAACAGCAGCAGCAATTCCAGCCTCTAAATCTGCACCAGAAAATCCATCTGTTTTTTCGACAACTTCAGAAAGATTCAATGCTGCGTAGTATTTTTTACGTTTCATAAGATGAATCTTGAGTATTTGTAAACGTTCTTGAGGCGTGGGAAGAGCTACTGAAAAAATTTCATCGAATCGCCCTTTTCGCAAGAATTCAGTAGGAAGTCGTTCCAAGTCATTAGCAGTGGCAACAACAAACACTGTAGATGTTTTCTCTTGCATCCATGTAAGAAATTGCCCTATAAGTCTTGTGGTAACTTCATGTCCGCTGCTTCCTGTACCGCCAGCAAAGGCTTTCTCCACTTCATCAACCCACAAAACACAAGGACTCACTGCTTCAGCCTGGGCCAAGGCAGACCGCATATTCCTTTCTGACTCACCCACATATTTGCCGAGAATTCTTCCAACATCGAGACGAAGTAAGGGAACTTTAAATAATGCGGCTGTCGTTTTCGCCGTTAATGATTTTCCACAGCCTGGAAAACCTACAATTAACATTCCCTTAGGAATATCCACTCCATTTTTGAGAGCACTATCCAAATTATGGAATATTTGCGCTTTCCGATAGAGCCATTTTTTAAGTTCTTCTAGGCCTCCAACAGAATCAATATCATAGATTGAATCGATATATTCCAGCAATCCTGATTTACAGACAATTTGTTTCTTTTCGGAAAGTATAAAATCTTTATCATTTATTGATATAATCCCACCATTTGTATATGCTAAATCAAGAACCTGTTTTATTTGAAAAAATGAAAATCCTTTCAATTCTAGTGCGAGATCTCCAACTTCCTTTTCATCTATGCTAAAATCAAGATCTTTTGCATATCCATGTATTATATTTTCTATATCACCTTGTGTGGGTTTATTTTGGGATACAATAGTAATCAAATGCTCAAGTTCATTTGGGATAATACATTCTCCAGAAACAATAACAACGGTTTGTTGGTACCCAGATGTATATAGGGTGCGCTCTGCAATGTATTTTAATAATGCTATTACATCTGGGTCTTGTAATTTATTATGTACATCCTTTAAAATAAGAAATGTTTCTTGAGAATACCCATTATCCTTGTTTGTATCCAGGAATTGAGACAATTTCTCTTCTACAAGAAAAGATTTCGTAGCGAAATCTACAGGCCCGAGGCCTTCACGGAATTCATAAATATGTGCTTCACCAGAAATTTTGCAGATGATATCATCAATAGACCGAAAATCTTGACTTTGAAAATATAGTATGGGCCTTAACGCATGCACATAAGAAAGTATTTTTATATATTCCATAACACATAAATCCCTAATCTTTAATGTACATTATTATTTAATATTTCTTTCAATGATAACAATTGGTACTTTTTTAGGAGATTCGTTACATCCATATAAACGAGTGGGCCATTACGTAATCCTTTATAATCAAGTCCATCTAGAATAGGAAAATTACGATTGACTGTATCGCTATCTAATTCTTCCCGAGTTACTCTACTACGAACGAAGTCACCCTTCCCCAGATAAAGAATCAATATTTTGCATTCTTTATCAGGAACTATATCATCCCATGATTCGTGAGTGGTTTTTTGGATGAAAGTAAGACTACCTTTTGATATGTTTCCACTATCTTGACTAGTAATATCTTTTCTTTCGCCTTTCAAAAGTGTCACAACTACTGTTTCTTCAGTTTCTAGATTTGCCCCATTAAAGCATTTAGCTATACAATTTGTTACCTTATTTTTTATAGTATCATTTAAAATATCAAATGCTAGTAATGGAAAAAAGATTCCCGGAGCCATTTCAAACATTTTATCCGAAAAAAATGATTCTTCAAGTTTAACGAGTTTCCAATATTTATTTACAAGCTGTAGAGATGCTTCTGACAAAAATGGCAAATCAAATGCATGTTCGAATATATCGTTTTTCAATTGTAAATATGACTCATGGTATCCATTGATAATTTTATCCCATTTTTCTTCTGAATCATGAACAGTTTCAATCTGCTTTTTTTGCTCTTCAAGAAAGAGCAAAGGATAGATGGATTCCTGTATACTTTCTTTCGGCAAATGAGGACAAAAAATTTCTATGAGGACTTTTGTCGCTTCTATATCACTGAGTCCTGAGGGTATTAACTCAAGTTCATGCCTCTTTTCTTCAAAATTATGAGCAATTAGCCACCGAAGCAAAACTCCTTTTTTATATAACGCAAGCACATCCTGAAGATGAAATTGCTCTTCAAGCTCTTCAAGAGAGCGGATGGGATATCCATTTACTTGAATAAAAAATTTAATATTCTTAATCATATCAATGTATCCTTATTTTAAAATCCAAAAAAATTTGCTATACTCGAACAAGCATTTTGAATGCCATGCATTACAGTTTTTCCCGCAGCAGCAATACTATCCCCTATTTTTTTAGCTTTTTCCCAAGCACTATCACGAAGTTTTTGAGCACCCGCACAAACAGCTCTCCCTACAGTTGATCCTGCTACATAACCTAAAGTTCCTCCCACAAATCCTCCTATACCCGCTCCTATTGGACCTAAAATAGCTCCTATAGTTGCTCCAACAGTAGAGCCTTTTATAGAAGCTACAGTTCCTGCAACAACTGAGCATGCACATTGTTCTATTTCGCGTACGCCATCGCCAACGCTTATTTCATTTTGAGCGACTTTGTAAGCTATACATGCGCTATCGACAGCTGTACTGGCTATCATACCAATTGTAGTTGGATTTTTGAGTATAGTGTGAGGAAAAGGTATAGGAGGTAAAGGCAATGGTGTTGTTGGAATGACACTGTAAATTTTTTTTGGAATATGACGCTCAATATAAACTTTCAATGCTCCTGCAACAGCACAAGTAGCACCACTTTTAGCTCCATCTCGTATAACAGATTCTGCTATTTTTTTACTATCTATTTCTTTATCGTCTATGATACAATTAGCAAATGCAAAAGCTCCTCCCATTGCAGCTCCTTGCAAACCTGCAATCCCTGCCTGTTTTCCAAGGTATAGCGCAAGTTTTTTATTAGTATAATTATTCCATGATTTATTAGGGATTATACCGGATTGCTGAATATTCTCTTGCTCTTTTTTTATGTGCTCTACAGTAATGGAAGTACTTTCTACACCATTTTGATTGAGTTTTGAGTCACTAATTCCATTTTGAACATGCCCATCGGGAACAAGGCGTTCCTGTCCACTATAATCTCCAGCTTCAAAAGCTTTATTGGAAGCATCCGAGTTTGCGTAGCATTTAGCCTGCACAAGCTGTACTGTTGTTCCTTTTTTATCGAATATAGCTATATCCGCAGAATTTTTTTCATAATTTGTGCCTGGAACGGGGCGAAGCACTTCTGCACGATAATCATTACCCTTGAGTGCTGCATCCATATTAAATGATGCTACATGTTCAGTTTCAAATAAATATCCGAACAAATTAGGATTATTATTTATATTTCCATCACGAGTTGTAATTGTTTGCGCTAAATCTTTATTAGCTTCTGAAATAGCAATATCAATGCTAGATAGATAAGTACCATATTTAATAGCATTCATACCTTTAGAGCTCGCTTCTAATTCCTTTTCAAGCCAGCTCTCCTGTGCCATTCCTTTTGATATTGCTATATGCAGTGACGCTTTTTTATCATTATAAATTTGAAGATTAGCAATGGTATCGCTAGAAAATTCTATACATTTATCCTCAGATAGCTGTGGTAATTCTTTTTTTAATTTATTAGCTAACCATTCTTCGTCACTTTCTAATTCAATTTTTAGAGAATAATCGTTAAGCCATTGGACAAGTAATTCTTGTATTTTTGTATAATCTTCGGCGTGCACAACGTTCTCCTTTTACAAATAAATTCAGCGAGTTCGGTAGGCATTCTAAAACTATATACGCTTTAAAAAGATAAATGATCTCTTGCGGGTAACAGGATTGCACTACTTATCCTCAAAAAGTATCCAATATATCCTTGAGCCAGCTCACACGCCGCGCTGTCATTTCGAGCCGCCAGCCTGTCGTGATAAGGCCAGCGGAAGTTCCTCCAAGGACAGACATCATCGTGTCGCATGAACCTTCCCGATACGTGAGCCAAGCCCGTTGGGAATCACGCAACAAGGTCTTTTGCTTCTCATCCATTGCCTGCATTACTTTTTTGTACGTAGTGTTGAGAAGGGCTTCTATGCGTTCATCTTCCGCAGTCAGGCAATCCTGCATGGCAACGGTGACACCGTCGCTTTTCTCCATACACTGGGCGTATTCCACACTGAGCAGGGAATCCGTTGCGGAAGCGTTTCCTTCAGTATGCTGCTCTATGACATGTCCGCTCTTGTATACTTCCACCCGTGAACATTCTTCACCGTATACATTCCAGAATTGTTGGACATCGTAATTTACTGAAACCCGGTTGCCCTCCTTTCCCAACTCCCGATCAAGCCGATCCGGATCGGCAATCATGAAGACGGATTCCCCGGAATCAAGCTGAAATGCGCCATAGCACATATCTCCGCACTGTGAGCCCTTGTAGACTCCCGTGAGAGTTCCGCTATCCAGCACTTTGGAGGGACATAATGCCTCTGAATCTGCATGGACATTGTGCGCGAGGCAGAGCAGCACAAGAAAAGGCCCTACCCATTTTAAATTCCTCATTACATCCTCCTGCATAATTATTTCCGCTAGGTGAGGCAGTTCGACATAACAGCTAGTAACTTTTGTAAAATTTTCATTTGGCGTCTTTTCCTCTTTACCCCTGACAGGATATATAAACCGTCGGTCGATAGATCGCTAGCCTTTTTTTGATACTTCCGTCAGATAACCTAAAATGGAAGAATCAAAACAAGTGCTTGGAAAAGTATTTCGCGAATACCGTGAACGCTCTGGATACTCTCAATGGAGGCTATCCGTCGTCACACAGGTTCATCCACGGAACATCCAAAAAATTGAAAAAGGTCTGCTCCAGCCAGGAGTTATGCTCGTAGTGCGGCTTGTCTCTGCCACGGGAAGCAATGTCGGCTTCTTTTTTGCCGATTTAGCTAAAGAAGCTGGCCTGATGCGCCAAGAGATTATGCCCCGAGTATGGCAAGAAGTAGAAGAGGAAGAGACATGGAGGGAGTGCAAGTGCCTATTTGGACCATTTTTCAAACAAATCCGTATCACCAATCAGATCACGCAACAGACAATCAGTGAAGCGACAGGCTATACGCTCCGAAATATCCTCAACACTGAGAAGGGCCGTCAAGAGCCAGCCGTTATGACCGCTCTGAGTATGGTGGTTACGACAGGAGTTGATATAGGCATATTTTTTAATAGACTAGCTTGCATCCAAAATAAATTTGAAAAAGGCAAATAGAAACAGAATAATGAGTGATTATTAAAGAAATTTTTACAATTCTCTGATTATCCCAAAAACTAAATAAAGGAAATAAGAGATTGCTCTTCTTGCCTTTAAAGAGCATTTATACTTTGCGTGCTCTTACAGTTTTTTCTCTTTACCTCATACATTGAAAAGTTTTTAAACAAAAAACGCCGTCACCCTTTGAGGTGTACGGCGTTTTTTATATTATACGGCAAGCAATTTTTACTTAATATATTGAAATAACTTGCTTTGACCATAACTATGCTTTCTGATAAAAACCAAAGGAATACTTGTGCTTGGCTTGAAACAGGCCACTCCCTTTTTCTATTACTTTTTATCAAAGCGAAATCTGATGATCACGGGCGAATAAAAAAATAAAGTCGATGCGTTATGGACAGAGTTTTGGACCGGCGGACTCGCCAATCCTTTGGATGTCATTGAACAAATAACCTATCTGATGTTCATCCATGACCTCGATGAAGTGGATACGCGCAAGCAAAAGGAGTGTGTCCTCCTCGGCACCCATCATGAGAGTCTTTTTCCTGAAACTGTGAAGCTCGGAGAGCGCGAGATAAAGGGAAACGATCTCCGATGGTCGGTTTTCCGGGACAAGCCCGCAAGTGTCGCTTATGAAACGGTTCAGATGGATGTCTTTCCTTTTATCAAGACGTTACACTCCGACAAAAACAGCGCCTACTCGAAGTATATGGGAGATGCGATCTTCAAGATTCCGACTCCCCAAAAGTTGAGCCAGATCATCGACAAGCTCGAAGACGTGTATGAGCTGTTGAAAAAAGAACCTGACAAGGATGCACGAGGGGATCTCTACGAATATCTCCTCTCAAAAATTGCAACGTCAGGAACAAACGGGCAATTCCGTACTCCCCGGCACATCATCCGTATGATGGTGGAACTTCTGGCCCCTGTTCCTGAAGATCATATTTGCGATCCTGCTTGCGGCACAAGCGGCTTCCTTGTGGAGGCGGCTCATTACCTGAAAACGGAACACAAGGACGCCATCTTTTACAACAAAGAAAGGAAGGCGCATTTCAACAACACGATGTTCACGGGCTACGACATGGACAGGACTATGCTCCGCATCGGTGCCATGAACATGATGACCCACGGGATTGAAAATCCCAATATCGCCTACTGCGACAGCCTTTCGGATCAAAACGGGGACAGCGGCAAGTACGATAAGATTCTAGCGAATCCGCCGTTCAAGGGAAGCCTAGACTACGATATCGTCTCGGCAAACATCCTTAAGGTTTGCAAGACGAAAAAGACGGAACTTCTTTTCCTCGCGTTGTTCCTTCGGATGCTGAAGGTCGGTGGGCGTTGCGCTTCCATCGTGCCGGACGGCGTGCTGTTCGGTTCGTCTACGGCGCACAAGGCTCTCCGCAAAGAACTTATTGAAAAGAACCGCCTTGAAGCGATTATTTCCATGCCTTCAGGCGTCTTCAAGCCATATGCCGGGGTTTCCACTGCCGTTGTCATATTCACCAAAACAGGACACGGCGGAACCGATAAGGTATGGTTCTACGATATGCAGTCTGATGGCTACAGCCTTGACGACAAACGGACTCCACTCCAGACGAATAATATACCCGACATCATCAAACGGTTCCACAGCCTTAAAGCTGAAGAATCCAGAACAAGGACTGAGCAGAGCTTTTTCGTCCCTAAGCAGGAAATCGTGGATAATGGCTATGATCTGTCCATCAACAAGTACAAGCAGACGGTCTATACAGAGGAAAAATATCCTTCTACTTCTGAGATCATGAGTGATATTTTGGAGCTTGAGAGTAAGATTGTTGCGGGACTGACGGATTTGGAGAAGATGGTGTGATGGTGAAAAAGGATAAAGTTCGTCTAGGTGATGTTTGTACTATCGTATCAGGAACCACACCCAAGACAGGAACTAAAGAATATTGGGATGGTGAATTAAACTGGATCACACCAGCTGAACTGAGTGATGATATAGATATTATATATAAAACAGAAAGAAAAATTACAAATAAAGCAGTTACAGATTCATCATTAAAACTCCTTCCTGTTGGAACAGTATTACTCTCTTCAAGAGCTCCTATAGGTAAAGTAGCAATTGTTGGTAGCCCTATGTATTGCAACCAAGGGTTTAAAAATTTAATTTGCTCTAATAGTATATTTAATAAATTTCTCTACTGGTTTCTAAAGGGGAAAAAAGATTTTTTGAACTCATTGGGGCGAGGAGCAACTTTCAAAGAAATTTCAAAGTCTATAGTTGAAGATATTCAAATTTCTCTTCCTTCCCTTAGCGAACAAAAAAGAATTGCCGCTATTCTGGACAAGGCCACTGAGATCATTACGCTGCGAAAGCAGCAGATCGAAAAGCTCGATTTGCTGGTGAAATCCCGATTTATCGAGATGTTTGGAGACCCGGTTCAAAATGAAAAGGGGTGGCCTATTGTTGCCCTTGAAGAAATCGCTGCAATTCGTATTGGCCCCTTTGGCTCCTTACTGCACAAGGAGGATTATATTGAAGGAGGCCACGCTCTCGTTAACCCTTCGCATATTGTAGAAGGGAAAATTTGTATTGATTCCAGGCTGACGATATCCCCAGAAAAATACAATGAACTCAATGCGTACCACCTTAAAGTGGACGATATTGTTTTAGGCCGAAGAGGAGAAATGGGCAGATGTGCAGTTATTCATTCTGCTGGCTTGCTGTGCGGAACGGGAAGTATGATTATCAGGCCTAACAAAAGAATGAAGCCTTATTTCCTACAGACGATTCTTTCCAGTCCTACCTATAAAAAGACTATTGAAGATAGGGCAGTAGGCATCACGATGATGAACTTAAATGTTCCTACCGTTTCAGCTCTCCCTATTCCGTTGCTCCCTCTTGACCTTCAAGAAAACTTTATTGCTATCCTCCAGCAGGTCGACAAAACAAAATCAACCCTTCAACAAAGCCTCGAAAAACTCGAACTCAACTACAAGGCCCTGATGCAAACCTATTTCAGATGAGGTTCCAGCATGACCAATTTCGATTTCCTGAAAGAGCAGAAACAGTTTTCCAGCTTTGCCAACACCGCTATCGCCGCAGAGAGGATCTTTTCCATTGATGCCGCCTCGTGCGCGATCAACTGCCGCAAAGCGATGGAGCTGGCGATCAAATGGATGTATTCGGTCGATACGTCGCTGTCGATGCCTTATCAGGAAAAGCTGGTCACGCTCCTCAATACGGAAGGATTTCAGAAAATCGTCGGCAGGGAAATCCTCAAGCGTCTGAATTTTATCCGTGCCCTGGGCAACAATGCCGCCCACAGTACCCGCGCCATCAGCAAGGAGCAGGCACGGTATGCACTGGAAAACCTGTTCGTTTTCCTTGATTTCGTTGACTACTGCTATGGCAAGGGCGATGAAGAACGTGAGTTTGATTCTTCGCTTTTGGCGCAGGAACAGGCTGTGCCGTCTTCGGTTCAGGCTGATACTGTGGATGTAACCATTGAGCAGCTTAAAGCGGAAAACAAGGCATTGCGGGAACAGCTCACCGCAAGGCGCGACCACCAGAAGCAGACGTATGTTCAGAAGCCGCTGGATCTCTCTGAATACGAAACCCGAAAGGTTTATATTGATACGCTGCTGACAGATGCTGGATGGGTGCAGGGGCAGGATTGGGAAAGTGAGTATCCCTTGGAAGGAATGCCCAACAAGGCGGGCGTAGGGTATGCGGATTATGTCCTGTTCGGGGACGATGCCAAGCCCTTGGCGGTCATTGAGGCGAAAAGGGTTTGCAAGGATGTTGCCGCAGGACGGCAGCAAGCCAAATTATACGCGGATCTTCTTGAAAAGAAATTCGGTCGGCGTCCAATCATTTTCCTCACCAATGGTTTTGATACGCATATGTGGAACGACCGATACTACCCGGAACGGGTGGTATCCGGCGTGTACTCCAAGCGTGATCTGCTCAAGGAATTCAATAAGCTGGATTCCCGTTCCAGTTTGAAGAACATCCTCATACGCGAAGCCATTACCAACAGATACTACCAGAAGGAAGCTATTCAGGCCGTCTGTCAGGCATTTGATAGCGGCAATCGGCGCAAGGCGCTGCTCGTCATGGCGACGGGCAGCGGTAAAACCCGTGTGGTCATTTCCTTGGTGGATGTCCTGCTTCGCTACGGCTGGATCAAAAATGTCCTGTTTCTGGCTGACCGGACGAGCCTCGTTGTGCAGGCAAAACGGGCTTTCTCCAATCTTCTTCCCGATCTGTCCATTACGAATCTCTGTGAGGAGAAGTCCAACTGTACGGCCCGAGGCGTCTTTTCCACCTACCAGACCATGATGAACTGCATTGACGACGCTAAGGACGAAGATGGTGGAAAACTGTTCACCTGTGGGCACTTCGATCTCATCATCGTTGATGAGGCTCATCGAAGCATTTATAAAAAATACAAAGACATCTTTACCTATTTTGATGCCCATATCGTAGGACTTACTGCGACGCCCAAAGACGAAATCGACAAGAACACCTATGAAATCTTTGAACTAGAATCCGGTGTTCCCACATACGGCTATGAATTGGCTCAGGCCGTCCGGGATGGGTTCCTCGTTGACTTTCATTCCGTGGAGACGCGCCTGAAATTCATGGAATCAGGCATCACCTATGATGAACTTTCCGAAGAGGAGAAGGTCGAATTTGAGGACTGCTTCACTTCCGAAAATGGGGAAATTCCCGAACGGATCGACAGTGCGGCTCTCAATGAATGGGTTTTCAACATCGATACCATTCGCCAAGTGCTGAATACGCTTATGACGCACGGCATCCGTGCTGATTTCGGCAAGAACGTGGGGAAAACCATCATCTTTGCCAAGAACCACAAGCACGCCGAAAAAATTGTGGAAATTTGGAATAAGGATTACCCACACTACCCTTCCGGGTATTGTCGGGTCATCGACAATCAGACCAATTATGCCCAAAGTGCCATTGACGATTTTTCAGATAGGCAAAAGCTGCCACAAATCGCTGTTTCCGTGGATATGCTGGATACCGGTATCGACGTGCCGGAAGTTGTCAATCTTGTCTTCTTCAAGCGGGTACTCAGCAAGGCCAAGTTCTGGCAGATGATCGGCCGCGGCACGCGCCTATGCCCCAGTTTGATTGACGGTAAAGATAAGGACAAGTTTTATATTTTTGATTTCTGCGGCAACTTTGAGTTCTTCCGCATGAATAAGGGAAAAGCAACCGCTAATATGATTGCGCTGCAAGGCGCGATTTTCCACCTGAAAGCCCAAATAGCTTTTAAATTACAAGATTTAGCTTATCAAACAGCAGATTTGATTGATTTCCGTAAGACACTTGTGAGTGATATGGTGCGCAAGGTGCGGGAGCTGAACCGTGAAAATTTCGCTGTCCGTCAGCATTTGAAGTATGTAGAGTTGTACAGCAATCAGGATAGTTACAATGCTCTGACCTATGAGGATACACTGTTCATGGAGCAAGAGCTTGCACCGCTTATTATGCCGGAGGAGGACGATGCTAAGGCGTTACGGTTTGATGCGCTTATGTATGGCATTGAACTTGCTTACCTTGTTGGGAAGAAATATGGTAAGGCAAGAAGCGATCTGTTCAAAAAAGTATCCGCTGTGGCGTCTGTTGCCAATATTCCTGAAATCATGGCGCAGTCTGAGTTGCTTGACAAGATTCTGCACACGGACTATGTAGAAAGGGCAGGAATCAACGAGTTTGAGCATATCAGGGAAAATTTGCGCGATCTCATTAAGTACATTCCAATCAGCAGGGTGCGCTATGACACCAATTTTGATGATGAAATCCTATCCATGGAATGGAATGAGTCGGAGTTGGAAAACGATGACTTGAAGAATTACAAGGCAAAGGCGGAATTCTATGTGCGCCAGCATATGGATAACGCCGCTATCTCAAAACTCAAGGGTAATGTACCGCTGACGGTGGAGGATGTTCAGGATTTAGAGAAGATTCTCTGGAACGAGGTCGGCACCAAGCAAGACTATGAGGCTGAGTACGGACAAAAGCCATTAGGTGAGTTCGTCCGAGAAATCGTAGGACTGGATATGAACGCCGCCAAAGAAGCCTTTGCACAGTATCTGAATGATGCAAGCCTTGACAGCAGACAGATTTACTTTGTGAACCAGATTGTAGAGTATATTGTTCACAATGGCATGATGAAAGATTTGTCTGTCTTGCAAGAAACGCCATTTACTGACCAGGGCAGTATCGTGGAGGTGTTTACGGATTTGTCTGTGTGGATGGGGATTCGGCAGACGATTGAAAAGATCAATGCCAATGCAGTTGCAGCGTAACTTAGGAAAGAATTATATAAACCTTTTGAAAAGCAAGTAATATGTTAAACAGCTGGGTAAGGGCCGTAGGAATTTCCTTGTCAAGCTGGATTTGCACTATCAAAACATTCCGGAGCGCATAGCCAAATTTCTGGCTGTGCGTTCCGTTTTTCTGTGTTGATTATGCTTTGTAAAATTTTATAAAAAGTCTTGTCGTTTTTTGCAGGTGTTCACTGACCGTTTTTCTCTGGAGTATAGTGGGGGGATATACTTTCTCGAAAAACATGGTTTCCATGGTCTAATAATTCGGGGGATATAGTGGAGGGAAAGAGGTATTTTACAGCTTGCCAGTAAGATTATAGACGTATTGTATAAATACTGACATTTGATTTTGTGCATGATTAAAAATATTTTTTGAAAACGTGCTTTTAGGGGTATTCACTGGTCTGTTTTTTCGGGGGTATAGTAGAGGGGTAAATAGTTTTTACGCTCTCTTGGTGATTTCTCTCTCTGCTCGCCGCCGCGAGAATGGTGAGGGGGTGCAACCCGGCTGTGTGTAACTGCCGTAGGGAGTATACACAACCGGGTAGGGGGGAGAGGAAAGACGCGAGCGGCGCGGATTTCGTTCCTCTCCCCCTAATCTCGAAAGCGATTTTCACCAGTGTTTTGATAAGATATAAGCATATAGCACAGAAATAGAAACTGAATTTTGTGCAGAAATAAAAATATTTTTTCAAAATGTGCTTTTAGGGTGTTCCACTGGCCTATTTTTTCGGGATGTATAGTAGAGGGGGAAATATTTTCGTTGTTCCTTGACAACAGAATACTCAGGCATCAGGTACAAATTCGGCGCGGAGAGCTGCAGCGGAAAGCTGCGAACTGCGGGTGGCTCCCGTCATGGCAATGACCCGCGCAGAAGATAATGATACTCCCGACCAGTCACAGTCCGAGCGTGAAAAGCGTCGCAGGCCGTGAGATCGGACAACAAGATAGGTGCAATGCCTGTGAGGTCGGTCCGCCGCCGGCCGCCTGATGTTTCCCGGCAGCCGGGGGTGAGGACGAGTAGGCTGACAGAGAAATGCGAGGTGATGATATATATGATAGTGTAAAAATCCGGACAACAGAATAATCACAAACCGGAAGAATCGCATGAATTCCTCCGGTTTTGCTTTTGGAGGTCATCTATGGAATGGAAAAACGCAAATAAGATATTGCCGGAACGCGGCCATCGGGTTCTGTGTCTGTATCCGAACGGCAAAATGGACGTACAGCTTTACTTAGGCCGTGAGAGTTTCGTTCACGATCTGTACGGACGCTGTATTTTCTGGACGGAACTGCCGAAACGCCCGAAAGCCTACTTCAAACTCATGGGGCGCAATGAATAAGGAACAGAAAGCAATCGCTCGTCTGCGGCTGGCCGCTGAAATGAGTGAAACCTATTACCATGCACCGCTCGTTATAACCACTTCGGGCGGCAAGGAC
>ENA-OWPD01001713-OWPD01001713.1-human-gut-metagenome-genome-assembly--contig:-NODE-1713-length-15575-cov-3.494459_pt1 | contig 15575 bp, 15 predicted proteins | sample MGYA00248262_ERZ651842 | MGnify/ENA primary metagenome ERZ651842 (study PRJEB26924, sample SAMEA4378253) | human gut metagenome | biome: human gut; feature: human-associated habitat; material: faeces... | reverse complement strand
CTTTATAATAAGAAGAAAGTTTTTTGGAAAATGCCTGTTTTGCAGGAATACGAAGAAAAATTCAGGTGTGCCTGTGATGATGTTCGCTGCGAAGCCAGGTAAAATGGTATTGGCGAAGAGCATTTTCCAGCTTCTGGCTGTCCCGGACACGGACAGGAAAGCTTGTGCCGTCAGTCAGAATACAGGCTTCCTTTGTAAGGGCGTCTACATAATCCGCATTGACAAGAATTCCCCGGTTGGCTGACAGAAAACGGGGATCGTGGCCGGTAAGCCGGAGAAAATTTTCTGCAGTCATGCGGCTGCGCAGATGTTTTCCGTCCTTTGTGCGGATATCCAGATAATGAGCATCATTTACCACAGACACAATATCAGACAGCAGGAGAGGAATTGTCTGCCGGCCGCTGACAATGTTGATACTGGGTTTCTGCTTTGGAAAATGTTTCCTGGCATCATCCAGGACCTGAAAGATCCGTTTTGCAGAAAACGGTTTGGTAATATAATCAAAGGCATGAAATGAGAAGGCATCAGGCATAAAATCACTGGAGGAAGTGAGGAAAACCAGAAGACAGGTGTGATCGATTTCCCGCAGCTTTCTGGCTGTGTCAATTCCGGTGATCCCTTTCATAAAAATATCCATAAAAACAATCTGATAAATACCGGGCTGAAATTTGTCCAGAAAATCAGATCCTCCCAAAAAGCAGGTAAGCTCTGCCGGTTCGCCGGTTCTGGTTTCAAAATCTTTGCAGAGAATTTTCACCTGCTCTATATAACTTCGATCATCATCTACAATAGCGATTTTCATAATCATCACATTCCCTTCTGTTTTATTTTATCATAAAAATATGTGTCAATTCCAGTCTCCTCTTTGTCTTTTCGAGGCCAGAAAATGTATGTTCTTGCCAAAGGGATTGTTTTTTCTGAAAAAAAACAATACAATAGCTTCAGGAGAGGAAACATTGTATTAAAAAAAGATAAAAAAGTGGTAAAACATACATACATAAAAATTGCAGAATTTATGGTATTTCTGCGTATTTTGTGCTATACTGTTTCCAGGTAGAAAACTGTATCTAATCGATAACGGTCTCCGATTATTGCAGCATTTTTTTTCGGGGGGGGTAAAATGGAAACCCAAAAACAAGAACAGCTGAATGTATATATGCTTGGCGGATTTTCCGTACAGTATCTTGGAAAAGAGATTTTGCTGGGAAGAAAAAACACCCTGAAGTTTATTCAGCTGATGCAGCTAATATGGCTGAGAGGAAATAAAGAAATTTCCAAAAAAGAATTGATAGATGCAATGTATGACAGAAGAGACGTTGCAGATCCCAACAACAGTATTAATAACCTTTTTCATCAGGTTAAAAAGCATTTTCCGGCAGCAGGGCTTCCGGACTGTGATTACATTACCCGTACAGAAGGAGGATATATGGCAGGTTCAGAGGTTCCGGTAAGAACAGATGTCCAGAGTTTTATGGAGCTGGCACAAGCCGGGGAAACAGAATTGGATGAGGACAAAAAAGCCGGTTATTACTGTCGGGCACTGGAACTGTACAAAGGCGAGCTTCTTCCCGAGATTTCCACGGAAATATGGGTGATTGAGGAGAATCTGAAGCTGAAGATGATTTTTGATACCTGCGTTTACTGGCTGTCAGATTATTTCAGAGACAAAGGGAAGAACGAAGAGCTGGAAGCGCTGTATGAGAAGGCGGTCAGTCTGTTTCCATATGAAAACTGGCAGCTGGCTCAGATTGAGGCTCTTTTGGCAAAGGGAGAAAATGAAAGAGCCCTGGAGATTTATCAAAAGATGGTTCAGATGTATTCCGATGAGATGGGGCTGGATCCCACGCCGGAGATGCTGGAATGCTATGAGAAAATCAGCCGGAGATCCCATGACCTGCCGGGAGATATGGAACTTATAAAACGGGAATTATGTGAGAAAAAAGAGGAACGCAGAAAGGGCGCATATTTCTGCGATTACCGGACCTTTACCGAAATATGCCATATTTCAAGAAGAAATATGGAGCGTCTTGGAAAGTCCATTTACCTGATGCTCTGTACTCTGAGCGACTACGAGGGAAAGGCGATCCGGAATCCGGAAAAGCTGAAGCTTCGCGCGTCAGATCTGGAACAGGTGATTTGCGGATGTCTGAGAGAGGGCGATACCTTTACCAGATATAATCAGTCTCAGTACCTGATTATGCTGGTTGGAACAAATAAAGAAAATTGTGAGCTCATATATCAGAGAATCAAAAACCGTCTGAGAGATCAGATCCACACAAAGGCCTCCATCAGCTATACGGTGGCGTCGCTGGCAGATTTACATGGAATTTAAAAAGAATATATTGAGATAGAAGAGAAACAGATAAGTGCACAAAAAAAAATCGCTTATCTGTTTTTTTTTATAATTTTTTCGAAAAAATAATTAATTTTTAAGAGTTTCTTTAAGAATGCATTTGGTAAAGTTTTATACATAAGAGGTGAGCAAAATGAGGACAGTCGTTTACAATCTGTTTGCCCCTAATCTGATTTGTATCGGAATTGACGGGGGAAATAATGGGGAATACAGCGGACGGATTTGGCATCAATATTCAGATGAGCCTCTGTCCTTTCAAGGAACTATAGAGATGGTTCGGTTTATAGAAGATCTGTTTAATCAATGGAATTTTCCACAGAGTTCTACAGACAGCCGTTCCTTTTCAGCTAAGAAACCCGTTGCCGGAGAAGAACATAGGAAAGGGGTCGAACTTCAAATGGATGCATCACGTTTACACAATAAAAATGGAGGAAAAGGAACCTTTATTGTACATGTCCGGTATCGGCAGAACGCAACTTGGCAGGGAGATGTTATCTGGGCAGAAAAAAATGAACGTCAGGGATTTCGCAGTGCGCTGGAGCTTCTGAAACTGATTGACAGTGCGTTAGACGGCGAAGAAGGGGAGGAAGCGGAAAATGGTTAAAACAGGAAGACAGAAGAATAGAAAAATAAAGAAGAGGGAGGGATAACTGACAATGGGAAAAAATTCCAGGATGCAAAATCACATAAACGAAATAAAAAGAAAAACCCAGTATTTTTGGAGCCATAAAGGAAAACGGTTCTGTGCAGCAATGCTTTGCGCCAGTATGGTTATGGGAAATGCCGGAAGTATTGCGAATGCATCTAATGTGATTGTTTCCGGAGAAAGCAGTCTGGCAACTCCCAGCAATACCGTTGACACAGCAACACCGTCAAATGGAAATGAGCTTCATCGTTTCCAGCTGACAGGAGAAGAGCTGTATGAAGCTTTGCAGAATGCCATTGCCGGAGATGCACGGGCAGATGTGGAATTCACAGGCGGAAGTAGCGCAGAATATGAAGACTTTTTCCTGGAGCCGGGCGATTATTATGAATTAAATCTGGAAAACGGGAAAAAGGGAAATCGGACAGAACTGAGAATCTTTGCAAGAATCGAAGAGAGTGAGCTGGTTGAAGGCGAACGTGATGATTATGTAATAGACGGCACAGAAGAGCTGATGTTACTGGCAGTCAATCGTTCTGAGAAGGATCAGAAAGTCACGGTTGCAGTTGACGAAAAGCACACACCGGAATTTGTGATACCGGTAAATGTAAAGTCTGATGCAGAGCTGATAACATCACCTTCCCCTGTGATTGATACAACAAAAACAGGTGAGGAAGCTGAGACAGCAACACCTTCCAACGGAATGCCGGCCACACCTTCTGACAGTGAGGAAGTGGAAACAGAGATTCCGGAGGAAAAGCCGGCAGATGAGCTGGAGGGCGAGATTTATGAGCTGACCAGCGTGGAAGAGGGAACGGCAGTTGGTTTTCTGACCACAACAGGAAGCCTGGGGCTGGATGATATGTCTCTGATAGCTACAGATTCCAATGCACTGACCCGATACAGCATACCGGTAGACGGCGCGGAAAATATTCTGGTAGATGTGACAGCCAAGAGAGGAACCATTCCTGAGGGCGCAGAACTGAGAGCCAGATATCTGACAGAAGATGGAAATGAATATCAGGATGTAAAGAATGCCCTGGACGAAGCCAATGAGGAATATGGCGGAATGATGGCTTTGGACATCGGCTTCTGGCTGAATGATGAAGAGATAGAACCGGAGCCTGGAAGTGAGGTTCAGGTCAAGATCAGAATGGATGCAAATCTTCTTCCGGATGATGTAGATGTGGGAACGTTAAAGGTTCAGCATCACGCAGAAACGGATCAGGGAATCCGGATAGAAACTGTGGCAAAGGCAGTGACTGTAGAAGAAGACGAAACAGCAGCGGTTCCTATGACCATGTCTCTTATGAGCCTGAACGCAGATGCGGTTCCACTTGAAGAGGAAATTCTTGATGATGTGATTATCGAGGAGGCGGATCCGGAAAACCCGGTTGAGACGATTATGGATACGGTCAACGCAGAGCCGGGAACGCTGAAGGTCATTGAGACAGACGGCGAGGCGGCTGTGGTTGAGACGGCGTTTGTGGTGGACGGGTTCTCGTATTTTACGATAACCTACGGAAAGAAGAGCAAAAAAGTACATCTGGTTGATACCAATGGTCAGCCGGTAAAGGGTGCTTCTGATACTGAGTTGGGCAAATATCAGGTAACGTACCAGACCTGGACAAGTATAGAAACCATAGCCGATGAGTTTGTAAAAGAGACAGATGGATATCTGTTCCAGAGTGCTCACGTAGGAAGCAGTCAGGGAGAGGAACTTAAATGGATTTGTTATTACAATTCAGACCGTGGGTGGAGATACAGCAACCAAAGCCGGAAGCCCGATGATGATGAGAAAGAGAAAAGTCTTGAGAGCAATATCTATATTGTATATGAAAAAGTAGATACGACACCAGCAAAGACTGTGGAAACTGTAGATATTACGGGAAAGATAAAGGTAAACCTGTTTAACTACGATGCAGACGATGTTAATTTCGACGATGGAGTATTTCATTTCTATGACGGAAGCTATGGAAATACGGAAAATTATCCATGGAATACTTATACAAACGGCGTTGTCCGGAATGTAGTTGAGGCTCAGCTTTCTAATGGTTATCCTAAATTAACCTCAACAAAAGCAACAAACCGAAATCTGAGCTATCTGTTTAATACAGATAATAACAGGGCTGTGGAATCTTATGCGGATACAGGAAGCATCTTTTTGAAGTCCGAATATGATGAAAGCGGATATTATTACTATAATGCAGCTGAGAATTTTGCAAAATATAACAGGGATACCAATGATTTTACAGTATATAATAAGCCGACAGAGTATAAGGCAAAATTCCTGCCGTTTAACTCTATGAATGCGGATGGACAGATAACAAATAGTGCAGACTACCTGTTTGGAATGACAGTAGAAGCAAAGTTTATTCAGCCAAAGAAAGGTCAGGCAATTTGGACAAAACCAGATGGAACCATTACACAGGATGATATGATCTTTGAATTTGACGGTGATGATGACGTATGGGTATTCATCGACGACGTTCTTGTTCTGGATTTAGGCGCGCTGCACGCTTCAGCAGCAGGTCATATTAACTTTGCAACAGGTGAGGTTCAGGTTGATAATAACGGAAAAAATACAGAATTTGATGCAGAGGATCTGTATTCTATTATGACAGCCGCCGGAAAATCAACGCAGTGGCTGAATGAGAATTTTCAAACTCTGGAAAACGGCAAGCGGATATTTAAGGATTATACGGATCACACCTTTAAGTTTTTCTATCTGGAGCGTGGACGTGGAGAGTCAAACTGTAAGATTAGATTTAATCTTCAGACCATTCCGGCCGGAACAATTAACTTTAAGAAAAACCTGGAGTATGCCAACGTCCAATATGCAGAGGATCTGAACTTTACGTTTAGAACATTTATTGATTATGACGGAGAGGGCGGAAATTACGAAGTATATAAGGGTCATTACTATATTTACGATATTACCAAACCGAACGTGCCGATTGCTGGAGAAATTGCGGAGAATGGAATCATTAACTTGAAGCATAACCAGTCAGCACAGCTGGATGATGAAGCGATTCTTGATACCAGCAGATTTTACATTCAGGAAATCGGAGCAACCAGCGACAAATACGAAGTTTCTATTGACGGAGTGAGAGTCGATGTCGTAGATAAGAACGGAAATATTATTCCTAGCGGAAGTACTTCCGGAGAAGGATTTGCTGCCCAGACAGGCGATATGCTGGTAAGCGAGAATCCGTATATCGAATTTAACAACAAGGTAGTAGCAGATAATCAGTTCAACCTGAAAATTGAAAAGAAAATGGCAGATGGACAGACCTCTGATGACAGCTATACGATTCACGTGAAGCTGGGAGGTGTTCCATATAGCGGCAAATACTTCTGGTATCAGAATGATACGGAAATCTATAATACGGAAAGGACGGCCGAAAACGGAAACATTGTTCTGAAAGCAGGAGAACATGCAGTAATTCAAGGACTGGTAGGAGGAACCAAAATAGAAATTACGGAAAATTCTCCGGGCGCTGATTATTTTGCACCGACCTACGAGTTGGTAAAGGATTCTCCGGCTGAACAGGTGGAGAGCGGCACAGATTCCATTTGCGTAATTGCAAAGGAAGGAAAGGAGTTGGGAAAATCTCCTGTTGTAAGTATTAGAGTAACCAATAAAAAGAAAGTCAGAGATTTGACTGTCAAGAAGGTTGTAGATGGACAGCTGGGAGATCGGAATAAGGCTTTTGAATTTGTAATAAAGAATGCAAATCAAAATCCAAGCAGCGGAGGTTGGCATTACAAAAAATCCGATGGAACAACAGGAACCATACCGGCTGATGGAAAATTTACCTTAAAGCACAATGAAGAAATTATGATAACCGGTCTTCCTACAGATCAAAGTATTCTCATAGAGGAGACTGATTACAGTGCAGAAGGGTACAGAACCTTTTACAGTACAGATGAAAATGGAAATTTCCAGGAATCCAGAAGTTATACATATGAAACAGACTCACAGAGTAAAAAAGTTATTTTTAAGAATAACAAACCTCTGATAGTGCCGACCGGAATCTTCACGGACAACCTGCCATATCTGGTAATGCTTGCTATGGCAGCCATCGGCCTGACAGGTTTTGGCCGAAGCAGAAGGCGGGTGAAAAAATCTCGGGACGATGATTAAAAAGGAGAGTTCTGCTTATGAGTGCAAAGAACATGGATGACATCGCGGAACTTTTCAAGGGAATGAGATTCCGAAAGAAGCTGCTTGGCGGTGTAAGCGAGATGGATGTGTGGAAGAAGCTGGAACAGCTTCAGAAGGAATACCGTTCTGCATATGAAATTCAGCAGGAGCGATACGAAGCTCGTTTGCAGGAAAGGGATGAGGAGATTGCTTCTTTGAAAAAGAAGCTCTCCGAGGGCCCTGCCCATGAGTAAACAAAAGAAAGAAAAATCAAAAGAACCGTTGACTCCGGAACGTGTTATACGGGCCAGAATCCACAGACTGGCAGACTGGAGTGAAATTACTTCGTTCTTTATCAAGCTGACCTGGATGATAGTTTTCATGGTTTTGCTGTTTGGAGTGTTCTTTGGAGTCACTCCCATGAAAAACAATGATATGTCACCGAGAATCAGCTCAGGAGATGTACTTTTGTATTACCGGCTGGAAAAAAACTTCCATTCTCAGGATGTAGTGGTATTTGAGAAGGATGGAAAGCAGTATGTGGGACGAATCGTTGCCAAAGGCGGCGACAGTGTGGAGGTAACAGATGATTCCACACTGAAGATTAACAACAGTGCCGTATTTGAATCAGATATCTTTTATCCCACTCCAAAATATGGAGATGAGGTTGCCTATCCGGTAGTGTTGGAAGAAACTCAGTATTTTATTCTCTGTGATTACCGAAACGGCGCAAAGGACAGCCGCTATTTCGGAGCAGTCAATCAGAGTGAAATCAAAGGAAAGGTTTTGGCGGTGCTCCGGCGCTCCAGCCTGTAAAAGAAGTTTTTGATTTTGTGATTTGAATTATTACCGCGGAAATCGGCAGTAAATAAAAATGAATAAACAAGGAAAGTGAGGATAAATAATTATGAAGAGAAGAATGAATAAGAGAATGGCAGCAGCAACTCTAGCAGGTGCAATGGTGTTATCTATGAATGGAATGGCATGGGCCGCAGATGAAACTGAAATTCCTTTTTCCAAGGAAGTTTCCGCTGATTTGAATACGTATGCGCCGAATACGAATTTCGAATTTAGATTATCAAATGGTACAGGCGGTGATAAAGAGTTTGCGGATGGGGAGGCAGAATCGGGAAAGGTTAAAATAAAAGTTTCATCTGGCGTAGATGGTGGATTGTATTTTGGCGACAAAAATAACAAGAAAACCACAAGCACACTTGCATTTAATCCCGATATGACGCCAGAGAATAATAATCAAGGTTATAATTCATATATTAACACAGGGACAATTAACGTAGATGTAGATGTATTTGAAGAAACAGGAGTTTATGAGTATATTTTACAGGAGACAATTGCTCAATATGATGGTATTACATATGATGAACAGAAAATACATATTTATTTAAGTGTGGGAAATAATGATGCAGGTAATGGAAAAAGGATACTTTCATTCTGGGCAACAAGTGAGAATGATAAGGGAGTAGAAAATACAGCAACGAAGCTTGACGGGCTGAATTTTATTAACAAATATGGCTATAATGACACTGAGGATAAGATCCATGAGTTCAAAGTAATGAAAATAGTTTCAGGTAACCAGGGTGAAAAAACTAGGGATTTCAATTTCACAATTACGATTGACGGTGATGATACAGATAAGACGGATGGCGGCAAGGAGAAGTACAAGGTTGTAAAAAAGACAATAGAAGTTAGCGGCGAGGAAACTATTGAAACTATTATCGATGAGGATATTATTACAGATGCAACGGCTGCAACCTTTACTCTGCAGCACAACCAGATCCTGCATATTTACGGTCTGTCTGAAAAAGATACATATACGGTAATAGAGAATGATGCTAACGCAGATGGATATACCACTGACGTGACAGGTAACGCAACGGGATCTCTGACAGACGATGAGACGACTGTAGTATTCGAAAACAATAAGAATGTAGGTCCCGCAACCGGCGTTGCAATGACCTTCGCTCCCTACGTTCTCTTAGTAGCAGCAGCAGGCGGTCTGGGCGCAGTGGTACTGGGCAAGAAGAAACGCGAGGATGATGAGATTTAATAAAAGCGAATGACAGAATTTTAAGAAATCATAGATTGTAAAATCTAAAAAAGCTGCTCCGGCAGCCCCGGCTCCCCGCCGGAATGTCCGGCGGGGAAGCATCGGGAGGACAGCGAATGAAAATTCTGGATTAACAGGAGGACAGGAGTGGAAATAGCTGTTAAGCTTGCTAGAATTGGAAATTTTATATTAAGCCTGATAGCCGTGTGCATGATAATTCTGATGCTGGCTTATGGCGGTTATTCCCTCTGGGATAATTACATGATCAACAGCGGAGCCTTCCTGACCAGTGACTTGCTGAAATACAAGCCGCCGGAAAACAGTGGTACCGAGGATAACCTGTCTCTGGAGGAGCTGATGGCGCTGAATCCGGAAACACGGGGCTGGCTTACCATTGACGGAACCCACATTGATTATCCTGTGGTTCAGGGCGAGGACGATATGAAATATGTAAATACGGACATTTACGGAGAGTTTTCTTTGTCTGGCGCTATTTTCCTGTCCTGCTTAAACAGCCCGGATTTTTCAGACCAGTATAATCTGATTTACGGACACCACATGGAAAATGGGGGAATGTTCGGGGATGTAATGGAATTTGTTGAAACAGATTATTTTGAGTCTCATGAGACAGGTACGCTGTATCTTCCTCATAAGACTTATGGAATTACCTTGTTTGCCTGTATTCAGGCAGATGCTTATGATAAGCTGATTTATACTCCCGGGGAGTCCTGCAATATGCAGGCGCTGCTGGATTATCTGAAAGAGGAATCGGAGCAGTACCGGGATATTGGAGTAACGGCAGAGGACAGGATTGTGGGAATGTCCACCTGTGTGGATGCAACAACCAATGGCCGTATGATTCTTTTTGGTCGGCTGGAGGAAAAATAAGCACGAAGGAGGTGCAATGAAATAGATATGTATCAGAGATTAAGAAACCTTGTTTTTCATACGCTCGTTCCGGCAGTGCTTGCAGTTTTACTGCTTCCGATTGCAGCATTTGCACAGGAGATATCCTGCACCGCTTCGATTCCTGTAGAGGTTACGGTAAGCGGCAGCAGAATTCCGTCAGATGTTCCGTATAAGCTGAAATTAGAAGCAGTAACATCGAATGCTCCTATGCCTTCGTCTGCAGAGTTGGTGCTGGTAAATGGCGGAAAGTCTTCATTTGGACCGATTACTTATACAGTACCGGGAAATTATGAGTATCGGATTTATCAGAATTCTGAACCTCAGAATCGTTTTACTTATGATAAAAGGGTTTATCAGGTTCAGGTATTGAATGATGATAATGGTGGTTTGTTTACTCAGATTTGGGCAGCAGATGAGGAGGCTTCCGGCGAAGAAAAAACGCAGAATATTTTGTTTGCCAACAGCTACAGCCGTCCTGGCGGCGGTGGAGGAGGAGGCGGCGGTTCTTCCTCTGGTGGAGGATCTGATCCCACACCTGGCCCCGGTCCTGGCAATGCAAAAGGTGACGGACTTATAGAAATTGGCGATAATGAAACGCCTTTAGGCGGTTTGACGCAGATTTTTGATGAGGGAGTTCCGTTAGCAGGACTTCCTAAAACCGGTGATACTACAATGCTTTCTTTCTGGATTCTTATGGCAGTATTGTCCGGCTGCGGTATGGCTGCTTTGATGGTATTCAGGAAGCGCATGGATTGAAGCAAATGGAATAGTGGTTGATTTGTGAGGCGGCGGTATGGCCGCCTCGCTTTTTCTGTTTAGGGAATATTTTTTCTGAGTAGGAAAACCATGGAAACCGGTTGACGAAAGGGACTGGAAATGGTTTACTTATGGAAAGGAAAGATTTTATTATGAAATGCAGTCTGGCGAAGGGGTGAAACCGGGCAGATATGAAAATCGGAAACCGGTATCCGGGCAGGCGGAAAGGAAGATTTCTTGAAGAGAGACAGCATGGATTTGGAAGAGAGAAGAAGCCCGAAAAAAGTTGTGTGGCGGATTCTGATGGTTTTGTGTATCGGAGTATTTGCAGTTTCTGTTTTTGGAATTACAGGAACTCTTGTGAATGCCCGTCGTGAGAAAAGTACCTTTGATGATTTGATTGAAATGGCGGAGGAAGGCAATGCGGAAGACAGCCAGGATGTTTCCGGAGATATTGCTGCTTCCGGGACGGAACAGCAGTCAGACGCCGGGAATGGGGACACTTTGGGAAATAGTGTGCAGGAGGAGAAGCCAAAGCGCAATTATGCTCTTTTGAAGGAGAAGAATCCGGATTTTGCCGGATGGCTGCGAATCCCCGGTACAAAGGTGGATTATCCTGTGATGCATACGCCGGATGACATGCAGTATTATATTCGTCGCGATTTTTATGGAAAGAGTTCTGTAAGCGGAACTCCGTTTATTGGTGATTTCTGCGATACGGACAGCGGCAGCATGATTATTTATGCCCACAATATGAAGAATGGAACGATGTTTGGTGAGCTGGATGAGTATGAATCTGAGGCTTATCGTAACAGGCATTCTGTTCTGGAGTTTGATACGCCGGATGAGAACCGCCGTTATGAAATTTTTGCTGCTTTCCGGACGAAACTGGTTTATGAAAATCAGGAGGGATTCCGGTATTATGAATATGTGGGAGATATGACTGAGGACAAGTTTGATGAGTTTATGGGCCTGCTCAGACAGTATTCTTTTTATGATACCGGAAGCTGGCCGGAATTTGGAGATCAGCTGATTATTTTATCTACCTGCAGCTATTATACAGAAGATGGCCGGTTTGTTGTAGTGGCGCGCCGAGTGGAGTAACGGTTGTAGGTTGTCTGCGTGACGAGGTAGAGTTTGTGTCGCGCTGTATGTCTGCGGGGTGAGGTAGAGTTTGTGTCGCGCTGTGTGGCTGCGTGATGAGGTAGAGTTTGTGTCGCGCTGTATGTCAGCGTGATGAGGTAGAGTTTGTGTCACGCTGTATGTCAGCAGGATGCGATTGTTAAGGGTGTTGCAAAATACGGTAATTCTACTGGATATGGTTTTTTACTTGCTATGAGTATGCCATATTTGATGCGAAAAACCTGTTTTGCAATGCCTTTTTTGATTCAAAATTTTCATCGGAGTTTTTAAATGACGGGTGCTTGTTTTATGTTTATTATCATGAGCGATTTTGCAAAAACGCGAGAACTTGGCGATATATGCACAAAGCGAAGCCAGAATTTTGCAAAAAAGCGAGAAGCCGGCGATTTCTGCACAATCCCACAGGAAGGATTATGCATTTTAGAAGAAAATCGGAGTAGAAGCTGAATAAAGTCAGGATTTTAAAAAGTTTTGTTTGACAGAAACACTTTAGTATGCTACTATGGTAGAGCGATGTGGTGGCAGGGGAGTGAGATGCCGCCGGAAATGGCAAAAGGAGGAGCATATTATGAAAAAAAGATTTGTGAGTGCATGTATGGCCGGTTTGCTGGCAGTATCTCTGGCAGGATGCGGAGGCGCAGGAAATTCTTCTGCTGAGGCAGCGAAAACGTCCGCAGAGGAGTCCAAGACCGAGGCAGCGACTACTGCCGCAGAATCTTCAGAAACATCCACAGAAGCGGCATCAGAGGCCTCTGAGAGCAGTGCAGAAGGCACCTTTACAGTTGGATTTGATCAGGATTTCCCGCCGATGGGATTTGTCGGTGACGACGGCGAGTATACAGGCTTTGATCTGGAGCTGGCTCAGGAGGTTGCTTCCCGTCTGGGACTGGAGTATGTTCCTCAGCCGATTGCCTGGGATGCAAAGGATATGGAACTGGAAGCAGGAACCATTGACTGTATCTGGAATGGATTTACGATGAACGGACGTGAGGATGCTTATACCTGGAGCGATCCTTACATGGACAACAGCCAGGTATTTGTAGTGGCAGCAGATTCCGGTATTTCAACTCTGGCGGATCTGTCAGGAAAGGTTGTAGAGGTTCAGACAGACTCTTCTGCAGAAGCAGCTCTGAAGGACAATCAGGAGCTGAGCAGCAGCTTTGGAACTCTGCAGACTGTTGCAGATTATAATACGGCATTCATGGATCTGGAAATGGGCGCTGTAGATGCGATTGCCATGGATGTGATTGTAGCCGGTTATCAGATTGAGCAGAGAGCTGACGGCGATAATTATGTGATTCTGGATGAGACTCTGGCAGCAGAGGAGTACGGCATTGGCTTTAAGAAGGGCAATGAAGAGCTTCGCGACAAGGTACAGGCCGCTCTGGAGGAGATGGCGGCAGACGGTACCATGGCAGAGATTTCTGATAAATGGTTCGGCCGTGATGTGACTGTAATCGGAAAATAAAAGTGATGAAGGCTGAAGAGTTTAAGGGAGAGAACAACGAAGGGAGAAATGACTGCTGAAGCATATGTGATATGAGGGAGCAGCAGTCATAGAAGGATTCTGTCCGGCCAAGGGGAGAAGCGCTGGACGGAAAATAAGAAAAAGAAGCAGAAGGAGCAGCGGGAATTGATATGGAACTAAGTGTGATAATTGCCAAACTGGCGGAAGGGATGTTTGTCAGTATACAGATTTTTATGGTGACACTGGTGTTTTCGCTGCCCCTTGGGCTTGTGGTTGCCTTTGGAAGAATGTCAAAGAATTCCATTCTGAGGAATATAGTAAAGGTCTATATTTCCATTATGCGTGGAACGCCGCTGATGCTGCAGCTGATGATGGTTTATTTCGGACCGTTTTATCTGTTTCATATTAAGGTGGGAAACAGTTTTCGGCTCTGGGCGGCATTTATCGGATTTGTGATCAACTATGCCGCGTATTTTGCGGAGATTTACCGCAGCGGAATTCAGTCCATGCCTGCAGGACAGTATGAGGCGGCCAGGCTGTTGGGATACAGCAGAACACAGACCTTTTTCCGGATTATTCTTCCTCAGGTGATTAAGCGGATTCTGCCGTCTGTGACGAATGAGGTTATCACTCTGGTTAAGGATACGTCTCTGGCTTTTACTATTGGCGTGCTGGAGATGTTTACCCAGGCCAAGGCGCTGGCGTCTTCTCAGACCAGTATGATTCCCTTTGTGGCAGCAGGTCTGTTTTATTATGTATTTAATCTGATTGTGGCAGTGGTTATGGATCATACGGAAAAGAAGCTGTCTTATTATCAATAGGCTCGGAGGAATATCAGCATCATGAATTTACTGGAAATGAATCATGTGAAAAAGTCATTTGGCGGGTTGGAGGTGATACGGGACATTTCTCTCCATGTGGGAGAGGGAGAGATTGTTTCTATTATCGGGCCGTCCGGCTCCGGCAAATCTACGCTGCTGCGGTGTGCCACCATGCTGGAAACCATGGACAGCGGAGAGCTGATATATCTGGGCGAGCGGGCAGCCTGGAACAATGAACAGGAGGAGACGGTGTATGCGCCGAAGCAGGAGCTTCGGAAAATCCGTCAGAATTACGGACTTGTGTTCCAGAATTATAATTTATTTCCGCACTTTTCTGTTTTGAAAAATATTACAGATGCACCGGTAGCGGTTCAGAAACGGGATAAAAAAGAAGCTGTGAAGACCGCCATGGAGCTTCTGAAGAAAATGGGATTGGAGGATAAGGCGGACGCCTATCCCTGCCAGCTTTCCGGCGGACAGTGCCAGCGTGTGGCGATTGCCAGGGCTCTGGCTCTGAATCCGAAGATTCTGTTTTTTGATGAACCTACATCAGCTCTGGATCCGGAGCTGACAGCAGAGGTGCTGAAGGTGATTAAGTCTCTGGCTGATCTCCATATTGCCATGGTTATTGTAACTCATGAGATGGCTTTTGCGCGGGATATTTCTGATCGGGTTATTTTTATGGCGGACGGTGTGATCGTGGAGGAAGGCCGTCCGGAGGAGGTGTTTGCTTCTGAAAATGAACGGACACTCAGCTTCCTGGGACGATATGGAGAAATGCTGAAGGTATGAAATAGTTATGGGAAATAAAAAGGAAAACTTGTACGGAACCGGTATTTTATGTTAAACTAAGGATATCGGAGTCAAATGTAAATGATGGTTGGGCGTCTTTTCAGAAGGATTCCCGGCCATTTGTTTTATTTTGGGAAAAATAATAAAAAGGATTGGCGGCGGTTCAGGCTTTTTGAACGGAACGGCTGCAGAGAGTTCAGAAAAGAGCGGTTGAGAATGGAAGCAGTAAAAACGATTTACGATATTGCAAAAGAGGCTGGCGTATCGGCGAGTACAGTGTCAAGAGTGGTGAATAACAAGCCGGGTGTCAATGAAAATACCAGAAAAAAGGTTCAGCAGCTTTTGGAAAAGTATAATTATATTCCCAATGAGGCGGCCAGGGGACTGGTAACTCAGTCATCAAGAATTATCGGAATCCTGATTGAGGATATCCGGGTGGTTCATCATACAGAATCGGCTTATGTGATTGAGCAGGAGA
>ENA-OWPD01001712-OWPD01001712.1-human-gut-metagenome-genome-assembly--contig:-NODE-1712-length-15582-cov-2.881239_pt1 | contig 15582 bp, 16 predicted proteins | sample MGYA00248262_ERZ651842 | MGnify/ENA primary metagenome ERZ651842 (study PRJEB26924, sample SAMEA4378253) | human gut metagenome | biome: human gut; feature: human-associated habitat; material: faeces... | reverse complement strand
TTTTCACAATCACCTGCCAGTATGCCAAAACCCACGCTTTTTTCTCTTTTTTCAACACATCCATTCCATATCCGAGTTGCTCGGACTGAAAGGTACTGCAGTCCTGAAAATAATTGATCAACGCCGGAAGAGTCATTGTCGCCCTGTGATCGATCTCACTGTATCTTACCTTGCCTTCAAATTCGTATTTATGTGCTCTCTCCATTTTTATTCCTTCTTCCTGCCATTCTTCTTGTTGTTTTTCACGCTCTTCTTGCAGCTGTTTTTCGCTTTTCCGCCTCTTTTAAAGCATTTTCCGATCGTCCTTTATTCTTCTTTCATCCGTCTTTTATCCTTCGCTCTACTCTTCTGCTTCCGCTTTCGCCACAAATTCATAATCGACTGTTATCACGCACTCATATCTGTTGTCGATCTGTTTCAGCCTCTCCATCATCAGCAGCGGAAGCTCGTTTCTTCTCTCCTCATCATAATCGATGGGAATGACCATATCGAATACAAGATTGATCTGTCTTGTTCCGTGAACGATACGAAAATCATGCAGACTGCACGAAGGATCGAGTTCTCTTAAGATCTTTTCCGCCACTTTCCGTATCTTGAGCACATTTTCATCTTTCATCTCCACCGGATCCATATGAATGACAAGAAACAGACCTAACGTCTGCTTGGCATCTCTCTCGATCCGGTCGATGATCTCATGGGATTTTTCGATATCTACGTCATTCGGTACTTCCGCATGGATCGAAGCCATGCTCCTTCCCGGTCCGTAATTATGAACGATCAGATCATGCGTTCCTACAATGCCGTCGTATTTTTCTACAAAAGCTTTAATCTGATCATATACCTGAGGATCGATTGCTTCACCGATCAGCGGTTCCAACGTATCTTTTGCAATGCCGACTCCTGCCCACATTACAACAAGGGCAACTCCGATTCCGACCACTCCGTCAATGTTCCAGCCCGTAATTCGAAAAACGATAAGCGAAAGGATCGTCGCGCCTGTTGTGATCACATCTCCCATAGAATCCGCAAACACTGCCATCATCACTTTAGAATTTATCTTCTCGCCAAGCCGCTTGTTGAACAGACCAAGCCACAGTTTCACTCCGATCGATAAGATCAGTATAATGACCGAAGCTATCTGAAAATTCAGCATTTCCGGCGTTCGTATTTTCCCGATCGAATCTTTCAGAAAAGTAAACCCTACTTCCAAAATAAGAAAAGAAACTACTAGCGCCGCTATGTATTCAATCCTTCCATGTCCGAACGGATGATCTCTGTCCGCAGGTTTCTCCGCCATTTTCACTCCGATAAAACTAATGATCGACGAACCTGCGTCCGACAGATTGTTGAAAGCGTCCGCCATAACCGACACGCTGTGCGCGATCACTCCGATAGTAAATTTTACTGCAAACAAAAAGACATTACAGAAGATACCTACAATACTTGCCAGCACTCCATACGCCGTTCTTACAGATATCTTCTCTACGTCCTCATAATCTTTTACGAAATGTTCTATTAAAAATTGTGTCATTTTATTTCTTCTTCCAAAAATACCAGCTTATTTTAAACTCTGTTCCTGCCGTGATTTCTGAATACTCCTCTTCTGTCAAAACATGTTTCAATTTTTCTTTTCCTTCATTCGGAACGACTGCATTTGCCGCATCGCGAAAACAGAGACTCGGATAGAGAACGCACCACCAGTTATGTCCTTTTGCCGAACCGATCTCAATACGCAGCGCCTCATAATTTCCTGCCGGAAACGTTACATCGCCATATGTTTTATCGGGAAACCAGCAAGTTGTCACCGCCGCCGTTACAGGATAATCATAGTTTTCTTCGGCAACACACCGGCGGCTCACATCCTCGATCTCATCGATATGCTCCCGTATCCACATCACGGTTTCATCCTCTGTCATATGCTGTTCATCCGCCATGTTTGCCTCCAGAAACTCCAGCACTTTATCACGCACTTTTAATTTCAGCGCCTGATCTTCCCTGCTGTCGCTGTTTGCCAGAACATGAAAGCGAAGCACTTCTTCTGATAATCGTCGCTGAAGATCACTCTGCGCTTTCGCATCCATCCTGTAAACCGCCGTTGTCAGAGCAAACGCCGCAGCGAATGCAAATAGTACCGCAGCTGCGGCGCACATCCGCCTTGATTTTTTCATCTGCCGGCTAGTCGTTCTGTCATCATCCGCCCCGTATTCCCGCCTCCTGCCGAACTGTCCGAATTGATCTTTGATCTTTGTTCTGTCCATATGTATTCCCTCCGTCTGCTGTTTTTATAACTATGCTACAGAGAGTATGGACATTTCTTTTTCTTTTATACATCAAAAATCCGGCATTTTACTGCGCAGCGTTCCGACTACGGTATCTACCTGATTATTGATATGCTGCCCGGTAATCTGAGTCGCCATTGCTTTGTCGTGTCCTTCGATTGCCTGCATGATCGCTTCGTGTTCTGCGATAAGCTGCGGATAGCATTCCTTTTTCTTCAAATATTCAATCCGGTAGCGGTACATCTGTTCGCGTAGATTGTTCAAAAGCTGAATCAGTCTTTCATTATCCGTCGCCTGAAAGATCACATCATGAAACGCCTCGTCTGCCTGTGCGATACTTGTTATATCGTCACTGTCAAACATTTGTTCAAATCTGGCAGCAGCGGCATGAAGTTCGTGTATTTCCTCCTGATTAATGCGGTCACACGCAAGCTGTACGGCAAGTTCTTCAAGCGCACACCGAACTTCCAGTACGTCGCGCAGATTTTTTTCTGTAATCTCCGCTACCTCCGCGCCTTTTCTCGGTATCATGAGCACAAGTCCTTCCAATTCCAGCTTTCGGATCGCTTCCCGGATCGGCGTTCTGCTCACTCCCAGTTTGTTTGCAAGCTGTATCTCCATCAGCCGCTCTCCGGGCTTTAGTTCTCCTCTTAAGATTGCCCGCCTGAGCGTATTGAATACGACATCTCTCAAGGGAAGGTATTCATTCATCGTCACTTCAAAATCAATCGGCATCTTAATTCCTCCTCACTCCATGGATACTGGTCACATACACTTGTCCTGCCAGTGACTTCTCCCTGATACGTCTCTGTGCTTCACGCGCCGCAGTCCTGTTCTCAAACAAACCGAACACAGTCGGACCGCTTCCGCTCATCATTGCGTTTAAAGCTCCGCACTCTTTCATTTCCTGCTTGATCTCTTCAATAACCGGATGCATAGGAATCGTCACATCTTCCAAAACATTTCCCATAGCAGAGGCAACCTTTTTCAGACTGCCTTCTTCCAATCCTTCGATCACCCCGTCGATATCAGGATGTTCTGAGATTTCTTTCGCATCCAGAGCCTCATATACAACCTTTGTAGAAACACTGATCGGCGGTTTTGCTATAAGAACCGTACACTTCGGCATCGGAGGAAGTTCTTTTAGTTCTTCTCCGATCCCTTCTGCCAGAACCGTTCCTCTCATAATGCAGTATGGTACGTCTGCGCCGAGCTTCACTCCTCTTTCCATCAGTTCTTCTTTAGATAAACCGAGCCGGAACAACCGGTTCATACCGAACAAAACCGCCGCCGCATTCGAGCTTCCTCCCGCAAGTCCTGCCGCAACCGGGATATGCTTGTTCAAAGTGATCCTGACTCCGCCTTCCAATGAAAATTCTTCTATCAGCATGTGCGCCGCTTTGTATGCTATATTTCCTTCACCTATAGGAAGGAATCTTAAATTCGATACAATCTCGATTCCTTCCCTTCTCTTCTTCTCGATCTTCACTTCATCATGGAGATAAATCGACTGCATTACCATCCTTACATCATGATAACCGTTTTCTCTCCTCCCCAGCACATCCAGGCCAAGATTGATCTTTGCCAGTGATTTCAATTCAATCTCATTCATCTTCCGTCCTCCGCCCGTTTTCCGCCTCTGTGTATCTGTACATTTACTTGTATCTTGTATACATTATGCTTACAGTATACTCATATTTTCTTTAAAAATCAATAATTTATCCCCCGTTTTCACATTTTCATTGTCCATAGAATTAACTTCCATAATACCGGATACCGTCGTCATATATTTTTTTGCCAGACTCCACAAATCTTCCCCATCCTGCACAATATGACCGACGATCCCCGGGCGTTTTACAGAAGCGTCCGTATCGAACTGCCGTTCGGAAACATTCGTGATCATACTTGCCGATATCAGCTTTTTCAAAAAGATATCAAAGGTCAGCACCGCCTTCACTTCGACCGCCTCGCTTCCCGCAAGAGTCACGGCAAGCTGCTCGACATGATACGCCGGACTTGCGCTGACATTTTTCGGAAGATTCGGATATTCCACAAGATACGAAAACGGGATCATCCCTGTCCAACTTCCATATGGCTGTTCGTCATCCGCTCTCAGATAGAGAAAAGAAATATGGAGTATTCCTTCAATCTCCACTCCTTCCTCAGTGTACCGCTCGCTTTCTGCCTGGATACTGCCTTCACTGTGAATAATCTGCAAAACGTCCTCTTTCAGCTCAGGAAGCGTCAGACGCTCCGCAATCTTACATTTTGCCTGATTGTACATAAGCATTTCCTCATAAATGCCTTCTTTTTTCTCAAATACGCACTCTCTGTCAAGAGAATACATATCTTTTAATATCTCTGTTTCCACTTCAGAATAAACATTCATTTTCATAGAAAGAGTCGCTTCGATACCAAGAGCTCTCATTTCTCCGTCTCCATCCTGACGGATATCGACGATAGGATCTTCCAGACTTTGCCGGATCTGACAGATCATATCTTCCTCTGCGCCTTCGCATGGAATCCTTCCCTCATACGGCACGCTCTGTTCAATCCATTCCACTTTTTCTTCCGGTGACAGATACATGCAGAATACTTCCGCCTCGCCCCGTATAAGCAGTTCATCCTGTCCGGGGCGGATTTCCGCTTTTCTTCCGCTTATGTCAAAAAATAAAATCTGTCCGATACTTTCTTTCGTTCCCGGCAGTACGATTTCTTCTTTGATACGGTACGTATCTTTTTTTGAAATCTTTAATTCCGACACATTCATCTTCTGTCGTTTTTTGTATACCGGAAAATCACTTTCTGCATCTGTCGTCAATTCTTCATCTCTCATCCGTTCCCTTCCCAGTTCCATTTCCGCAGCTACCCGAAGAGTCAGTTTTCTTGAATGAACGACCGATACAGTAAATTCCGTCCTTTCATTTCGGATAAAAAACGTCTCTTCGCCGTCATTTTCCGCATAGATCATCTCTTCAAACGGAATCTTTCCTTCCAACACCGAAAGCGTTGTCTCCCCCTGCGTCATATAAAGGATTTTGTAATACGCTTTTCCTGTTACTTTCACATAGTTTTCCACAGGACGAACATCCTCTGTCTTAAGCTTGGCACTGCTGTACACGATTCTTTGAACAGCTTCTTTCTGCTCGGGCACATTGTAATCTTCATCCAGATAAAACCGGTCAAAAACGGTTTTTCCCTCCTGTGTATAATGAACTGTTTTTTTCGTCAGATCCATCTTTCTCCTCCTCACTTAAACAAAACATCTTTTTTTACATCTTCCGTCTGCACGACTATATAGGGGTATGTTTCTGCTTTTTCTTTTTCCTCCCCTTTTTTCGGACCGATCAGAGTCGTTTTTATACAGACGGCCGTTTCCGTCTCATAAAGTTCCTTCACTTCCACACTATAACCGGTTGTCGGCTGAACCTCGTATCCCTGTGCGATATAGAGGAAGCCCTGATCCGAATATGTAATCCGAAACGGTTTCTTCTCTCCTCCTTTGATCATCTCCCGAAGACTTTGGGGAATATCTTCTTCCTCAATCACCTCGTACTTCATATCTCGTATCTGCCTGTGTTGAAACACATCCTGTCAGCGCTGCCGTAAACGCTGCGGCACAGATCAGAACCGCTCCGAACACTGCCGCCTTTTGCGTATCTTTTTTTAACAGCTTTCTTTTTGCATATCCTCGGTCCATTCCGATCGAACCTCTGCATTTTTCCATACAAACATATGCGCTGTACACCTTCCTTATGCCTATATCATTCTATCCTTTTATAAGTCTTGTGTTTTCCTATCCTCCGCTGTATAATTACCGTTGTATTGCAAATTTAAGAAGAAAATGAGGTTTATTTATGTTTCGTTTTATTTGTATTGTAATTTTTCTTATATTATTTCTCATCCTTACAATTCCGATCCTCATCGTTGAATGGATCATCGGAAAATTTGCCCCGAACGCCCGCGACATAAGTTCTTTGCGCATCGTACAATGGGGATTCAAAGTGATTTTAAAAATAACCGGAGTAAAAACGACGGTCATCGGAGAGGAAAACATTCCCGACGAAGCGGTTCTCTTTGTAGGAAATCATCGAAGCTACTTCGACATTCTCCTGACATACAGCCGATGCAAACGTCTCACCGGATATGTCGCAAAAAAAGAAATGGAGAAATATCTGACACTTACAACGTGGATGCGTCGCCTGTATTGTCTCTTCCTTGACCGTTCCGATCCAAAACAAGGACTAAAGACTATACTGACTGCTATAGATTACATTAAACGGGGGATTTCAATCTGCATCTTTCCCGAAGGGACGCGCAACACAGGAGCGGAGCTTTCCCTTCTTCCGTTTAAAGACGGCGCTTTTAAAATCGCCACAAAAACAGGCTGTCCGATCGTTCCGATCTGCATGAACAACACGGCTGAAATTTTTGAAAATCATTTTCCGAAGATTAGAAAAACCCATGTCGTGATCGAATACCAAAAACCGATCTATCCGGACCGGCTTGATAAAGAAACAAAACGTCATATCGGAGATCACGTAGAATCGATCATCAAAGAAACGATTGAAAAAAATGCAAAATTATATTTTTAAACTCAAATAAAAATATCAAAAAAATAAAAAAGCAGTTCCGCTTTTCATACAGACTCATCGAACTGTCTGTAAAACGGAACTGTTTTTTATTTTACTTATTAAAATGATAATTCAGCACAAAATCTCACAAACTTTGATCTGCGATATATTTACATGCCGCAAGCGCCGCCACCGCGCCGTCTGCCGCCGCCGTCGTAAGCTGTCTTACTTCTTTTGTACGGCAGTCTCCCGCCGCAAAAATTCCCGGATGAGATGTAAGGCAGTCTTCCGATGCGAGAACGAATCCTCCCTCATCTAATTTTACCGTATCTGCAAACGTCTCGTTTTTAGGGATCTGGCCGACTGCGACAAATACACCTGACACATGAAGTTCAAAATCTTTTCCCGTCTTTTTATCATTTAAAATTAATTTTTCCACCATGGATTCTCCGACGAGTTCTTTCACTGTCGCGCTGAGGATAAACTCTACGTTTTCCTTTTCTTTCAGCCGCTTCACACCGCTGTTTTCACCCCGGAACTCATCTCTTCTATGGATCAGATATACTTTACTGCAATAGTCGGAAAGGAATTCCGCATCCTGGATCGCTGTGTTTCCGCCGCCTACTACGGCGACTTCTTTTCCTCTGAAAAACATTCCGTCACATGTTGCACAATAGGAAACTCCCGCCCCTGTCAGCCGCTCTTCATTCGGTACTCCAAGATGTCTGTGCGTCACTCCGGTTGCTAAAACAATACTCCGGCACGGATATTCTTTTTCCGGTGTAACGATTACTTTTACTTCTCCTTCATCACGAATTCCCGTCACCTGCGCCATCTGTGTCTCTGCGCCGAGTTTCATTGCCTGATCGAGCAGATTCATGGAAAATTCGCTTCCGCTCACACTTGCGATCCCCGGATAATTTTCTACATTCGGAGACGAAGTGATCTGACCGCCAAATGTTCCTCCTTCTATAATAATTGTTCTTTTTCCCGCTCTCTGACCATAGATCGCCGCTGTCATTCCGGCAGTCCCGCCGCCGATGATTCCGATATCATACATAATTTTCATCTCCTTTTTTCCTGTCACTAAACGACCTGTTTATTTCTTTCATTCTGCAAAATTCAATTCGCTTCCTTGCTTCTGTAAAAGTCTGTTTTGCAGCACTTTATTTCTTCGTTATTACATCTTTCTCGATTTATCAGCGCATACTTTCATAGCTTCGATCACCGCGCTTCTAAGTCCTTTCTCCTCCAGAACGCGGACAGCCTCTATCGTTGTTCCCGCAGGAGAACATACCATATCTTTTAATTCTCCCGGATGTTTTCCCGTATCGAGCACCATCTTTGCACTTCCGTAAACTGCCTGCGCGGCAAATTCATACGCCTGCTTTCTCGGCATTCCTTCCGACACAGCCGCATCCGCCATCGCTTCAATAAACATAAATACATATGCAGGAGCGCTTCCGCTTACGGCAACGACAGCATCGATCATATTTTCCGCCACAATCTCTACTTTTCCGAAAGAACGTAAGATTTTCAACGCATATTCTTTTTCTTCTTCTGTCACCGCATCATTTGCACATGCGGCTGTCATCCCCTCTCCTACAAGCGCCGGTGTATTCGGCATTGCACGAACGATCTTAACCTTTTTTTCAAACTGTTCTTCCAGCCACTTAAGCGTCTTTCCGGGAGCGATCGTAATGATAAGCTGATCTTCTCTTACACAGTCTTTAATCTCCTTGATCGTCTCCGCATAATACTGCGGCTTCACCGAGAGTACAAGAACTTCTGATTCTGACGCCGCTTTCTTATTATCCTCTGTCACATTGATCCCATATGCAGATTGCACTTTGCTTCGGCTTTCCTTTGAAATATCCGCACCGATGATCTCTTCCGGCTTAAAGATCTCATTTCTGATAATGCCTCCCATGATCGCGCCCGCCATATTTCCTGTTCCGATAAATCCTAATTTCATAATCTTATTCTCCTTTTCCATATTTCTATTTTCCTTTTATCTGTCGTCGTTCTATTCAATATTTTCTCTGTTTTATCATTTTTTCAGTTTTTCGTTTTGCTCATTTTTCAATACTTCACCGTAAATTCCCGTTCTTCCTCTAACGGAATCTCTTCAGTATCCATCCATTGAATATCGATGAAACGCCCTTGATTCAAGCCGACAAGCAGTTTATTGATCAGCGCTTCTCTTCCCTGAACTTCCATTGTCACAGTTTGATCCCAGTCGTTGCGAACCCAGCCTGTCAATTCCAAAGACTGCGCGAGATATTTTGCCGTATAACGAAATCCGACGCCTTGAACGCGTCCGTGAAAAACGATCCGTTTTCTGATCTCTGCCATATTACCGCCTCCTCAATTTCTGAAAATATATGCTTCAATCATAGAAATGAATTTACGAACCCTTTTCTATTATACTCTAGTTTCATATTAAACCAATAAAAACTTTTTAACAGTGACTATATCACAAATGAAATCATAAAAATCATATTATAGAAACCGCACTAAAAACATATTAAAGTTTTATGCATAATACATAAAACAACAAGTGAATCCCAAAATTTTTCGTGTCATTCTTCCAACTTTATGCTATACTCAAACACAAGACATACGTTCTGACTGCAAAGGCATCCTCCTGAGCAAAAAGGCGCACATATGGAATATCAGAGGGACTCTCCCTCTTTCTTTGTATATCCGCGCGCCTTTTCAGGCGCGCTTTTTACAATGTCTGCAAACGAAAGTCCGAACTTGTCTGAAACCTTGTCAACTGCTTACACTATACGAATTATAACAAGGAGACATACTATGGACACTAGAATCGCTCTTATCGGCGTTCTTCTCGAAACCCGAGAATCCGTCGATAAACTAAACCATCTTCTAAGCGACTACGGAGAATATGTAATCGGAAGAATGGGACTGCCATACAAAGAAAAAGGAATCCATATTATCAGTATCGCCGTAGACGCCCCGAACAATATCATCAGCGCCCTTTCCGGCAAACTCGGAATGCTTCCGGGCGTCAGCACGAAAACGATCTACGGCAAAACAACGTAACTTATTTGTAACAGCTATATGATCCAAACGCCCGCTTATGAGTAAAACAGCGGCGTCAGCCGCGATAAGCACGCAGTACGGTTTTACGAATGGCGCGAACTGAACTGTCACACTTATTTTTCTGCGAGAGGACACGACTATGACCGAAAAAAACGATACAAAACAACTGATTGACCGATTAGAAGCAACCCGTAATCTTTCCAGAGACGAATGGATCCGCCTGATTCAAAACAGAACGGCCGATGATGCAGACTATTTATTTGAACGGGCACAGGCCGTCCGCACACGCCATTATGGACGCAGCGTATACATCCGCGGACTGATCGAATTTACAAATTATTGTAAAAACGACTGCTTCTACTGCGGAATACGAAAAAGTAACAGAAATGCCAACCGTTACCGTCTGACAAAAGAGCAGATACTCTCCTGCTGTGAGATGGGATATGCTCTCGGCTTTCGGACGTTCGTTCTGCAAGGCGGTGAGGACGGTTCATTTACGGATGACCGGCTGACTGATATTATTTCTTCTATACGAACGCGATGGAGTGACTGCGCGATCACACTCTCAATCGGAGAACGTTCTTATGAAAGCTACAAGCAACTTTATGACGCCGGAGCGAATCGCTTTCTTTTAAGACATGAAACATACGATGACACGCATTACGGAAAGCTTCACCCCCCTGCCTTAAGCGCCGCCAGACGAAAGCAATGTCTTTTTGATCTAAAAAAGATCGGCTATCAGGTCGGCACCGGATTTATGGTCGGATCGCCTTATCAGACTTTTGAAAATCTGGCAGACGATATGCTGTTTTTAAAAGAACTCAATCCACAGATGGTCGGGATCGGTCCTTTCATCCCCCATCATGACACCCCGTTTGCAGATCAAAAGGCCGGAAGCGCTGATCTAACGCTGTTTCTGCTCGGATTGATCCGTCTGCTTCTTCCGAAAGTCCTTCTCCCTGCCACGACCGCTCTTGGCACGATTGATTCCGACGGCCGCGAAAAGGGAATTCTTGCCGGAGCGAACGTGATCATGCCGAATCTTTCTCCGCCGCAGGTGAGAGAAAAATATTTACTTTACGACAGTAAACTGTGCACCGGTGACGAAGCCGCCGAAAGCCTTCGTTCTTTAAAGCAGAGAATACAAAATATCGGATATGAAATCACAGTTTCCAGAGGAGATTCCCTGAACATATAAAAAGCACTTTCATCCGAAACATTTTCCCTGTCTGAAAGCAGATAAAACGATTTAAAATTCCGAAAAATAATATTAAAAATTAAAAGGAGACTCAACTATGTACGATGTAAATTCAAAACATGCAGATGATTTTATCAATCATGAAGAAATTCTCGAAACGCTCGCCTATGCAGATGAGAATAAAAATAACATGAAACTGATCGATGCGATCATTGAAAAAGCAAAAAAACGAAAAGGGCTGACACATCGGGAAGCATCAGTTCTTCTCGCCTGTTCGGACGAAGAAAAAAACAAAGAGATCTATAAGCTTGCAGAACAGATCAAAAAAGATTTCTACGGAAACAGAATCGTAATGTTTGCTCCTCTTTATCTGTCAAATTATTGTGTCAACGGCTGTACTTACTGCCCGTACCACGCGAAAAACAAACATATTATGAGGAAACAGCTCTCTCAGGAAGAGATCCGAAGAGAAGTCATCGCACTTCAGGACATGGGGCATAAACGGCTTGCTTTGGAAGCAGGCGAAGATCCTGTCCGCAATACGATGGACTTACTTAGAATCGATCAAAACGATTTACAGCATCAAACATAAAAACGGCGCGATCCGCCGTGTCAATATTAATATTGCGGCTACGACAGTCGATAATTACCGCCTGCTCAAAGAAGCCGGCATCGGAACGTACATCTTGTTTCAGGAAACATACCATAAAGAAAGCTATCTTGAACTGCATCCGACCGGACCAAAACACGACTACAACTATCACACCGAAGCGATGGACCGCGCCATGGAAGGCGGCATAGACGACGTCGGTCTGGGTGTTCTCTTCGGACTGGACAAATACCGCTATGAATTTGCCGGGCTTCTCATGCGTGCCGAGCATCTGGAAGCGGCGTTCGGAGTCGGTCCGCACACGATCAGCGTTCCTCGTCTGAAACACGCCGACGATATCGATCCCGATCAGTTTGACAACGGAATCGACGACGATACTTTTGCCAAGATCGTTGCCTGCATCCGAATCGCCGTTCCATATACGGGAATGATTATCTCTACCCGCGAAAACCAGAAAACACGGGAGCGCGTCCTTCATCTTGGAATCTCCCAGATCAGCGGCGGATCACGAACCAGCGTAGGAGGGTACTGTGAACCGGAACCTGAAGATGCCAAATCCGAACAGTTTGACGTCAGCGATACCCGCACACTTGACGAAGTTGTCCGCTGGCTTATGGAAATGGATTACATCCCAAGTTTTTGTACCGCATGTTATCGTGAAGGAAGAACCGGAGATCGGTTTATGTCTCTTTGCAAAAGCGGACAGATCCAAAACTGCTGTCATCCGAACGCTCTCATGACACTGAAAGAATATTTGATGGATTATGCGTCTCCTGAGACAAAGGCAATCGGAGACCGGCTGATCGACAGAGAAGTTCTCAATGTTCCGAATGAGAAAGCGCGTGCCGTCGTTTTGGAAAATCTGAAACTGATCGAGCAGGATAACAGAAGAGATTTTCGTTTCTAAATTTATTTTCTTGTGATATAATGAGCGTTGGCAGACGGAAGCCGCAGTAAAAACCACTTCTGCTTCCTCTGCAAATTTACGATACAGACGAAAGCAGTTTCATCGTTTCGTCTTATGCATGGCAATGAAAAGAGGGAATAACCATGAGCGCACAAAATCTCACCTTGCTAACAGATCTTTACGAACTGACAATGATGCAGGGATATTTTGAATCGCAGGCAAACGAAACGGTCATTTTCGACGTGTTTTTCCGCGAAAATCCAAACAAGGGCGGATACTCTGTCATGGCCGGTTTAGAGCAGGTGATCGAATATATTAAAAACTTGAATTTTTCTTATGAAGACGTAGATTATCTAAGGGGACTCGGACTGTTCAGCGAGGACTTCCTCCACTACTTGAGCGGATTCCACTTCAGCGGCGATATTTATGCCATTCCTGAAGGCAGCGTCATCTTTCCGCGGGAACCGCTCGTGAAAGTGATCGCCCCTATCATGGAAGCGCAGTTAGTCGAAACCGCGATCTTAAACATTATCAACCATCAGTCTTTGATCGCAACAAAGGCTTCCCGCGTTGTCCACGCGGCACAGGGAAACGGCGTGATGGAATTCGGTCTGCGCCGCGCCCAGGGACCTGATGCAGGTCTTTACGGGGCAAGGGCAGCCATGATCGGAGGTTGTGTCGGAACGTCCAATGTTCTCGCGGGAAAAATGTTTGACGTTCCTGTTCTCGGAACACATGCACACAGCTGGATCATGAGTTTTCCTGACGAATATACGGCATTTAAAGAATACGCCAGACTGTATCCTGACGCCTGTACGCTTCTCGTAGACACATACGACACATTAAAATCAGGTGTTCCGAATGCGATCCGTGTATTTCAGAAAATGAAAGATGCCGGAATCCATCCGAAAAGTTACGGAATCCGTCTTGATTCCGGCGATCTTGCCTACCTTTCCAAAAAGGCACGGAAAATGCTCGATGAAGCCGGATTTCCTGACGCAGTTATCGCCGCGTCAAATGATCTGGACGAATTTTTGATCAACGATCTGAAAATTCAGGGAGCTGCCATCACTTCATGGGGTGTCGGAACGAATCTGATCACATCAAAAGACTGTCCGTCATTCGGAGGGGTTTACAAACTTGCCGCCATCCAAAATAAAGACGGGGAATTTGTTCCGAAAATCAAGATTTCCGAAAATATAGAAAAAATCACCAATCCCGGAAACAAAACGATCTATCGCATTTATGATAAAGATACAGGAAAAATCCGCGCCGATCTAATCTGTTTTGCAGATGAAACTTACGATACTTCTGAAGATCTGCTTCTTTTTGATCCGAATTCCACATGGAAAAAGACACGGCTTGAAGGCGGCACATATACAATGAAAGAGATTTTAAAACCGATCTTTATCCGTGGCGAATGTAAATACACTTCTCCGTCCGTAAAAGAGATTGCCTCTTTCTGCGAACAGGAGAAAAATACTCTGTGGGATGAGACAAAGCGTCTCTTTAACCCGCACAAAGTATATGTAGACCTTTCACAAAGACTTTATGATACAAAAACCGAACTGTTAAATAACGTAAACCGATAGGAACAACTCTCTTATGAATCTATATCAGATCGACGACTTAGACGACTTAACCGAAACGTTCCATATTATAATTTAATGAAACTAAACGAATATCTGAAAATCAAATAAACAAAAACGAATATCTCGAAATCAAAGGAGTATAAACAATTATGAAAATCATCGTACTCGCCGGAGGACTAAGCACTGAAAGAGACGTTTCTCTTGCTTCTGCCGCCGGCATCTGCCGTACATTAATCGAAAAAGGTCATGACGCTTTTCTTCTTGACGTATTTTTAGGGCTGGAACACGCTCCCGAACATTTGGAAGACGTATTTACCCTTCCCGGTCACGGTCTTGAGATTGCGAAAAACATCAGTTGTGAAGAACCTGATCTTGCCGCTGTAAAAGCATCCCGGCCTGATCAATCCGACTGTTTCTTAGGACCAAACGTCATTGAATTATGTCGTCTGGCAGATATCACATTTCTCGGACTTCACGGCGGTGAAGGAGAAAACGGAAAACTTCAGGCTACTTTTGACCTGCTCGGTATCCGCTACACAGGTCCCGATTCTCTCGGCTGCGCCGTCGCTATGGATAAAGGACTGACAAAACAAGTCTTTCTCCAGGCAGGCATCGACACGCCGGCAGGCGTTACCATTCACAAGAAATCAAAAGACCGCTCTCTTGCTTTAACAGGTCTTTCCCTTCCTGTCGTTATAAAACCATGTTCTGGAGGTTCGAGCATCGGGGTATATATCGTCAGTACAGAAGAAAAATCCTTTTTCTATGAGGATGAAGTCGTTGTAGAAGAGTATATAAAAGGACGTGAATTTGCATGTGGCGTAATTGACAACGAGGCGCTTCCTCCGATCGAAATCATACCGAAAACAGGATTTTTCGATTATGCGAATAAATATCAGGCGGACGCGACTTTAGAAGTATGCCCTGCGGACATTCCCGAAGAGACAGCTTCCCGGATGATGGAACTTACCGTAAAAGCATTCCGTGCGCTGAAACTCAACGTATACAGCCGCGCCGATTTTCTTCTGGATGAAAAAGGAAATCTTTACTGTCTGGAAATGAACACTCTGCCGGGCATGACCGCAGCCAGCCTGCTGCCGAAAGAAGCGAAAGCGGCAGGAATCGAATACGGCGATCTGTGTGAACTGATCATCAAAAAATCGTTAGAAGCGCGTTATTAATACATGTTGTTTAAGAAAGGCAGGAGCTATCTTATGAAATATATGTCATTACAGGAAATTGCCGCAGCCTGCGGCGGTACATACTACGGCGGATCTGAATTTCTCCCCCGTGAAGTAAGCAGCGTCGTCATCGACAGCCGTAAAGCAGAAAAAGACAGTCTGTTTATCGCGATCC
>ENA-OWPD01001709-OWPD01001709.1-human-gut-metagenome-genome-assembly--contig:-NODE-1709-length-15618-cov-2.731157_pt1 | contig 15618 bp, 15 predicted proteins | sample MGYA00248262_ERZ651842 | MGnify/ENA primary metagenome ERZ651842 (study PRJEB26924, sample SAMEA4378253) | human gut metagenome | biome: human gut; feature: human-associated habitat; material: faeces... | reverse complement strand
GAAAGGTTGAAAAACCTTGAATTTTCAATAAAAAACACTTGATTATATGAGGAGGGAATACATATGCTGTCAGGAATAGGTCTAATTATAGCGATTGCGGTAATGGTTTTTATGATCGTAAAAGGCGTGGATATGGTATGTACTGCGGTCGTTACAGCATCGATTATTCTTGTAACAAGCGGACTTGACTTTTGGGATGGAATGCTCAACACATTCTCAGCTGGTGCTGGTGGCTTTGTTACATCTTGGTTTATCATTCTTGCGTTAGGCGGTATTTTTGGTGAATTGGTAAATCAAACCGGTCTTGCCACTAAAATTGCGAAGTCTCTTTCCAACGCATTGGGTGCTAAACGAGTAGGTTTAATCATGATGATTTGTACCTTTTTTATCACCTTGCTTGGTATTAATGGTTATATCATGGTATTTGTACTTTATCCGATTGCAGATTCTCTGTTACGTGAAAACAAAATGGATCGCCGTTTGCTTCCGTTCCTTATGATTTGTGGTGGTGCAAATGCTAATAGTTTTGCATATTCTATGGATATTTGTAACGTACTTCCAAGTAACTTTTTAGGAACATCTTTAGGCGTTGCACCAGGTTTATCCGTAGTATTTTCTCTGATTACGTGCACCTGCTATGTGTTATATTTTAACTATGCACAGAAAAAGAGTATGAAGAAGCACTCTGAAAAGGAGCTTCTTGATATGTATGTAGATAATAACTTAATCATGGCTGATAATGAGCTTCCCAATTTAGCTCTTTCAATTCTCCCCTTTGTCGCTGTTTTAGTTACAGTGGTGGTTACAACAAAAATGGGAACTTCTACCAGCCTTGCAGCAGCTCTGTTAATAGGCGTAGTAATCATTATTTTAACTCAGTTTTCAAAAATTAAAAACTTAAAGTCTATTATTAAAACAGGATCTACATCTGGATTAAATACTATGTTAACTGTAGCAGCAGTTATTGGTTTATCCAAGGTTTTGACTATGGCACCGGCATTCGAAACTGTAAAGCAGTCTGTACTGAATATATCTCTTCCCATTTACTTCAAAACATGGGTAGGAACCATGGTATGTGGTGCATTGACTGGTTCTGCAATTACGGCTGAGACTTTATTCCTGGAAAGCTTTGGTGAAGCCTTCCTTGCTCAAGGTGCAAATATCAATGCGCTGCATCGTATTGTTGCAGAAGCAGGTATTACATTAAACAAATTGCCGAATGCTTCTCCAGTTATCATGGAGACTTCTGTATGTAAGTGTACATTAGCAGAAAGTTATAAACATGTGGTAATTGGATCTGTTATTCCTTGTATTATCGCTGGTTTTATTATTACTTTAATGGCAACAATGGGACTTATTTTCTAATTAATAAAATAGGCAGTCGGAAAATATAGAACTCTGGCAAAGGAGAGTGTGTCACAACATCCTCTCGTTGAGTGTTTGAAATATTATTCCAAAATTGCTCAAAAAGGCTCTTCTATGATAAATTAAAAATCACGGGAGAGCCTTTTATTGTAGAACTATAAAAGAAAGCACTACTGTCAAAGATTAAAGATTCAACGAATGGAATAACCTCATCTACAAGAAATTGAAATGTTCTGATAATCACAGTTATTACAACGAATATCATTGCAAATAGATAAACAGCCTGTACGATTCCATAAAAAGCTAGATACCACTGGATTATCGGTTTAAAAAGCACCTAACTCCAAACCGATTCTGTAACTAATTGTATTTTATGGAAGATTTAAACAGTCCGCAATTAAAAAATTGGCAAATGCCTGTACCGCAGAATTGATGAAATTTTTGTTACTGTATACCATATAAAGCATTCTTGTATCTTTTGGGATATCGGTTATATGTATTTTATGAAGATTATCAAACTGGCGTAAAAACGAAGTGTCTGCACAAATAGCCACTTTGGATGATTTTTTAATTTCTCCTCCTATAGATATTTCGTTATCATAACAACAAGATGCCTCTATATTATATTGTTTTAATAGTTTGCAGACCACCTTTCCAATAGGAATTTCATCAGAATAACTAATAAGCGGATACTTACGAAGTTCTTCTAAACAAATTTCATCATATTTAGCTAAAGTATGGTTATCTTGAACCAAGGCAATAATTTCTTGATAAGTTATGGGAACAAAAACAAGATCTGGCATGTTCTCTACTTTAGAGCATAAACCAATATCATACTTACCGAAAGAAATTTTTTCTACTATATCAAGTGACATTCCATAGAAAATGTGTATATTGGCCAGAGCATTTTTTTTCTTATATTTTTCTACTGCGTCTGGAAGAAAATCACCTATTAGAGTCGGAATACAACCAATATTAATATCGCCACTAATATGACCGGATTTTTGTTTGATCATTGCGATTCCCTGCTCTAAAATAGTTAATGATTGATTCACATACTCATAAAATTCAATTCCATATTTTGTTAATACAATACCTCTTCCCTTCTTTTTAAAAAGGGAGCAAGATAGTTCTTTTTCAAGAGAAGCAATAGAATCGCTTAATGTAGGTTGTGAAATATAAAGAGACTTAGCAGCTTCCGTATAATGCTGGACTTCAGCTAATTTTCGAAAGTAATATAATTGCGGTAGATTCATAATTCCCTCCTAATGATTATCTGAAAACCACTACTTATAGAAAAAATTTTTCTTATCACTAAAATGCTTCAATTGCATATGTCTATTAATCGTTATAATTAGTTTTATTATACCTGATCCCCCCTGCAAAGTATAGTAGAATTTTGTAGACATTTTGTGTCAAATACTATCACACAACTCATTTCTAAAAACATATCGCAAAATAATTCCACCTGATTTTCATGATAAATGCCTAAATCTAATCTGAAAACAGAACATTATGTGAAGTAACGCAGAAAACGGAGTGCATATATAAGTGTTTTGTGATATGATAGGGAAGTATACAGAGGATTTCCTGCAAATAAGTATCAGGAATACGCGGAGAGCAGAACAAAGAATATACCAAACTTAGTCGCATTTACAGCATCCTTCGTCTGTTCGCCAATGCACATCCTCAAGAAATGCCTTTATGTCATAAAACAGACTTTTCTATGACATAAAAAGAAAGCCTTGCAGGAACCCTGCCGATCGCCTATAATAGTACATTAGCGCAGTGGGCGAATATGCTGGTTTTATGTCATTTGCCCGCGGCCAGGTTCCGGCTATGGAACACCCATGAAATATAAGAAATGCAGGTTGAATAACAATTTATGAGAAAATTAGCATTGAGTGATGAGATACTGTTAAGTGTCCAGCAGCCCGCCCGTTATATCGGCGGCGAATTTAATATGGCAGAAAAAGTTCCAAACGAACAAATGATAAGATTTGCCATGTGTTTCCCGGACGTTTATGAGATTGGCATGTCCCATCTTGGCATGCAGATCCTTTACGCCATGTTCAACAAGCGGGAAGATGTATATTGTGAACGTGTCTTTTCTCCCTGGCCGGATTTAGATGCCATTCTTCGGAAAAAACACATTCCCCTCTTTGCCCTGGAAAGCCAGGAGCCGGTCAAAGCCTTTGATTTTCTGGGCTTTACCATTCAGTATGAAATGTGCTATACCAATATTCTCCAGGTGCTGGATTTAAGCGGAATTCCGCTTCACGCGGAGGATCGGAAGGAAAATGATCCCATTGTCATCGGAGGCGGCCCCTGTGCCTACAATCCGGAACCGCTGGCCCCGTTCTTCGATATGTTCTATATCGGAGAGGGAGAGACTCAGTATGACAATCTCTTCGATCTGTACAAGGAGATTCGGAAAAACGGCGGAAACCGCTGGACCTTCCTGGAAGCTGCCGCCAAGCTGCCTGGTATTTACGTTCCCATGTTTTACGATGTAACCTACCATGAGGATGGCACAATTGCAGAATTCAAACCAAATACCCCTGGTATTCCGGCCACCATTGCCAAGGAGCTGGTAGTCGATATGGATGATGCGCCTTATATTGAAAATCCGATTGTACCTTTTATTAAGGTGACACAGGATCGCGTAGTTCTTGAAATTCAGCGGGGATGTATCCGCGGCTGCCGGTTCTGCCAGGCAGGAAATATTTACCGCCCGCTTCGCGAGCACAGTCTGGAATATTTAAAGAACTATGCCCGCCGGATGTTAAAAAATACCGGACATGAGGAAATTTCCCTCAGCTCTTTAAGCTCCAGCGACTATACTTATTTAAAAGAACTTGTGACCTTCCTGATTGACGAATTTCATGGAAAGGGCGTTAACATTTCCCTTCCTTCCCTGCGGATTGATGCATTCTCTCTCGACGTAATGAGCAAGGTGCAGGATGTCAAAAAAAGCAGCCTGACGTTTGCACCGGAGGCCGGAAGTCAGAGACTCCGCGATGTCATTAACAAGGGTCTGACTGAGGAAGTGATTTTAAAGGGTGCATCGGAAGCCTTCCACGGAGGATGGAACAGAGTAAAGCTGTATTTTATGCTGGGACTTCCCACAGAAACCGTGGAGGATATGGAGGGTATTGCCCTGCTTTCTGAGAAGATTGCAGAGCTTTACTATGACGAGATTCCAAAGGAACAGCGCAATGGAAAGGTGCAGGTTGTAGCCAGCTCCTCCTTCTTTGTTCCCAAGCCGTTTACTCCGTTCCAGTGGGCAAAAATGTGTACAAAAGAGGAATTCCTGGAAAGAGCTTATCTGGTCAAAGACAAGTTTAAAGAAATGCTCAACAGAAAGAGCCTGAAATACAACTACCACGAGGCAGATCTGACAGTGCTGGAGGGAATTCTTGCCCGCGGTGACCGGCGTGTTGCTCCGGTCTTGGAGGAGGCCTACCACAAGGGCGCCATGTTTGACTCCTGGGGAGAATATTTTAACAATGATATCTGGATGAATGCCTTTGAAACCTGCGGTGTTGATATGGACTTTTACACTGTTCGTGAGCGCAGTCTGGACGAGATTTTCCCCTGGGACTTTATCGATGCCGGTGTCACCAAGGAATTTTTGAAACGGGAATGGCTGGCTGCTGTCAGTGAAAAAGTAACACCGAACTGCCGTCAGCAGTGTTCCGGCTGCGGTGCCCGTCAATATGGAGGAGGTGTCTGCTTTGAAGATAAGAATTAAATTTGCCAAGGAAGGCACCATGAAATTTATCGGCCATCTGGACGTAATGCGTTATTTTCAGAAGGTGATGCGCCGGGCCGATGTTGATATTCGCTACAGTGAAGGCTTCAGTCCTCATCAGATTATGTCGTTTGCCTCTCCACTGGGAGTTGGCATGGAAAGCCGGGGCGAATATGTAGATATTGAGGTGCTGAGTACCGATTCTTCCGAAGAAATGCTCCGACGCATAAACGGCGCAATGACAGAGGGGGTGGAAGCGCTTTCTTACCGCCTTCTTCCCGATACCGCTGCCAATGCCATGTCTCTGGTTGCTGCTGCTGACTACACGCTGAGATTCCGTGAAGGATATGAGCCAGAGGATCCTGCCGCTTTTGTCCGCGGTCTGAAGGATTTTCTGAAGCAGGAGCAGATTCTGGTTATGAAAAAAACAAAAAAAGGAGAAAAAGAGGTCGATATCCGTCCTATGATTTACGAAATGGAAGCGGATGAAGATCAGATTTTCCTGAAAATTGCCGCCGGAAGCGCTGCCAATTTAAAACCGGATGTTCTGATTCGTGCTTATATGGAAAGCATGGGAGAAACCATGGCTGATTTTGCACTGATGATCACAAGAAACGAATTATACGCGGATAACGGTTCTGAAAACAGTCATCAGTTCCTTCCGCTGGAAGCCTTTGGTGAGAACATTGAATAAGCTGATTATTACAAAATGGAATGACCGGATCCTGACTGTGTTATTTTCTGATGGACAGCCCCTGGAAATCGGTCTGGAGGAAAACTCCTCGATCCTTGGCAATATCTATATTGGATAAGTCAACCGGATTGCTAAAAATCTGAACTCTGCCTTTGTTGATTTTGAAAAAGGACGGACAGGATATTACAGCCTTTCTGACAATCCCTGTATTCTCTATGCTGACGGCCATGAGGGAGCCTTAAAAGCAGGAGATGAGATTATTGTACAGGTAGCCCGTGATGCTGTTCGCACAAAGGATCCGGTTCTCAGCTCCAATCTGAATTTTACAGGTCAGTACGGAGTTTTAACAGCAGGAAAAACCATTGTCGGTTTTTCTTCCCGCATCAGCGACAAAGCCTGGAAGGAACAAATGCGTCCTGTTCTGGAAGATGCTGTCCGGGATGAAGCAGGCCTCATTGTCCGCACCAATGCCTACGGCCACGAAGAACAGCTGCTTGAGGAATTAAAAAAGCTTCAGGCACTTTATCAGAGTGTCCGTCAGGCGGCTGCGTACCGAACCTGCTTCAGCCTTCTCTACCGTCCGGATCCGGAATATATTAAAACAATCCGCAGCTGCCCGCTGGGCAGTCTGGAGGAGATTATAACGGATGATCCAGAGGTATATGAGCAGCTTCGTCTGTATTTTGACAGCTGCGGTCCGGAACAGCAGTGTGCCTTCCGGTTTTATGAAGATCCCATGATCCGCCTTTCCAGTCTGTATTCCCTGGAAGCTGTGATGGATCGGGCCTGCCAGAAGCGGGTCTGGCTGAAATCCGGCGGCTATCTGGTGATTGAAAATACGGAGGCCATGGTTGTCATCGATGTAAATACCGGAAAATACTCCGGAAAAAAGAATCAGGAAGATACCATCCGCCTGACAAACCGGGAAGCTGCGGAGGAAATCAGCCAGCAGCTGCGGCTGAGGAATCTTTCAGGCATCATTATGGTTGACTTCATTGACATGAAACGTCAGGAAGATAAAAACGAACTGATGGATTATCTGAAAAGGTTGGTACGTCACGATCCGGTCAGAACCACTGTTGTGGACATGACCCAGCTGAATCTGGTAGAAATCACAAGAAAAAAGGAAAAGAAACCACTCTGGGAACAGCTTTCCCAGAAGGAATAAACCTAAAAGGGGATTGATAGCATGAAAATCATTATTGTTGGCTGCGGTAAAGTGGGCTTTACCCTGGTCGAACAGCTGAATAACGAGGGACATGATATTACGGTCATTGACCGTGACGGTGCAAAACTGCGTGCACTTACAGACAGTCTCGATGTTATGGGAGTGGAAGGAAACGGCGCAGTCTATCAGATACAGGCAGAGGCAGGCATTCAGGATACGGATTTGCTGATTGCAACCACCAACTCTGACGAGCTGAATATGCTTTGCTGTCTGATTGCTAAAAAGGCAGGAAACTGCCATACCATTGCAAGAATTCGAAATCCGGAATATTCTCAGGAGCTGTCCTTTATCCGGGAAGAGCTGAATTTATCCATGGCAATTAATCCGGAGCTGGCTGCTGCTACTGAAATATCCAGACTTTTGAAATTCCCGTCAGCAATCAAGGTAGATACCTTTGCCAAGGGACGTGTAGAGCTTTTGAAATTTCATATACCTGATGATTCCGTTCTTCACAATATGCAGGTTTTGGAGGTGTCCGCGCAGCTTCACTGCAACGTGCTGATCTGTGCCGTAGAACGGGAAAATGATGTTATGATTCCTGACGGACGTTTCCGGATGCAGGCAGGAGACAAAATATCCTTTATCGGTTCTCCTGAAGAAGCCGCCAAGTTTTTCCGCCAGATCAACATCAATACCACAGCCATCGGCTCTGCCATGTTTGTCGGCGGCGGAAAGATTACCTATTACCTGGCAAAGCTCCTGGAAAACACAAAAATCAAGATTAAAATCATTGAACAGGATTTGAACCGCTGCAATGAGCTGAGCGAGCTGCTTCCCAAGGCTCTGATTATTCACGGTGACGGTTCTGATCAGAAGCTACTTCTGGAAGAGGGACTGACTCAGACCGAGGCCTTCTGTTCCCTGACCGGCTTTGATGAGGAAAATATCATGCTTTCCCTCTATGCCGCATCCATGACCACAGCCAAGCTGGTTACCAAAATCAACCGAATCGCCTTTGAAGACGTTATTCAGAAAATGAACCTTGGCAGTATCATTTATCCGAAGCTGATTACTGCAGATAATATTCTCCAGTATGTACGCGCCATGCAGAACTCCATGGGAAGTAATGTGGAAACCCTCTACAAAATTGTTGCAAACAAGGCAGAGGCGCTGGAATTCCGTGTTGGAAAAGATAACCCGGTTGCAGGAGTTCCCCTGGAAAAGCTGTCCTTCAAAGACAATCTTCTGATTGCCTGCATTAACAGAAACGGAAAAATCATTACCCCCCGAGGAAAGGATACGATTGAAACAGGAGATACGGTTATCGTCGTAACCACCCACTCCGGGCTGAAGGATCTGAAGGATATTTTAAAATAGAAGGTGCAGTCAAATGAATATCAGTATGATTTTATATTTTCTCGGCTGGGTACTGAAAATTGAAGGTATTCTGATGATCCTTCCCTGTGCCATTGCCTTGATTTACCAGGAGCTTAACGGACTTTATTTTCTTGGAATCGGACTCTTCTGTGTGATTTCCGGCTGGCTTATGTCGCGAAAAAAACCGTCCAACACGGTATTCTATGCAAAAGAGGGATTTGTGTCCGTAGCGCTGAGCTGGATCGTGCTCAGTGTTTTCGGCGCGCTTCCATTCTATTTCAGCGGAGAGATTCCGCTGTTTGAGGATGCCCTTTTCGAGGTTATTTCCGGCTTCACCACCACAGGAGCCAGTGTTCTTTCCGATGTAGAGGCTTTAAGCCGCTGCATGCTTATGTGGCGCAGCTTCACTCACTGGATTGGCGGTATGGGAGTGCTGGTTTTCATCCTCGCTGTACTTCCTCTTGCCGGCGGTTACAATATGCATATTATGCGTGCGGAAAGCCCCGGCCCCTCTGTAGGAAAGCTGGTTCCCAGAGTAAAGCTGACTGCAAAAATCCTGTATGTGATTTACTTTTCCATGACAGTGCTTCAGATTTTAATTCTCCTGGCCAGCGGTATGCCCTGGTTTGATTCTCTGGCCATGAGTTTTGGTACTGCCGGTACCGGTGGTTTTGGAATTCTCAATTCCAGCTGCGGAAGCTACACAACCTTCCAGCAGGCCGTATTTACTATATTTATGATCCTGTTTGGAATTAACTTTAACGTATATTACCTGTTCCTGATCAAAAAGCCAAAGGATGCCCTTCACTGTGAGGAGATGAGGGGATATCTGGCAATTATTGCAGCAAGCATCCTGCTGATTGCCTGGAATATCCGCGAATATTATCCTACCATTTTCCAGGCCATCCATCACAGTGCTTTCCAGGTTGCATCCATTATTACAACAACAGGATATTCCACTGCTGATTTTGATCTGTGGCCATCCTTCTCAAAAACGATTCTGGTGATCCTGATGTTTGTCGGCGCCTGCGCCGGCAGTACGGGAGGCGGTATCAAGGTATCACGTATTGCGATTGCCTTTAAAACAGTGAAAAAGGAGAGGTCCTCACTGATTCATCCGAGAAGCATTAAAATTCTCAAATACGAGGGCAAGCCAATTGAACATACGGTTCTTCGCTCCATTAATACCTACCTGATCACCTATATGCTGATTTTTGCCGGCTCCATTCTCCTGATCAGCCTGAATGAGTTTGATCCGACCACCAATTTTACGGCTGTGGCTGCAACGCTGAATAATATCGGACCCGGTTTGGAAAAAGTAGGGCCTACCTGCAACTTTGGAATTTTTTCTCCTTTTTCCAAATATGTACTGATGTTTGACATGCTGGCCGGACGTCTGGAGCTGTTCCCCATGCTTCTTTTATTCTCTCCGAGAACCTGGATGAAAGAATAGAAGAGCAGGTTTAATGTTTCCTTATTTTGAAATTATATTTTTTTCAAATTTTTCACGAAAAACAGTTGACATTCAATTCAGAGCATGCTATTATTTTCAAGTATGCCGCACAATGAGGTAGATAAGAACCGGAGATATCCGATCACCGAAGTTGGCGAGTAATGATAATAGGAGGTGCCATATGTACGCGATTATTGCAACAGGTGGTAAGCAGTACAAAGTAGCTGAAGGCGATATCATTAAAGTAGAAAAGCTTGGTGTTGACGCTGGCGAAACCGTTACGTTTGACCAGGTTCTTGCAGTGAACAACGGGGAGCTGTCCATCGGATGCCCGACTGTAGCAGGAGCAACCGTTACCGGAACCGTAGTGAAGGAAGCTAAGGCTAAAAAGGTAATTGTTTACAAGTATAAGAGAAAAACTGGATACCATAAGAAAAATGGTCACAGACAGCTCTATACCCAGATCAAGATCGACAAGATCAACGCTTAATTATGATTAACGTAACTGTTTTTGTTGATTCCGGACACAATTATCACGGCATTGAGCTTTTAGGTCATGCCGGCTGTGCCGATGACTACCAGGAAGGACAGGAGCTTGTCTGCGCTGCAGTTTCAGCACTGACTCTTAACATGGCAAATTCTGTGGAACATTTCACAGAGGATCGGTTTACAGCGGAGGAAGAGGAGGAAAGCGGTTTGTTCCGCTTCCATTTCACCGGTAAATCCAGTCCGGAAGCAGCACTCCTTATGAATTCTCTCATATTCGGTTTGCAGGATATTGAGGACACATATGGAGAACCGTATATAAAAATTCGATTTAAGGAGGTGTAAGAGATGTTTAAGATGAACCTTCAGTTATTCGCTCATAAAAAAGGTGTAGGTTCTACCAAGAACGGTAGAGATTCCGAGTCCAAGAGACTGGGCGCCAAGAGAGCAGACGGTCAGTTCGTATTGGCTGGTAACATTCTTTACAGACAGCGCGGTACCAAGATCCATCCGGGTCTGAACGTAGGACGCGGCGGCGACGATACCCTGTTCGCTACTGTAGACGGTGTTGTAAGATTTGAGAGAAAGGGCAGAGACAAAAAGCAGGTTTCTGTTTATCCGAGAACAATCAACGAATAATTTGACTGGCGGGCTTCATACTGATTCTGAGTATGAAGCCTTTTTTAAACCGGATTCTGGCTGAATCAGACAGTCAGACAGGAACATCTCCTGTACCGGATGATTCGCAGCTGTCACAAAAGGAATGCCTGAGTGCAGAAAGGATAGGTGTATGGATGTTTGCAGACAGTGCCAAAATATTCATTAAATCAGGAAAAGGCGGAGATGGTCATGTAAGTTTCCGCAAAGAATTATTTGTTCCGGCAGGCGGTCCCGACGGAGGGGACGGCGGAAAAGGCGGAGACATTATTTTTGAAGTAGATCCGGGCCTGAATACCCTGACGGATTTCAGACATGTACGGAAATATACAGCAAAAGATGGAGAACAAGGCGGAAAGAAGCGATGCCACGGCGCTAACGCGGAGAACCTCATTATTAAGGTTCCGGAAGGTACCGTAATCAAGGACTTTGAAACAGGCAAGGTCATCGCTGACATGTCCGGTGAAAATAAACGAGAAACAATTCTGCGGGGCGGAAAGGGCGGTCTTGGCAACATGAATTTCGCCACTCCTACCATGCAGGCTCCAAAGTACGCTCAGCCAGGTCAGCCGGGTCACGAGCTCTGGGTTACTTTGGAATTAAAGGTAATTGCAGATGTGGGACTGGTGGGCTTCCCCAATGTTGGCAAATCCACTCTGCTTTCCCGCGTATCCAACGCGCGTCCTAAAATTGCCAACTATCATTTTACAACCTTAAATCCTCATTTGGGTGTTGTTGATTTAGACGGCGGAGCCGGATTTGTTATGGCTGACATTCCCGGACTGATCGAGGGTGCATCTCAGGGCATTGGCCTTGGACATGCCTTTCTTCGCCATATTGAACGCTGCCGCGTTCTGATTCATGTTGTAGATGCTGCAGGAACCGAAGGCCGGGATCCCATTGCCGATATCCGCGCCATCAATAAAGAGCTGGAAAGCTACAATCCAAAGCTTCTGGAACGTCCTATGGTAATTGCCGCCAACAAGATGGATGCCGTTTATGGAGAGGATGAGGATCCGCTTGCAAAGTTGAAGGAAGCGTTTGAGCCGGAAGGTATCCGTGTTTTCCCGATTTCTGCTGTCAGCGGAAAAGGAATCAAGGAGCTTCTTTATGCGGTTTATCAGCTTCTTCAGACAACCAGCCAGGAACCTGTTGTATTTGAAAAAGAATTTGAAATTGAATATGCCGGAGATCGGAATCTGCCGTATACAGTAGAAAAAGAAGAGGACGGTATCTTTGTAGTAGAAGGTCCCCGCATTGAAAAAATGCTGGGTTATACAAATCTGGAATCTGAAAAGGGCTTCCAGTTCTTCCAGAACTTCTTAAAAGAAAACGGAATTCTGGATGAGCTTGAAGCAGCCGGAATCCAGGAAGGCGATACGGTTCGGATGTACGGTCTTTCTTTTGACTATTATAAATAAAATAAAAAGGAGTAAGGATAAGTTATGACAAGCAAACAGAGATCTTATCTCAAGGGAATTGCCATGACCACAGAGCCTATTTTCCAGATCGGAAAATCCAGTGTAACTCCGGAGCTGACTGCTGCCATTGCAGAAGCTCTGGAAGCGCGGGAGCTGATTAAAATTACCGTTCTGAAAAACTGCCTGGATGACGGAAAATCCATCGCACAGGTATTGGCAGAGCGGACCCGTTCTGAAGTGGTACAGGTTATCGGCAAAAAAATTGTATTATATAAACCGGCCAAGGACGAATCCCGTCGGAAAATCGTACTGCCGGACTAAGAGAAAAAGGAGTGTGCAGTCATGGCAGAGATCGGTATCATGGGAGGAACCTTCGATCCCATTCACAATGGCCATCTGATGCTGGGACGTCAGGCCTGTGAGGAATATCACCTGGACGAAGTGTGGTTTATGCCCTCCGGCAATCCGCCTCACAAAAAGGATCATCATGTTACAGATGCTGCTCTGCGCTGTAAGATGGTTCGTCTTGCCATTGAAGGTTTTCCCAGATTCCGTCTGTCAGAATTTGAAGTACAGCGAAGCGGGAACACCTACACAGCAGAGACTCTGCGTCTTCTGCACCTTCATTATCCGGAGCACCGGTTCTATTTTATTGTTGGAGCCGATTCTCTCTACGAAATTGAAAACTGGTTTCATCCAGAGCAGGTTATGAGTCAGACAATTCTGCTGGCTGCCGGCCGTGAATATGCGGCGGCTCCGCGTAATATGGAAGAGCAGATTGCTTATCTGAACGAAAAATATAAAGCTGACATTCGGATGCTTCACTGTCGGGAGATGGATGTTTCCTCTAATGAACTGAGGGAAATGGAATCCCACGGACACCGGATCAGCCGCTATGTACCAGAGTCTGTGGAAAATTATATTCAAATCCACAAGCTGTACCAGGATTAACCGAAACAGGAGTGAGCTCTTATGATAACCATAAATGAACAGATTGTAACATTTCGCAAGCAGTTAAAATCAAAGCTGGATACCATGCGGTATGAACATTCCGTAAGTGTATCCTATACCTGTATTGCTCTTGCCATGCGGTATGGATACAGCCTGGAAAAGGCGGAGTTGGCCGGCCTTCTTCATGACTGCGCCAAGCGCTATACAGACAACGAACTGATTGCCCGGTGCCGGAAACATGAGCTGCCTCTGACAGAATCTGAATTAAAAGCTCCGGCTGTGATTCATGCAAAATATGGCGCCTGGATGGCCCGGAATAAATTCGGAATTCAGGATGAAGAAATTCTTTCTGCCATACAGTGCCATACAACCGGAAAGCCCGGCATGGGCATGTTAGATAAAATTCTTTATATAGCTGATTATATTGAACCGCGGCGGGATAAGGCTTCCAACCTTGCGCGTATGCGGTATCTGGCCTTTCAGGATCTGGATCAGACCATGTATGAAATCCTGGCCGGAACAATCAATTATTTAAAAGGCAAAGGCGGCTGTATCGATCCAATGACGATTCAGACATTTAACTGGTTCGAAAAACTCATCCAGGAAAAATGCAGCGCTGCCGAAGCGAAAGGAGAGTAATCCAATGGATAATTCCAAAGAAATGGTAAAGCTTGCAATCAATGCCCTGGAAGACAAAAAGGGCGAAGACATACAGATTATAGATATCCGGGAAGTATCTGTTCTTGCAGACTATTTTCTCATCGCCAGCGGCTCCAATACCAATCAGGTACAGGCCATGGCCGATAATGTTGAAGAGACCCTTGGCAAGGCAGGCTATGTCTGCCGTCAGGTTGAGGGTTACCAGAGCGGAAACTGGATTTTAATGGATTATGGCGATATTATTGTCCATGCATTCTGCAGAGAGGATCGCCTCTTCTATGATCTGGAAAGAATCTGGCGGGATGGAAAAATGATGAGCAAGGAAGACTTTCCCGCTTAATTTAATTCCTCTCGTTTTTAGTTGACATAATTTATTTATGTAAACTTGTGTTTTATCTGCCGCAGGGAAGGGTTCTCCTCTGCGGCATTGATTCTGTCTTTCTTTTTAATCAATTTTTAAAGATTTCTCACTGTTATTCCCATTTCATCTGTGCTAAAATAAAATATTGGTAAAATAGCAATTTTTCCCTGCATTGATACACTACATATACCATTTACAAAGGAAGTTATTTTTCATGCATAACCTGATAAAACAATTCTGCGGCATTCTGACAAAGTACAGCGGCAAATGGACTGCAGCCGGTCTGATGCTCCTCATCAGCATAGGTCCTGTTGCAGCTTCCCGACTTTTCCAGGTACAGCCGGCTGATATACCCGTGGAAACAGTGGAAGAGGATACCACATTTCTCCCTCCTGTACCCGAGGCGGTTCCGGAACAGCCTTCCTCTGAAGCAGAAGAGGAAATCTGGCAGCCTGATATCACCCAGCTGAATCTGGCTCATTTTTTTCCGGAGGGAACCGATTCGGAGGATCCATCCCAGAGTCTGGCCGGAGAAGTATTCCGGGAACTGATGACAACAGACCAGGAATGGAGCAGTTCTATCTATGACTTTTCAGACATTTCTCCGGAAAATATGGCCGCCCGGCTGGGGCTCTCCAGAGAAACTGTTACTGGAAAATACAATCCCAGGGACGAACATCACAATCCGGAGGATCCGTCTACCTGGACCATAAGCAGCTTTAAAGATATCCGTATGACAGTCACAGACGGAGATGGTCATTCCATTTCCCCCTATTCCAATGTCCTTGAAATTATGTCCATGGCAAGTGTTTACACCTATTATTATGGAGCAGATAATGCCTCTCTGTTTCTTTCCTATGCCAGACAGCTGTGGGAGGCATCGCATTCCTATCAACTAAGCATCAGTGATATTTATTACTGTTCGGGCTGTATGAGTGAAGAGGATCAAAAACGGGAATTGGAAGAATTAAAAGCAGAAGCCCTGGCAGAGAAGGGAATTGCTGTATCAGATACGTCATCCTCCTCTGAAGAAAAATCCATTTCCGAAACAGAGGTATCTTCGTCATCTGTGATTGAGGTGGGAAAATTCCGGGCGGCACAGAAATCTTTTGCTGCGGCGACTGCATCCAATGCCCTGGAAACAGCAAGTCCCTCAAATGCCTCTGTCCATGAGATGCTTTCACTTTCAAACGAAAAGACTGATCAGGAAAACGCAGAGCTTACAGCCTGTCCAGGACATGTGGATTTGATTATTCATATGAAAATTCATG
>ENA-OWPD01001687-OWPD01001687.1-human-gut-metagenome-genome-assembly--contig:-NODE-1687-length-15812-cov-6.301136_pt1 | contig 15812 bp, 17 predicted proteins | sample MGYA00248262_ERZ651842 | MGnify/ENA primary metagenome ERZ651842 (study PRJEB26924, sample SAMEA4378253) | human gut metagenome | biome: human gut; feature: human-associated habitat; material: faeces... | reverse complement strand
TGGAGATGGGCAAATCGGAACATGATTGGCTGGAACAACGGTTGGAAAGCATGACAGCAAAGGAAGAACTGCTCTTCCGAGGTGCCATGCAGATTGAATCACCAAGGGACATTCAGACGACCATCCAAATTCTTCAGGGATTGGATCACTACCAGCTCCTCTATGGAGCAGAGGACGATGTGCTACTCACTGTCCCCGCTTTTGCAGCTGGCGGTGATGTGGCCGGTGCAGTGGAACAGACCTGGGATGATGCCGCAACGCAAATCAAGACTGTCGTGGATAATGTGGTTTTTCCTGCCCTGAGTATGATCCTTGCCATTGCATTCTTTGTGAAGCTGGGAATGTCGTACTTCGATTACCGCACGAGGGGACAATTCGAATGGACTGGTCCTGCAATCCTCTTTGTTTGCCTTATCTTCGTACTGCTGGCCCCCAATTACATCTGGGGCATCATCGGCATCTAAGAATCGAAGGCCGCACCCCCTCCTAATTAGGAAGGGGTGCGGTTACCTTTTAGAGAGGAGGTGTTAGTGCCTAATGTTTATTTGGGATTTTGTAGCCAATCCCATTATGGATGCTCTTATGGATTGGTTTTACAGTCAGATCGTGGGCTTTCTCGGCGCATTTTTTGCCCAGATGGGCAATATGGGCGCGGAACTTTTTGAATTGGAATGGGTACAAGCTGTTGTCCTATTCTTCTCCCAACTCGGTTGGGCTCTGTATGGCGTCAGTCTGGTCGTTTCTGGATTTGAGTGCGGAATAGAATATATTTCTGGCCGTGGCAATATCCAACAGGCCGCATTAAATGCCATTAAGGGTTTTCTGGCTGTTAACCTTTTTACCGTTGTTCCGGTTCGCCTATATTCGTTGTCCGTTGCGTTGCAAGGGACCTTTGCACAAGGTATCACCGGAGCCGGTTCAGGCATTGGAGATCTTGGCGCGGCAATTTTGGAAAACATGGAGTCTACTTCCTTAACGGAGATCGCGGCTGCTGGCCACTGGGGAATTGGTACCAACCCACTCATGCTGATTTTCTGCATAATTTTGATGGCCTATGCTGTGATCAAGGTGTTTTTCGCAAATCTAAAAAGGGGCGGAATCCTTCTCATCCAGATCGCGGTCGGAAGCCTCTATATGTTTTCAATCCCTAGAGGATATTGTAGTATGACATTGCCTTCATCCAGCATCATTGCCACCTGAAAGATAAACTCTTCCGGCGTCGGTCTATCCCCCTTAAAGGTCATTTTGTCCCACAATTGTTGAGCTTCTTGGTCGTGGTGGTCATAGGCATTATCAATTGCCACCTGCATTTCGTGAAGCACATCCTCAGGTGTCGTTCCATTGTCGCGGGCAATCTTAGCAAGGATTTCATCAAAGTTTCTCATACTAACTCCTCCGTCTTTAGACTTCTGATTAGTTCTTTAGCGCAAGTATAGCATCAAAAGAATATCGAAAAAGCGCAAATCTTGACGGAGAACAAAAAAGTGTGGAAGAAGCCACAAGCTCTTCCACACTCACCTACCTATCAACGCAGCCACAACTTTCAAAACGCGCATTTTTTCTTCATGAGGGAGAACCTCAATGGCGGCAGAAAGATTTGAAGCGACTCCATTTGCCGCACAATTCACCACATCCACCAGCAGCTCATCCGCAGACACTTCAAGCACATTCGCAATTGCAACAAATGTATCTATCCTCGGAATCTTCGTACCGCGCTCAATGACGCTTACATGAGTTGGGCTGATGTTGATACGAGCAGCAAGGTCTTCTTGTGTCATACTCTTTTTCTCCCTTGCAGCTTTTATGCGTTGTCCAACTGCCTTTGCGTCCACCCTTCCGCCTCCTCCTTTAGAACTTAATTTTGCTCTAAAGATAGTATAGTTGAGATGGCCGCTTTCATACAGAAGCCAAAGAACGAGGCATAATTCTAAAGAACAACTTTTGTAAAAAAGATATCCTCATTCACAACACCAGGGCATGGCATTGGATGAGGAATCAATGTGACTACTCGACCATATCCTTATGGATGGCTAAATTTCCCAGAATTGTTGAGCCCTCATGGTTGGCATAGGCGATAATTACAGAACGTCATGAAAGCAATCTCCTTTGATATCGGCAATGTCATCCAGCGGGATCTTCTTCCCGTCGGTCAGAACCAGAAGGCGCTCATAGAGATCAACTCGTTTTAGGTTGCCAGTGATGGCGGTATAAGAACCGCCTGACTTCTTCTCGTCTGGGACGAAAAAGGTAACGGTAATCTCCGGCCTATCAGCAATAATCTCTTGGAGATACTGCTGCTTCCTATCCAGCAGGTCTCGTTCTTCATCTCCGAGCTCAATTCTCTCATCTGTCAGGCGCCCAGTTTCCTTGACAGCATCATCATAACCATTGAGAGCTGCAAAAGGGGAAAACTGCGCAGCTCGTTCCAGCATAGACATCTGTGGCCTTGTCTTAGAAACATGGTGGGGAAGATTGATGATATCTTCATACTTCTCCGTCATGCTCTATGGCCTCCAATTTGCTCATTCCTGTCCTTGGCTGTTGCACCTTCCTCTAAATTCATTCCCTTCAAGATGGCATTTTTCCCGTATTTGTTCTTGAACGTGTGTCCCGTACGACTTCTGAGATTCTGAAGGTATTTGTCCGTGGTTTCTCCGGTAAAGATCTTGATCTGCAGCCGCAACGAGCCGTCCTCCTCGGGAGTGGCAAAAATCTTGTCAATATACTGCTCCACAAACTCCTTGTTGATCAGGCCGTTGGCCGCATCCCGCTCCGCTTCCTGGAGCACCCGGCGGATGGTGTCGATGTGCTTTTTGAAGTCGGAGGCGGAGTCCCGTTGTCCTTCCAGCTCCGCCAGTTCCCGCTGGGCCTTCTCCAGCTCCCCTTCGCACTGTTTGTTCATGGCAAGGAAGTCCCGGTCAGAGAGCTGCCCCATGGCGTTGAAGGTGAGCAGCTTCTGTTTCTTTTTCTCCACGATCTCCACGGTGTGCCGCAGCTCTGCCATACGTTTGGAGAGGTCCTGCTCCTGATCCAGTGACTTGTACATGTCGATATACTCCTCGATCAGGGCCTTGGTGTCCACCTCAGTTTCCCGGAACACCTCCAGCAGAAGGGGCTTGAGCTCCTCCTCATAGACTGGGAACGAGGGACAGGAGTCAGCTCCGTTTTTGATTTTTCCCGAGCAGACCCACTTGCTGTTCTTATTGCCCGCACGATCCACGCTCTCCCGGCGGTAGTAGGCTGCACCACAGTGAGTGCAGTACAATTTTCCCGTCAGCAGGTTGGCGTGATTGCAGATGCCCTGGCGGTTCTTCACGTCCTCGCTGCGTTTTTTCAACACGGCATTGGCCCTGTCCCACAGCTCCTCGCTGACAATCGCGGGGACGATCTCCCCCGTCTCATCCTTGCAGATCACCCACTCCTCAGGCGGAAGAAATTTTTGTTTTTTGGTGAACAGATCCATGACCTTGACCTTGTTGCCCACATAGTACCCCTTGTACTTGGGGTTGGCAATCATACCCGACATGGTGGTGTGGGCGATCTTTTTCCCGTTGTGGTTCCGATACCCCATCTCCCAGAACAGTGTCTCCAGCTGCTTCATGGAGTACTCCCCAGTGGCATACCGCTCAAAGAGCTCCCGCACCATAGGGGCCTCATCTTGGTCAATCACCAGCCGCCCTTTGTCCTTTTGATAGCCAAAAATCCGGCTGTTGCCCAGCACCACACTGTTCTTGATGGCCTGCTGGTGTCCAAACCTCACCCGGCTGCTGAGCTTACGCAGCTCGTCCTGGGCAATGCCCGACATGATGGTCAGACGCAGCTCACTGTCCTCGTCCAGTGTGTTGATGTTATCGTTTTGAAAAAACACTCCCACTCCTGCAGAGAGGAGGCGGCGGGTGTACTGAATAGAATCCAAGGTATTTCGTGCAAATCGGGTGATTTCCTTTGTAATGATCAGGTCAAACAGCCCGTTCTCCCCGTCTGCCACCATCCGGTGAAAATTTTCCCGCTTTTGGTGGTGGCCGCGGACAACCCCTCGTCGATATAGCCCTCCACATAGGTCCATCGGGCATTTTTGCGGATAAGGCTCTCGTAATACTGGATCTGATTGCCCAGAGAGTTCAGCTGCTCATCCGACTCGCTGGATACACGGGCGTAAAAGGTTACCCGCAGCGGCAGGTCGTAGATCGTACCGGTTTTTAACTTCTGCCGTGCGCTGTGGATATCCATGTGCTGTCCTCCAAAGTTCGTTTTATCATGTTCTAATTATATGTTAAGCAACCAGAGATTACAAGCGGGAATCCTGTCCACAAAAGAGCCAGATCTGGAATATATGTTCCATCGCCATCCACAAAGCAACAAGAGCGGTATATGAGATACAACCTTACCCTACGGAACAATCTCAGTGCAGTCGATCACCAAAAGGGGCCCAATTACCCTCGCACAGGCCCTGCTCCTTGGAAAATGAGCAGATTCATTTTTTATCATCATGCCAGGTATGACCGCCAAAAAGATCAGGCATACTGTAGCAAAGGGGGCCTGCGTATGAGAAAACCAAGCCGCGAGGCTTTGACGAAACGAATCTGGTTTGATTACTTCAATGAGGTCCTTCGCAAACAAAACCTCATTGATTGGAACACCTATCAGAAAATCAAGTTGTCTATCCAACAATAAGAAGCTGTTGATTGCATAAGCTCAAGTCAAAACCACCAGCTAAGCTGGCTGTCAGCATGTCCAGACACCCGGTCATTGTGCCCCATTTTTCCCCGTTTCAGCATCCCTCACCACTCATTTTTCCCGTTTAAAAACGAAAAAGCCCAGCTTTCGCTGGACTTTTTCGACAGACTGGGGCATCCAAAAGGGTGCCCTTTTTTCATTTCTGCAGGCCATGTACAGCCCACTCTGCTTCTGCCCTGTTCGTATCTAGGATACTCAACTGGCACTTCGATTTGCAGGATGCATGGATCTGGGCGCTTTACTCCCCATCCACAGGCTTGCCAACCATGTATACCCAGCCATGAGGAGGACAGACAGAATATGTCCAGTACCCGATGACCACACCGTCAAAGGGAGCAATGACCCGATCCACTTCCTCTCCGAACAGGTTCGTAATGATGGAAAGCGTGTCGCCCTTACGCACAGAATCCATTGCCTTCTTCACAGGCACATGAATCCCGCCGTTGCGGTTATAGATATAATCAATGTCATAGTGGTGTACGCCCTCATTGGCGGGCACGCTGCCCTCCAGAATCCCCAGCAGGGTCATCACATTGCGAATTCCGGTCTCCAACATCTGCTTGTGCTCATCCCGCTGATACATGCGGGTGCACTGTCCGCCGATCTCGGGTGTAATGCAGGGAATGCCCATCTGATAGGCATACTCATCCTCAATTCCGCTGTTCTCCGCGTAGCGGGTGTTCTTCCACAAGACCTTAAAGCCAAAGCACTGGGCCATTTCACGGGACTTATACGCCACAGGAGACTCCTCTCCGCAGTACAGCACAACAGGCTCCAGATACTCGCTGTTGCCGCCGCCGTGGATGCAGATCACCGCGTCAGCCTTCTTGATGATGTTCTCACAGTACCAGCTGCACACATAAGCCGTCATGGGGCCGGTTCCGCCCGGATAGATGCGATTCAGATCCTGGGGCACAAAGTCCAGGGTATTATAGCGCTTCATTTCGGCAAAGGCCTCTGCATTCAGGGCAGGGATTCCAATGAAGCTTCCCTTCATCTTGGATACATCCAGCCCCTCAAAGGTCTTGATAATTCCCTCAGTACCCTCATACTCGTCGCCGTGGTTGCAGGCATCCACCACCAACGTGGGACCGTCCTGGGCGCCCACCGCCAGCATAATGGGAATATTCACCCATGAACCGTTGGCCCGCTGGGCCAAATGAATAAAACCATATTCCTTGGTGCCCTTCTTTTGGAGTGCCTGGGTAAGATCAAACGATTCGTCATACTCTTTGATATTGGTCTGCATAATCCATATCCCCTTTCTCTATCATACCACACTGTCCGCGTCGCTGTTCAGTGCTTGGACAATGCTTGTGCACTCAGATACAAAGCGGTTCACCTGCCGGCGGAAGGCTGTCCGCCAATACAAAAATTCCTGAGGTGGCAGGTCGTTGCGGTGCTTGCCCCTGACCAGCTGCAGACCGGGCAGCAGGCCCACTGCAAATGTGTTGTCAAAGTGATATTCATCACAGGCACTGCACAGCAGTCTCGTCAGCCGGCCTCCTGCCTCCTTCGCCTGTCTGTCACTGGAAAAGCAGATACGCCCGGCACAGGCCTTGTCCAGCTCCTCCAGTGCCCGTTCTACAGGAGCGAAATCAAAGTCATCGCCGCAATGGGTCCGGATGTCTGCCACAGTATCTCTCATTTGCGCCAGACACCCTGCCGCGTCAAAGGGAAGATGCGCTTCATCGGCAAACTCTTTTACCAGCTCCACCAGCACCCGTGTATCCCTCATCAGAAGCTGGGGGTCCACCTTATCCATGGTATCCTCCACGGAATGCCACCACCAGCCTCCGCCGCTGCCTGCACAGTGCCAGCGGCCACGGTTGGGCGGCGCCTGATAAAAGTCAAAGGACACCTGGATGGGAATGCGCGGCCCGAAAAATGACAGGTCTGATCCCCGCCCCAGCGGGCGGATCACCACCTCAGCCTGCCCGGTGCACCGACGCAGGATATCCCCAAGGGTATCCCCTGCCACACCGGACGTGGAAAACCCGATCTCCTGCGCTCCCATACAGCCGGGAGAGTCCATGTTGACCAGCGCCACACAACGGGCATCCAGGTCCTCAAACTGCTCATCGCAGTACCAAGTGCTCCCGGCATACCGTCCGTTGGAGTGGGCCGGCCACCACGCGATTTTGACACCCCGCCGCAGCTGCTTCTGGGACAGTACCCGTGCCAGTTCCAACACAGCGGCATTCCCGGTGGCATTATCCGTCACACCATAATCCCAGGAGTCATAGTGGCTGCCCACCAGCACATACTCCGGCGTTTCACCGGCCAGCTCGGCTACAGGGATCTGAAGACGCACACATCCACACTGCAGTACGCTGCGCACCGTCGCGGTACGGCTGCAGGCTCCAGGCGTCAGCAAGGGCAGTATGGATTCTCTGTCACAGCTTCTCAGGCCCACCACCGGAAAATCAGGATAGGTTTTTCCGTTTTCAGGCTCCGCGGTGCCCCACACAGGGCTGACCGTCTCGTAGTGAAGCACAGGCTCCTCGCTGGTCCACAGATGGATCAGGCCCTTTACACCGTATCCCCGCAGCTTTTGAACATAGTCCTCATAAAAATTGTCCCCAATCACGATGCAGCCCCGCGCCCCCGCGTACCAATCCTGCTCCTGTCTGGGCTTCAGCTGGTCGTGGGCATGGACATCATAAAACAAGGGGGCGGTCACTCCGTCCGGACAATGGGCGGAGAAGGAACGGGGAAGGGCTTCAAAGGTCTGATCCATCCCCTCTACAGTAACTGACGCTTCTATAGGAGTGGAGACATATCCGTCACACTCATACACGCGGCATGGAATGCCCCATTCCTGCAGCTTCTTGATCAGATAGCCGCAGGCACGGTGCTCATCTTCCGAACCGCCGATGCGCTTCAGCCCGGAAAACACATCCAGTGTCTCCATCAGGCATTCCCGTGAGAGTTCTTCCATTCCTCAATTCTCCTTTTGGTGCGCAAGGAAACACTGGTACACATCCTGCCAGGCAGCCTCATCCGTCACAAGGCGGAAGGCAGCCAGTGCACAGCACACAGCACCGTCATAGATGCCCTGATGAGCCCGCGCCTCTTTCCCGGTCTTTACCCATGCGTCCGTGTGAGGAGGATCATCTGTCTCGATGGTCTTTACCCGCAGGCAGCAGCTGGGCAGCCGGTGGGTCACCGCGCCGAAATCGGTAGAACCGCAGTCCTTCCGGGGCGGAGCAATTCCGTCACACGCAAATTTTTCTGCACACTCCATCAGCAGCGCACCCATGGCATCATTGATGGTGGTGTTGTAAATATGCGCCACAGGGGTAATTTGTACCTGTGTCTGGGTAGCCATGGCAGCAGCCTGGGCAATCTCCCGGGTCCACTGCTCCACGCTCTCCAGATACGCCATGGAGGAGTGGCGGATCTCTACCTTAACCTTGGCAAAATCGGGCACGGAGTTGACTGCCGTCCCCCCAGCCAGCACAATATTGCTCACCCGGCTGGAATCCTTGAGGTGATTGCGCATGAGCCCAAGCCCTGTCTGCAGCATGGTCACCGCATCCACTGCGCTGCGCCCAGCATAAGGCGCAATACCCGCGTGGGCGGTTTTGCCGTGAAATTCCACATCCATCTCGATCAGAGCCAGAGAGGGCGTCTCCAGCTGGGTCAATGTGCTGCCGTGCACCATGAAGGCCACATCAATATGGTCAAACCCGCCGTGGGCGGCCATCTCGTTTTTGCCTCCGTCCAGCGACTCCTCGCTGGGCGTCCCGATCACATGGATCTCAAAGGGCTGGTCCGAAGACTCCAGCACTCCCCGCAGGGCCATTGCCGCGCCGATCATGGCAGGGGTCTGCATATGGTGGGCGCAGCCATGTCCCTGGCCCCGCAGCGCATCATATTCCCCTAAAAATCCTACCGCGCGCCCTCCGGCAGCCCGCCCTCCCTTGTGGCGGTACACGGCACAAAAAGCCGTATCCAGCCCGGCGTAGGGAATGGTTACTTCAAAATCGTGGGCTCGCAGCCACTTTGTCAGCGCAGCTGAGGAGCGGTACTCCTCATAGCCCGGCTCGGCGTAATCAAAAATTTCGTCGCTCAGCGCGCACAGCTGCGGCATCAGCTCTGAAACGATATTCGCAATTTGCTTCTGAATTTCTTCCATGGCATGTCCCATCCCATATCTTTGAAATCTATAATATCCTGCCGTCGCGCCATGCAGTTGCGGCGGCCAGCTCTAAACGGATCAGTAACCGATCACCACAGCCAAAGCCAGGAAGGCCATAGAAACCAGGCTGAGCAAAATCACCAGCTTAATGACGTACTTCAGCCACACGGAATAGGGAATCTTGGACGCAGCCAAAAATCCCAGCATGGTGGACGAAGTGGGGTAGATGGCATTGGTCAGGCCGTCACCCAGCTGGAAGGCCAGCACAGTGCTCTGGCGGGTCAGGCCCACCAGATCGCCCACAGGCGCCATGATCGGCATGGTGGCTGCCGCCTGGCCCGTACCAGAGTTGATGGGCAGGTTGATGATGGTCTGCACCAGGAACATACCGATGATCTTTACCGAGCTGGGCAGTGCCACAATCGCATTGGCCAAGGCATTGATAATGGTATCAATGATCATGCCGTCCACCATAACGGTATTGATCGTACCGGCCACTCCCACAATCATCGCACCGAAGGTGATATTGGCCATGCCCTGCACATACAGATCGCAGATCTTGTTGCCGCTGAACCCGGCCAGAATACCGCATACCACACCCAGCACCAAAAACAAAGTAGCCATTTCGGTGATAAACCATCCCAAGTAGGCCACGCCGTAAATCAAAACGGCAAACGCGATGACAACGGCCAGAAGGATCAGCTTGTGCCGTCCGGTCACTTCAATGGCAGATACATCCACATCCTCCAGGTTGGAATCCTCGTTCCCCATCAGGTTCTTGGAGGGATTCTTCTTTACCTTCTCCGCGTAATGAATAATATACAGGCTGGTCACAACAATAAACGCCACCAGGATAATCCAGCGATACCAGGCTCCGGAGAACATGGGAGTCACACCCGCGATGGACTGAGCCACACCCACATTAAAGGGATTATAGATGCCCGCCGTAAAGCCCACGATGGAGCCCATGGCGATCATGGCTGTACCTGTGATGGTATCATAGCCCACTGCCTTGGCCACTGCAATCCCAATAGGCACAAACACCAGAACCTCCACAGACATTCCCATGGTGAAGCCGCCTACGGCAAAGACCGTAATGAAGATGGGGATGAGCAGCTTTTCTTTTCCCGCAAACATCTTGCCCAGCTTGGCACAAAAGGCGGTGATCATCCCTGTCTGCATAATCAGCTCAAAGGCGCCGCCGATGAGGAAAATAAAGAAGATGATCTCGTTTACGCTGGAGCTGCCCAGAGTTCTCACAAAAGCCATGGGGATTTCCAGCGGTGAAACCGGTGACGATTCCACCTGAGTGTATGTACCCGGTACAATCAGCATACGGCCGCTGGCATCCTCCTGGCGCTCAAACTGGCCGGCAGGAATCACGTAGGTCAGCAGGCAGACAACCAACACGATCAGAAACAGAATAATGTACGTGTGGGGCATCTGGATGCCTTTTTTCTTTTTCGACGTTTCAATGGACATTCTTCTCTGCACTCCTCACAATCAAGTGTCTAATAATCATACATTTATTTTTTTCTTTATGCAAGGGCAAACCGAGATTTATCGAGGAATCTGAATTTATCGTAAAAAACTCCCTTGAGCCGCCAGCGGCTCAAGGGAGTCTATGGATGTTTTGACCACTGTATCCACAAAAACTGATTAAAGTTCCAGCCCATTCCACGCTTCTGTCAGCCGACACAGCCGTTACAGAAGCGTGTGTGCTGCTGAAGTTTCCACTGGGCAGGCTGACACGGGCATAGCGGCCATCCCAAATTCAGTGTAAACTCCTCAGCTTGGAAGCGCGCAAAGTTTATCTGCAGCCACAGCAGATTCATCCCGCTGCCGCCTTCTCCTATACGATGTTCCCCCTCACAGACTGAGGGTACAGATGTAACGGATGGGTCGAATATGTCCTGCAACCGTGCGGTCTATGCGCCGATAATTCATAGTTCGTATGGGCACCATCTTCTTAATAGTGAGCATAACCTCCTGCATTTTTCGCTCCCGATCCAGTTCTGCTTGCTCTTGTTTTCGACGAGCCTCAACGGCAGCATAATCGGTGAACAGATCCATCTGCTCAAATTCGCCCTCTCTGGTCATCGCCTCACTCTCTGAAATCACCCGACCCGCAACGATGTTAAGTCGCCGCACCATGAGGTCGGTATTCACAATACGATCAAAGAGCGCTGTAGCTGCCCCCATGATTTTCTTTGTAGAGGAGGTATAATCGTTCAGGCGCTCGGTTCCATGGGCGTGCTTTGGAACCTCGCGGCCATAGTGATCCTTGACTATTGGGCCATGATAACGATTTCGCCGTGCCGGATCAGTTAGGTTCTCAATGTCATAGCCGACCGTCAGAACAATCTGGTCGGTCATCAGCTTCTTACTCACCAAATCCAGTGCCAGTTGCTCTGCCATTTCTCTCAGCACCAACCGAGCCCTTTCTGCGGAATACGGGCAATGCAGAACCTGACCGGAACCAAGGCTGTTTTCACTGGGATGATATGCCTTAACCGCTTGGATGGTACAGGGTTCCCAGCCCCACGAATGGTCAATCAACAACTCAGCGTTTTTCCCAAAGAGCTGGTAAAGAAGATCCTCATTGCATACCGACATTCGCGCAACATCGCCCATGGTAAACATTCCGTGTGCCTCTAACTTCTTGGCGTATCCACGTCCAACCCGCCAGAAATCGGTGAGTGGCTGGTGCGACCACATGGTTTGACGGTAGGTCATCTCATCCAGCTCTGCGATGCGCACGCCGTTCTCATCCGCAGGGATATGTTTTGCCAAGATATCCATTGCGACTTTACATAAATAAAGATTCGTACCAATACCTGCGGTGGCTGTAATTCCGGTATTCTCGATCACATCCAGGATAATTTTCATTGCAAGTTCTCTGGGGGTAAGTTTGTAGGTGGATAGATAATCGCTGACATCCATGAACACTTCATCAATGGAGTATACGATGATATCCTCTGGAGCAATATATTTCAGATAGATGCTGTAGATGCGTGTGCTGTACTCCATGTAGTAGGCCATACGCGGTGGTGCAATCAGATAGTCGATCTCCAGCCCCGGTGTGGCATTTAATTCAGAGAGAAAGCAAGACTTTCCAGAAAATCGATGCCCAGGCGCATCGTGAAGCCGACCACGGTTGGCCTCCTTCACCTGCTGGACCACCTCAAACAGCCGAGCACGACCTGAGATCCCATAGGCCTTTAAGGACGGCGTAACGGCAAGGCAGATGGTCTTGTCGGTACGGCTCTTGTCGGCAACCACCAAGTTGGTATCCAGAGGATCGAGACCTCTCTCCCGGCACTCGACGGAGGCATAGAAGCTCTTGAGGTCGATTGCGATATAGGACCTTTGCTTCATACTAAAACTGCCCCCTCTGGATTCTCGCTATTTAACGCCAAAACGCTGCTCGAAATTGGTTGTAACATTAATTCTCGAGTTCGTTTTCCTCAACAATACCGTAGTCAATCAGGATATTCTTGTCCGCATAAGTTGGATAAACAATTCCTGTCATCTCATAGTCGTACCTCCGAACACGGCGGAACCCCTTGACCGGCTCCGGCGCAAAAGCGGCGGTTTCATAATTTGCGTATTCAGGCGTTCCAGCCAGATCATCGGCTACCGCACGAATTAGTGCATTCGTCACTGCCTCCAGGTTCATGCCATACTCCACGGCAACCAGTTCATGTCTACGGACATCTTTATCCAGATTCCCGAAGGATCGGTACAACTTGTACTTCATGGAGAAACTCCTTCCCAGTAGAACTACCGCAAAAAATCACTTCTATGATTCACAGGCCGCAAATCGTATCCGAGTTCCGTCAGGTGCGCTATTTTTAAGGCAACCAGGTTGATATCCGTATCCATCGCCCTGGCGATTTGTTCAGCAGAATAGCGATAGGTATAGATGTAGTCCAGCAACTCCTCGTTGTCAATCAGAATTTCTGCAACAACAATGTTCGCCTCATACTCTGGCCGTGTGGTCATGTCATACAGCATGAATTCATGAAGGCTGTTTGCCTGTGCCAACTTCCGATGAAGCTGGTCGTGCCCCAGCTCATGGGCACAGACGATGCGGAGCATTCTGTCCCCCAGATCCTTGTTCAGAAAAATAAATCGATTGCGTTTGATGACGCGGTACATTCCTTTTAGAGAGCCAAAATCCTCACAAAGAAGAACAGAGATTCCCAACTCTTTCGCAATCTGGAAGGGATCGCGTGTTCCGAAGCGCCGCACCAGGGATGCGCCGACTTTGGAGAGCATTTTACCGGTCATAAGCCCACCTCCATCCTGCGGATGCTTTTCATCATTATCTCACATCTTGAGCCCCACAGAATGGACTTACTCCTCCTGCTGGCGATATTTTTTGGGCGTAAATTTCTTGTTCTTCTCCTTGGCCATCCAATAGGCATCGTTGAGGGCCCGCATTGCCCCCTCAAGCGCATCTTCGGAAAGTTGGCCGCCGGCAAACAGGCCGGTCACCTCACCGACCAGTTCATCGATGTCTCGCGCTGCTTTTGCTCCACCCTTCTGATGGGCTTCTACGGAATAGACATCTGCGCTGGTGAGAAGGTATTCTGGTGTAGTGCCAAGGACAGTAGCAATATCGCCGACCACCTTCATGTTGCCCGGTTTCCTTGAACCCATTTCGTAATTCTGAATCGTCCGCGCAGTTACAGAAACCTTTTCTGCAAGTTCAGCCTGTGTTAATCCAGCCTCAAGCCGCTTTTCTTTCAGCCGTTCTTTAAACCCCATAAAGGCACCTCTTTCTGTTTCTCTGCCATCAACACGAACACTTTTTCGCAAAACGGGATTGACACGAAAATCTGTTCTGGCTATAATGGGAGCGTAACACGAAATTCTGTTCGTGTAAATGTTAACACACGAGCAAAGATTTTGTCAATCGAAAACACGAAAAATTGTTCGTGAAGCGGGCAGAAAAACGGAGGGTATTGTAATGGAGGTACAATGCAGAAAAGAATATGTCTCTGTTAATCTTGATGTAGACCAAAACGGTGTAGTTCACCCTCGGTTCATCCGCTGGGCAAATGGCCGTATCTATCAAATTGACCAGCTGAAATACAAATGCAGAGCTGCTTCCTCCAAGGTAAGCGGAGGTGGCATCCGATATACCGTCATAATCCACGGCAAGGAAACTTTCCTGTTCAGCGAAGGGAACAAGTGGTTCGTGGAAGCAAAGGGGGCAAGTCAATGATTCTTTCTCACCACCAAATAGAGGATATCGGTGCAGCTGTAATTCAGGACTTCAACAAGTTCTTCTACTGCGGCAGCGCAGCCCTTGGGGATAAATACGTTCGCGCAACACCCATCGACCAGTTTGCTTGCGACTACCTCGGGCTAAGTGTTCGATTTGCCCGATTGTCCGTAGATGGGAGTATCTGTGGTCTGACCAGCTATGCCGATGCCGAGTACATCATCGAGGAAATGGGAACAGTTCGCACCATAGAACTCAAACAAAATCAAATTCTTCTGGACTCCAGCTTTCTTGAGGCCGGCAAGGTCAAGAAACTGTGCGGCAAGCGTCGGTTCACTCTGGCGCATGAGTGCGCACATCAAATCTTGTTTCAAATGGAGTCCGAGGAGTCCCAGCAAAAATGCCGCGAATCCTATTCGGAGCGGCGGTCCTACTCCCTCCGAGACTTGAAAAGTAGAGAGGACTGGAACGAGTGGCAGGCCAATGCCTTGGGAGCCGCTCTTCTCATGCCCCAGGCGGAGATAAAGCGGGCCATGTGGCTTTTCGCTCAATGTCGGACCCTGATTAGCTATGAAGGGAGGTTTTCATATGCGGACAAGCTGGCACTTTCACTTCTCTGTCAAGCTCTTGGCGTGTCCAAGTCTGCCGCCGTAATTCGGCTCCGGCAGCTTGGGTATCTGGAAGAACGCCCGTATGCAGAGTTTGTTGATCCACTGGAGGTGTGGGCATGAGCAAAAACATTCGTATTACAGAGCCTTCCGCAGAAATGTTGGGCAAAATTATCCGGGCGCGGGAGGCGATTGCGGCGCAAAAGCCGCGATATATCAAATGCCCGTACTGCCAGCATAACTCAATCGTCGTATATGAGGACACAAGAGGTCATGTCGAAACAAAGTGCAAAAAGTGCGGAAAAGTCACCGTCTTTGATGTTTTGAGCATGAGAAAAATCGTGTTTCGCCTTCGCCCGAAGGAGGACTAAATAAAAACTGAATCACATAGCTGAGCTGTGGAGCCGCCTGATACGGAAGAGATTTCCACGAAGCTGCTGGAGAGGAGCTTGCGAGAAAGCTTGACTCCTACCCAATATGGCATATATCAAGCCTGCATTTTGAATGGGATCAGCTACAAGGCATATGCAGACCGGATGGATGTTAGCTATCAGAGCGTCCAGAATGCGATCCGCCTCATTCAGAAAAAAGCAAAAAATATTTTTGGCTGATGGTTGTGGTTTGCTGCAAATATGTCCGTTGTAAAGTGAAGGGGCCTTAAGACGCCTTCATTGAACCTTTTCAACTGAATATCCGGCAGCTAAATAACATCAGCGATGAGCGAGCGATGTGGACGGTGCGCGATGACCACCTGTAGAAGACAAAAAGGAAATGCTTTTCTTTTTCTCCTATCAATGACGGCCAATAAGGTGCCCAGCGGGTCCTCCGATCCAAAAGCAGGCATGGCAGCCTGTTTCGCCAAGACCTCATCTGCCTATAATGGTACCCCTGTCCAGCCACAGTCTCAAGCAATGGGGACAGCTCGGAGAGATCCTCGGAGGGGTTAGATTCCCGGGGTGCGGCGTCCGCCGCAGTTTAGCTGTCCGCCCAAGCCTGGGGAAGTAGTGTCGAATACAGGCAACAAAAAGACATTTACGCAAATTGCAAGTGCAAGTTGGACACCTGCACGGTAGAACTTAGTGAATCAGAG
>ENA-OWPD01001680-OWPD01001680.1-human-gut-metagenome-genome-assembly--contig:-NODE-1680-length-15919-cov-5.678707_pt1 | contig 15919 bp, 11 predicted proteins | sample MGYA00248262_ERZ651842 | MGnify/ENA primary metagenome ERZ651842 (study PRJEB26924, sample SAMEA4378253) | human gut metagenome | biome: human gut; feature: human-associated habitat; material: faeces... | reverse complement strand
TACCTATCCATATCTTTTTCGCTATTATCCTCTAAAAAACTTTTAAAAAGGTTGAAGTCCTCTCTATTTTCAAAAAGTTTTTCAAAGGTTCTAATAAGGATTTTCCTATTCTCCTCTTCATCTACTATCTCATATGAGTAGATTTTTAGATATGGAGCTATTGCCTTTTTAAAGATGGTATTAGTAAATGAGTCTATTGTGTAGATTTTTAATTTATCTTTATTCTCAACAATATTTTTATAAATCTTTTTTACTTTGGATATCTCAAAAGAAAAACCATCTCCATATATATTTTGAAGATTTTTCTCTATCTCAACTCTTTTCTCTTCACTTTCACAAATCTCTTTTAAAAATTTTAAAATTCTCTCTTTAATCTCTGCAGTGGCTTTTTTTGTAAATGTCATTACCAAAATATCTTTAAAATCTATTCCCTCCATAAGAGAGGCTATATATTCAAGAGATAATCTATATGTCTTTCCTGTTCCAGCACTTGCCTTCAATATCAATTTTTTTCCCATTACTCTCTACCTCTTCCACAGATATTATAATACTCACAGGTTGTACAAGGTGTTTTCTTCTCTGCCTTCATATATTCTTGAGAGTCTACAAAACTTTTTATATTTTCCTCTAATTTCTCCCTTGTAAGAACTACCTTATCCTCTCTCTCTATCTTTCCTTTCCAAGCATTAAATACCAATTTTTTAGCTTGTCCAGACTCTCCATACAGTATTATTGTATAGTAATCTAACTGTCCATCTTGCTTATTTCCCGTCTTATAATCTATTATCTCGTTACCTATCTCACTCTCTATTACCAAATCTGCTCTTCCTCTCAGATATACATCTATATCTCCAGAATAAAATGGAGTATTTTCATAGGAACTCTTCTCACTTTGAAATCTTTTAATAGCTATCCCCTCGTAGTTTGCTTTCAAATCTTTAAAAAATCTCACTATATTTCTGCTTATTATAGGTATCATTATCTCTTCACAATAGTTATCCATATGTAGAGGTATCTTAGCTCTCTCCTTTTTAAAAGCTTTTTTCATTCTTTCTTCCACTTCAGAATACTCTACCTCTCCTATTCCATCTTGTAAAACTTTTTTCCAAATAGAGTTTACATACTCTTCTAAAACTTTATGCACTATTATTCCTAAGACTCTACTACTGATATCTTTATCCTCATATTTTAGAGTATGAGTTAATCCCTCTATATTGGAGAAATAAAAACTAAGTGGACATTTTATAAGATTATCATAATCATAAGCTCCTATTTGAAGTTTTCCCTCTTTGAAATCCTCAGAATCTTTTATGTATCTTTCATCACTACTTTGAGAATATCCCAACTCCACCCCTACTAGAGATTTTTTTAGCATATTGATACTATTTCTATTTTGTACAGGAGTTTTTAAAAGAGGTAGGGAGTATTTCAGTATTATCTCCTCTAAAAATGGAGATATCTCTACACCTTTCTCTTCATCTTTCTTAGTAAAGATTACACAATCTTTTCCACTAAATATAGCTTGAAAAAATCTATATCTCTCTATCTCCCTTTTCTCCTCTTTTGTGGTAATACCTAGTTCTTTTCTCTGCTTCTCTGTTAAAATTAGATTATCATTTAAATTTTTAGGTAGATACTCATCTGTTATATCTAAAAAATAGTTGATATCCTTATGCTCCTCACTATATCTTACAAAGTCCATTCCCTTTATAAGAACGATATCTTGTCCATATTTTATATTACTCTTTATTGTTAAATCCTTCATATATTGGATAAGAAGTCTATACAGAGATATTCCCATCTTATCTCCAAAATATTCATTAAAATTAGAGTGAATTTTCATTACCTCATTGCTTTTTATTATTCCAAATATTTCAAAGAATTTATCAAAAATATCTGTATTATCCAGATTCTCCTCAATAAATCTCTCCATCTTTATATGCTCTTTAAAATAGATATATAGCTCATTGGTATTAGAAATATAGGTAATACTCTCTATATCAAAGATAATCTCATTTAATTTCTCTAAAAAATCCAGTGGCATATTTTTTTCAAACCACTCCTCTTGTAAGATTTTTCTTGAGATATACTTGTATCCTTCCATAGCACAACTATTTAAAAGATTAAACTCCACTTCATCTATATTATAATAATCTTTAAATATTCTCTCTTCAAAAGCAGAAAGAAACTTAGAGATTTGATAGACTCTTCCTAACTTTTCCTCTTCACTTGATATTATATCTAATTGAATATTTAAAAATTTATATAGCTTTGTATCGTTCATTGTAAAATTTTGTGATGGAACAAAGTAACTAGGAAAGATTTTTGAGAAAATATTTCTTTCAGGAGCTGGAGAGTATATCTCATATTTTTCTATTTTTTTTAGATAAATCAGCGATAAAGCCTCTTCTAACTCATCTTTAAATTGATATACCTCTATATTTTTTATTTTCTCTGGAATAGTTACTCTATTTATTTTAAACTCTTCCTCGTTAAAATCTCCCTTTTTCATCTGTATAGCTATCTCTATCTCTTTTTTATTGCTCAACTCTTTTATAAGCTCTGCATATATTTTAGGAAACTCCACCATATCTACAAATATTATCTTACTAAAGTTCTCTAACCATATATCTCTATAATTTTCTCTTCTCTCTAACCAATCACTTGGAAGATAGTTGTACTCCTCACACAATTTATCAAAGAATTTTTTTATCTTTGAAAAATATCCTAAATATTTTTTTTGCCAATGGGGATACTCACTTAACTCTTCCACCTCATTCACCAATAGCTCTCTATAATAAGCAAAAAAATTGTTAGCTATATCTATCACATCATAATAAGTAACTATTCCAAGCTCATCTTTTATATTTTGTGGTATACACTTGAAAAAGGCTAAGATTCTCTTAGCCTCTTTTAAAATAATCTTATCTGTATAAAAAATTCTATCTTTAAACTCTTCCATAGTTATAAGAGTTGCTGACTCCTCAAAGAGTTTTTCTGACATCTTTTTAGAAAAGATATCCTTCATTCTGTTATCTGAAAATATATAGAGCTTTTCTCTTTCCTTTTCATCTTTTCTTGAATAAGCATCTATGAATTTTACTCCATAATCTATATATCTAAAATTTATACCCATACATCTCTCCTATACACTTACATAGCTCCATTTTCCTTTTTTGAATACTCTATAACAAGCCATACTTCTGAAAGCTAAATCTATTGTCATAACTATCCAAGCTCCAGAAAGTCCTGTATCTATCTTATATAGGAAAAAATATGTAAGTGGTATTCTTATTACATACATACCTATTGTAGTTATCCAAAGTACAGCCTTTGTATCTCCAGCTCCTCTTAAACAACCACTCAAAACCATTGATACAGCTTGGAAAGGTTGACAGATAGAAACAAGTCTAAGTGCTACTGTTGCCATCTCCTTTATCTCTGACTCATCAGTAAACATATAGATAATAGTTCCTGGCAAGATAAAAAACATCAACCCAAATATTGACATAGCAAATATAGCCAAAGTTGTAGTAGCTAGTGCATCTCTATGGGCGTCTTTAGCCGAACCTTTTCCTAATTGTTGTCCTACTAGAGCTGTTCCAGCCACAGCAAATCCAAATCCCATATTATATGAAAATGATTCAGCTGTAAGAGCTATCTTGTGAGCTGTATATGCCATAGTTCCCAAGGATATTACCATCATCTCAAATATTAACATACCAATTCTAAATACCCCTTGCTCAATAGCTGCTGGTATTCCAACTTTTAAAATTCTTATGGACATCTTCTTATCAAAAACTTTTAATTTTTGTAAAGGTATAGATACCCAAAACCTTTTTGTAAAGAATGTGGTGTATATAAAGATACAAGTTATCATTCCACGAGAAATTGTTGTAGCTATTCCAGCTCCCATTACTCCCCAACCAAATACGAAAATAAATAGATAGTTAAATAAAATATTAGAAAAAATACTTAAAATATTAGCTATCATTGGCATATTAGCTTTGGATATAGACCTATAAGCAGCAAAGAACACCACATTAAAACATAGAAATGGCATACCCAATAGAACTGTTGAATAGTATTGGTTTGTCATAACTAAGTTCATATCATCTGCTCTTCCTACTAGCTCCAATGTTTTCTCTCTAAATATAAAAAGAAGTAAAGTGATTCCCAAAGAGATTGGAATAGAGAGTATCAAACTTTGAGCTAAAGCATTTTTCCCCTCTTTTCTATCTCTAGAACCATAGGCACGACTTACTAGAGCAGTAGTACCTATACTTACAGCAAAAAAGATAGGAGTTACAGCATTCAATGGGGCATTTCCTACTCCAACAGAACTAATAGCCTCTGGTCCAAGCCTACCAACCATAAGCATATCAAAAAATCCCAATAGTGTCTGTGCAAATAAATCAGCAATAGCTGGTAGAGCTATTGTCATAATAGCAGCAAATACCTTTTTATTCCTTCTCCACTCTTTTAACAAATCCATTTGTAATCATCTCCCAAATTCTTTAGTTAATATTTTCTGTACTATTTTTTCTAGTTACTAAAAGTTGGTCTATCTTAAATCTATCTACATCTACCACTTCAAATGTATAATTTTCAAAATCTACTACAGCTCCTTTTTTAGGTATACTTTTCAACATATACATCATAAATCCTGCAATAGTTTCATATGTATCCTCTTCAGGAAATTTTTCTATATCATCTAAAACTTTTTTTACATCCTCTACTGGAGTAGCTCCATCTATAAGCCAAGAGCCCTCTCCTCTAGCTATTATCTGTTCATCAAAATTTTGATGTACTATATCTCCCATAAGAGTATTAACTACATCATTTAAAGTAATCAATCCCACTACTAATCCATATTCATTTAAAATTATAGCAAAGTCATCTCTTGCTTCGTTAAATCTATCTAAGGCTTCTGATAAAGTCAAAGTATTTGGAATTACTAAAAGATTTTTATTATAAATCCCTTTAATATTTTTTAATCCCTCTACTTCCCCATTTAATATTTTAGGTAAAATATCTTTAGAGCTTACATATCCCAATATTGAATCTATATCATTTTCACAAACTAAAAATTTTGAGTGAGGGTTATTAGCTATTTTATCCTTTATACTCTCCTCTTCCTCATTTATAGTTAAATATACTATACTATCTCTAGTTGTCATTATAGAGGATACCCATCTTGACTCCAATTCAAAAATATTTTCTATAAGTGAGTGTTCTTTTTTCTGTACTACTCCTGCTTCTGCTCCAGCATCTACCATAGCAAAAATATCATCATATGTAATACTCTCCTCTCTTACCAAAGGAATTCCAAAAAGCTTAAAAATAAAATTTGCTGTCCCATTAAAAATTAAGATAAGAGGTTTTACTATCTTTATCAATACACTCATAGGAACAACTATCACTGTGGATATTTTCTCTGGTGATACCATTGCCATACGTCTTGGCACTAAATCTGCAAACTCTATAAAAAATCCTGTTATCAATAGAAAAGATATCACTTCCCCTATAAATTTAGAATTTGATGAAAGTGCTGGGATATACCCTTGGATAAAACTCTCTATATATGGTGCTGCTATTCCATCTCCCACTATACCTGCTAATATAGATACAGCATTTGTCCCTATCTGTACAGCTGTAAAAAAATCTCCAGATGCACGTTGTATCTTCATTACCTTTAAAGCGTTTTTACTTCCCTCATCTGCCATCACTTGTAATTTTAATTTTCTAGCAGAAGCGAGAGATATTTCACTTATTGAGAGGAACATACAAATCCCCATCAATATTATTATCAAAAAAATTCTCATTCCTATACTCATATTACTCTCCTTCTCTAATAAAATTTAAATTTTTAATATTTCACTTTAGAGGAGAGAGGTCACTGTTACAATTAAAATATGGTTTATCTTCATAAATTTCTCCTTACTCTCTATAAAAAAAATATTTTTTATGCTACAATACTTCTGTAATATAATTATAACATATTTTAAAAAAACTTGCATTGAATTTAAGGAGGTTTGATGTCGTATTTAGAGATTTTAGGAATGATAGGATTGGGGCTTGGGTGTGGCCTAAGTAAATTAGGAATACCAGCTGCTTTAGTATTTTCTCCTATCTTAGCTAGTGTATATGGAGGAAAGGCATCTGCGGGAATAATTATTATTCCAGTTATTGTCTCTGACCTTATAGTTATGTATCTATATAGAAAAGATGTAGAAAAAAAAGTACTATTTAAAATACTTCCTCTTACAGTTTTAGGAATTATTGTAGCTGTTATCTTTGGTAACAATATCTCTGATGAGATTTTTAAAAAAAGTATGGGAATCATTATCTTAATTATAGGTACTCTCACTTTATTAAAAAGTCTTAAAATAGATTTTTCAAAATTAAGTTTTCTTTTTGGATTTTTAGGAGGAATAGCTGCTTTTATTGGAAATGTTTCTGGTCCAATGATGAGTATATATCTTCTTAATATTAAAATGGATAGAGATAAATTTTATGGTACAAGAACTTGGTTTTACTTTATAGTAAATATTATCAAAGCAACTTTATATGTTTTAGTTTTAAATAATATCCATCTTGAAACTTTTAAACTTACAAGTGTAGCTATCCCATTTGTTTTTGTGGGAGTTTTTGCTGGAAAATATTTTGTTGAAAAAATGAATCAAAATGTTTTTGAAAAATTTATTCTAATTGTTAGTTTAATAAGTGGTTTAAAATTAATATTTTTTTAATGAGGAGAAAAGAAAAAATGATTATAAAAGAGAAAGAAAATCAAATAGCAGCTTTAATCTACATTTTTTTTATGGGATTTGGTTATCCGCTCATTCGTTATATAAGCACAATTTTTCAAACAGTTAATACTAATGCTCTTATGTTTTTAGCTGGAGGATTACTTTTTATATCTGTTTCAAGTTTTAAATTTAAATCTGAACTTTTGAAATTGAAAAATAATTTTAGATTATTTCCAAGACTTATACTTATAGCTTTTCTTACAGCAGGAAATATGTATTGTTTTGTAGGGGGACTTAGTAAAACTTCTGCTCTTGCTGGAAGTATATTTGGAATTTTAAGTATGCCTTTTTCTGTTATTATTGCTGGAATAATATTTTTAGATGAGAGAGAAAAAATAAAAGAGCTTCACTTTATTTTTGGTGGTATTATTGCTCTTTTAGGTTCATTTATCTTTGTTTTAAATGGAGCTAATAAAAGTTCATCTAGTTCAGATTTTTTAACAGGAATACTTCTCCTTGCTGGAACAGTAATCATACAAGCAATACAAAGTTTTGTGGTAAAAGATACAGCTAAACATATACACTCTATGGTTATCAGTAGTTGTTCATCTATATTGACAAGTATTCTATTTTTTACTATCTCCATTTTCAGTGGAAATATTACAGAGTTACTCTCTGCTTCTGCTGATAAAATTGTAATAGTTCTTCTTACAGGAATGTACTCAATATTTGTAGGAATGGTTATGACTTTCTTTATCATACAAAAACAGGGAGTAGTAGTTCTAAATGTTTTAAAACTTACTATCCCTCCTGCCACTGCTATTATAGGATATCTTTTCCTACATGAAAAAATTAGCTTAATTCAAGGATTAGGAGCTGCTCTTGTACTTGTAGGTTGTATTGTAGCTCTTAGAAGAAAGAAGTAAACTAATTTTGTATTTGAAATTATATATTTTCTATGATATAATAGGTAGAATTAATTTAAAAACGGAGGAAATAAATGTCATTACCAAATTGTCCAAAATGTAATTCTGAATATGTATATGAAGATGGAAACTTATTAATTTGTCCAGAATGTGCTTATGAATGGACTTTAGAAAGTGAATCAGAAGAGGAAGAAACAAAAGTTATAAAAGATGCCAATGGAAATATCTTACAAGATGGAGATACAGTTACTGTAATAAAAGATTTAAAAGTTAAGGGTAGCTCTCTTGTTGTAAAAATAGGTACTAAGGTAAAAAATATTCGACTTGTAGATGGTGATCATGACATTGATTGCAAAATTGATGGAATTGGAGCTATGAAATTAAAATCTGAATTTGTTAAAAAAATTTAATAAATCTTAATTATAAAAAGAGTTATTCTGGTTAATGTTGCTACCAGATAATAGCTCTTTTTTTATTTACAGTTATCTAATTTTTATTTGATTTTTAGAATTTACACCCCTTCATTTTTATGCTAAAATATTAAATTATCTGATATAATTTTTAATTTTATTTTATCAAAAGGGGAGATTTTATGAAAGAGTTTAATTTTGCTATCAAACAAACCTTTCCTATATTTTTTACTTATCTTTTTATAGGAATAGCTTTTGGAATTTTGATGGGAGATGCTGGTTATCCACCTTTTCTATCACTTGTAGCTGGATTTTTTATCTATGCTGGTTCATTACAAATAGTTATGGTTTCTCTGTTACAAGCTCATGCTCCGCTTATTACAGTAGCTATTATGAGTTTTTTTATCAATGCTCGTCATATTTTTTATGGGGTAGCTTTCATAGAAAAATTTCGTAAAATGGGTTGGAAATATCCATATATGGTTTTAACCTTAACTGATGAAACATACTCTATTCTTTGTTCTGTAAAGTATGAAGAAAATTTAGATAGAGAAAAAGTAGATTTCTATATCTCATTTGTAAATCACATGTATTGGATTTTTGGTTGTATATTAGGAAGTTATTTAGGGAATTTTATTCCTTGGGATATGAGAGGAATTGATTTTTCAGCAACAGCTTTTTTCCTATATATAGTTGTTAGTCAATGGAAGAATTGTAAAAGTAAAATCCCTGCTCTCACTGGATTATTTTCCTCTCTCTTCTTCTACATTATTTTAGGAGCAGATAGGTTTTTAATCCCAGCTTTATCTCTGACAGTAGTTATTTTGACAATTTTAAAAGAAAAAATTGGAGTGGAATAATTATGGAAAATTTAACATATATAATCTTAGTAATTTTCATAGCAGCTATTGTAACTTGGCTCACTAGAGCAATCCCTTTTCTAATCTTTGGAAATAGAGAGTTACCAGAAAAAGTAAAATATCTAGGTGGAGTTCTCCCACCTGCTATTATGATTATTTTAGTAGTTTATTGCCTACGTAATATAAATTTTAAAAATATCAATAGTTTTCTTCCAGAGTTAATAGCTTGTATAGTTGTTATAATCTCACCTAAATTAAAATTAAATATGTATATGACAATTATTCTAAGTACTTTTTGTTATATGCTTTTAATTCGTATAATTTAATATTAAAATAATCTTAGAAATTTAAAAAATCAAGAATAACTTTCATTTCGTTATTCTTGATTTATTTTACTTTATTTTAATTTCTTAAATTATAACAGCCTTTTTATTTTGTTACTTTAGAATATTCAGCTGCATTATCTCCTGCTATTTTTCCAAATACCACGATATCTGTTACAGCATTTCCACCTATTCTATTTCCACCATGAACTCCACCAGTTATTTCTCCAGCTGCATATAACCCTTTTATTACTTTTCCATCAGCTGTTAAAACTTCAGCAGAAGTATTGATAGAAACTCCTCCCATTGTATGATGTACAGCAGGTGAAACTTCAATAGCATAGTAAGGAGCTTTTGTTAGCTCTCTAGGTAAAATATTTTTATTAAACTCTGTATCTTTTCCAGCTTTTACATATTCATTGTATTGTTTCATAGTTGCAACAAGATTTTTTCCGTTGATTCCAACTTTCTTAGCTAATTCTTCTAAATCATTTCCAGAAACAGCATATCCTTTATTGATATATCCATTGATAGCACTTAAATTTTCTCTTACTGTCTCATCAAAGACTAAGAAAGCACTCTTTCCTTCTTGTGCCAATTCAGCTTTAGAAACAACGTCTCTAGTTTCTAACTCATTGATAAATCTCTTACCATCTCTGTTTACAAGGATAGCTCCCTCTCCTCTAACAGATTCAGTAATCATAGCTGTATTGTTGTGTACAACAGTAGGATGAGTTTGGATTTCAGTCATATCAACTAGTGCTCCACCAACAGACTCAACCATAGCAATTCCTTCTCCAGTAATAGCAGGGCTATTTGTTGAACCAAATCCTTTTAATTCAGGCTTATATTTCGATACCATCTCAGGATTAGCTCCAAATCCTCCAGTTGCCATTACTACTGCCTTAGCTTTTATAGTATAAGTTTTTCCTTTATGTTCTACTTTAACTCCTACTACTTTATCTCCATCTTTTAAAATCTCTTTTACTGTGCTTTCAGTTCTAATATCTATTCCTTGTTTTTCAGCTGTTTCAGAAAGAGTAGCAACTATCATAGGTCCTACAGCTTTTCCACCAGTTGGTCTATGAATTCTTTTTACACTTTGTCCCCCTGAATAAGAAACTTCAGTTAAATCAGCTCCTCTATCTACAAGCCAAGTAATCATTTCTCCAGAGTTTTCAGTTAATGTTCTTAATAACTCAGGATTATTTTTATTTTTTCCACCTTTTAAAGTATCTTGATAGAATAATTCAGCACTATCTTTTATTCCTAATTTTTCTTGTAATTTTGATTCAGCCGCATTAATTCCACCAGTTGCATAGTTAGTATTTCCTCCTAACATAGCCATCTTTTCAAGAAGTATTACATTTACTCCCTTTTCTTTAGCAGAGATAGCAGCTGTAAGTCCAGCTCCTCCCCCACCTACTACTACTACATCTGTTGTTGTGTCAGCTACTACTACCTCTTCAGCTTTAGCTGGAGTCTTAGCTTTTAAAGTGATTCCAGCAGCAGCCACAGCAGCATCTACAGCCTCTTTTATTCCTTCACAAGTATATGTTGCTCCAGCTACATTGTCAACTTCTGTACTTTGAGCGGCAACTATGTCTTTAGTTATTTGTTTCATTGCCTTTTTAGTAAAGTTAGTTTCTTCATGTTCTACTACCTCTACATTAGTGATTTCATTCCCCTCATAAGTAACTTTTACTTTAATATCCCCTTTATATCCGCTACCAATACCTTCAACAGTAGCTCCATAAGTTGTTGTAAAAAGAAGAGATAATGCAGATATCATGCATATCAGTCTTTTTTTCATAAAAAATACCTCCCAATTATTTTATTATATATTACATGTATTATAATTATAATATATTCGTAAATAGTTGTCAATGATTATAAAATGTTATTAATGTAGTTTTTTAATAAAATTAATTTCTTATTTTTTCTTAAAAGTAAAATTATAATTTCTTTAAGTAAAAAAAGAAGAAAGCTCTATACTTTCTTAGTGAAATATATAGTAAACTTTCTTCTAAAATAAATTATACTAAATCAAACTTTTTTAAATCTTCATCTACAGTAGTAATTCCACCTATTCCAAAATTTTCTACTAAAACTTTGGCTACATTTGGTGATAGGAAAGCTGGTAAAGTTGGTCCTAAGTGAATATTTTTTACTCCTAAGTATAATAGAGCTAGTAAAACTATTACAGCTTTTTGTTCATACCAAGCTATATTATATACTATTGGTAATTCATTTACATCATTCAATCCAAATACCTCTTTTAATTTTAGAGCTATCACAGCTAATGAGTAAGAGTCATTACATTGTCCAGCATCTAATACTCTTGGAATTCCATTTATATCTCCTAAATTTAGTTTATTATATTTATATTTAGCACAACCAGCTGTTAAAATTATTGTATCCTTTGGTAATTTCTCAGCAAACTCTGTGTAGTAATTTCTACTTACCATTCTACCATCACAACCAGCCATTACTACAAATTTTCTAATTGCTCCAGATTTTATATTCTCTATAACAGTATCTGCTAAAGATAAAACTTGATTGTGAGCAAATCCTCCAACTATCTCTCCTTTTTCTAATTCAGTAGGAGCTTGACAAGTTTTTGCTAACTCTATTATTTCAGAGAAATCTTTCGTTCCATCTTCATTTACTTTTACTTTTTTCCATCCTGGATATCCAGCAGCATTAGTTGTAAATACTCTATCTTTATAACTTGCTTCTGCTGATGGAGGAACTATACAGTTAGTTGTAAATACTATTGGACCATTAAATTTTTCAAATTCCTCTTTTTGTTTCCACCAAGCATTTCCATAGTTTCCAAAGAAATGAGGATATTTCTTTAACTCTGGATAGTAATGTCCTGGTAACATCTCAGAGTGAGTATAGATATCTACTCCACTATCTACACTTTGCTCTAGTAATTGTTTTAAATCATTTAAATCATGTCCAGATATTAATATTCCTGGTCTTGTCCCTACTCCTATATTTACTTTTGTAATTACTGGATTTCCAAAAGCAGAAGTATTTGCTTCATCTAATAGAGCCATAACTTTTACTCCATAGCTTCCACACTCTAAGACAAGTGCTGTTAACTCTTCTCCTGTTAGAGAATCATCTTCAGTTGCTAATAACCCCTTTTCTATAAAAGCAAATATCTCATCTTGAGTTTTTCCTAAATTCATAGCATGCTCAGCATAAGCACTCATTCCTTTTAATCCATAGATTAATAACTCTCTAAGAGATTTTACATCTTCATTTTCTGTTCTTAATATTCCTACTTTTTTCTCATTAGAAAACTCTACTATCTCCTCATCAGTTTCTGCTTGCCAATTTACTAAATGAGAAAACTTTTCTACCTCTTTTTTATTTTCTTCATTTAATAATAACTCTAACTCTTTTCTAATTTTTATTCCTTTTCTTATCTCCTCAATTATAGCATTATCATCAAAGTTAGCGTTTGTGATTGTTATAAATAGAGAATTGATTAAGTATCTATTTATCTCTTGTGATACTTTTCCCTCTTTTCTAAGAATTGAGCTATAAAGAGCTACTCCCTTTGTTGTATATATTAATAAATCTTGTAATTTTGCTGTCTTTGCTGTTTTTCCACAAACTCCTATTACTGTACAACCTTTTCCTTGAGCTGTTTCTTGACATTGGTAACAAAACATTTTATTATTACACATATTCTCCTCCTGTTATCTGAATTTTTCTTTACTTAGATAGGTATATAATACTATATTTTTTTAAAAAAATCGGTAACCTATGTTACCAAATTTAATATTTTTTTGATAGATAAAAAATCTATTGACAAACTCCCTAAAATAGTATATCATAAATGAGTAAAGTAGATGCTTGGATGGCGGAATGGTAGACGCGACGGACTCAAAAGAATGTTCGTGGAAGGTTAAAAGTTATTATATTTAAAGACTTTTAAAATACTTTTTTAAAATCGTCCTTGCAAATCGTCCGTTTATTTGAAAATTGTATTTTTATAAAATGCCCGAATGATGAAATTGGTAAACATGATAGACTCAAAATCTATTGGCAGTAATGCCTTGCGGGTTCGAGTCCCGCTTTGGGCACCACTACAAATTTAATAATCATATATGTTAGTATGAAATCTTAGCTTGCCGGCTGATTAAATTATTAATATATATGATTTTTTTATTGGCTCTTTGTCAAATGGTGTTGGTAAAAAACAAATAAATTTTTATATAGCTCCAGTGGAAAACCACTGGAGTTATTTTGTTACCAATAATTTATTAGTTATTAAAATTCTTGCTCTGAAGTGATAAAAGCTTTTATAGCCATAAGCGCTTCTTTTCAATGTCTTTATTTTTCTGTTAATTCCTTCTATTAATCCATTATTATAGTTATAATTTAAACTATTTTCAATATACTCCAAATATTTTTTAAATGTTTTTAATGAGGTTTTCATTAAATTATTGGAAAGAGAATAGAATTTTCCAATGATTGCTTTAAATTTGTTAAATTTTCTATCTTGAATAGAGATTAAAATTTCTTGATAAAGTTCATAAGCTATTTTTAATTCAGTATTTTGTGATAAAATGATATTAACTATTTCCTCTTCTGAAAGTAGCGAATAATCAAACATCCGTCCTCTATTAATTCTTTCGTTTTTTAGTTTTAAACAATTTTTTAAAAGAAGAGACCAAAACTTTTTTAATTTATTATAGTATCTTTCATTAATGTTCTTGTATTGATTCATTATTCTGACTCTTGTTTTATTGAAACTTCTATTAATTAATTGAACTAAATGAAATCTATCTAAAGAAATTTTAGCATTTGGAAAAAGTGCTTTAATTAAATGTATATATGGTTGATAAATATCAATCACAATGTGTTTAACCTTTTTTCTAACTTTTAAAGGAAAACGAGAAAAATATTCTTTTAAATATGATAAGCGCCTATCGGATAAGATATCAATAATTTTTCCAGTATTTGCATCACAATAGATAAAAGCCATAGCACCTTCACAATCCTTAGTAGCTTTAAATTCATCAAAGCATAAAGCTTCAGGTAGAAAACCTCTATTAGGTAAATGCTCTTTGAAAAAAGAGTTAATAATTCTATTAACAGTATTAGCGGAAACATTAAAATTAGAAGCAATATCTTTTTCAGAAATATTTTTTTGTAATTCAAGAGTAATAGCTAATTTAACATCGTTAGAGATATAGCAATATTTTTTAACAAAATTAGTTTCTGCGCTGAAAGACTTAGAACAATTTTTACAAAGAAATCTCTGTTTTTTTAATCTTAAAAAAGAGTTAAAACCAGCAACTTTTAAAAGTTTAATATTAGAGGTTTTATAACCCCATTTGATAATATTTTTACTTTGACAATGAGGACACTCATGGGGTGAGTAAGATAGTTTAGCATGAATGATTTTATGATAAGTACCTTTAAAAAGTTCGGTTGTAACCTCATCTTGAAGTAAGGAAATATTTTCATCTTTAATATTTAAAAGATTTATGATAGAATATGCTAGAGACAAGTAAATGACCTCCTTAGATTAGTGTGTGGTAACTTTAATTTTAGCAGGAAAATTTATTTGTCTCATTATTTTTTGTAAAAAGTAAAAAAAGGTGTTAATACTTTTAAGTACCAACACCAAAAATTATACATCCTTTTTATTTCTCATCAGTGTTACTTTCATCATCTTTCTTTTTCATCACCTCTTCCACTATTTTAGCAGATTTTTTAATTTTTTTATCTAATAAATGTGAATATGTATCCATTGTTGTAGATATAGAAGAATGCCCTAACCATGCTTGTAACTCTTTCATATCCATTCCTCCATTATACATATTAGTTGAGAAAGAATGTCTCAAACAATGAAAATGAACATCTTCATACCCTAATTTTTGAGTGATTTCTTTAAACTTTTTAGTAATATAATCTAGCTTTATTAAATCTCCATTTTCTTTAACACAGATATTATCAAGATATTTTTTATTGTATGAACTTTTAAACATATCTTTAAAATGGTTTTGTCTTTCCTTTAGATTTAGTAAAAAATTTTCAACTTCAGGAATTAATTCTATAGTTCTATAACTTGATTTTGTTTTTAATTTTTTTCTGTTTAAAAGTTCTCTTTTTTCTCCTTCTATCAAAGAATTTCCAATAGTCATTTTTTTATTTTTAAAATCTATATTGCTCCATAAAAGTCCTGCAGTCTCACTTCGTCGTAAACCATAATAAATACTAAAAAAAGTAGGTAATTCTAAATGTGTCCCTTTAATATAACTAAGAATTTCAAATGTTTCATCAGGCAATAAAGTTTTAGCAATATATTTTCTTTTTTTAGGTTTATCTACTAAATCAGCTTGATTTGAAGTTACCAATTCTTGTTTTAAAGCAGTTTGAAGACATTTACGAATATTTGCATGATACCTTATAACTGTATTAGGATTTAATTTCTTCTCATTCAAGCAATAAGTATAAAATTCTTGTATATGCTTAGCTTTTAAATCTTTTAATAAAATTTTTTTAGATTCAAAATATGGGATTATTTTTCTTTCAATATTCATAGTATAGCCACGAACAGTATTTGGTTCTAAACCAGCTTTTATAGAATTTAGCCATTGTTTTAAATAGTCTGTAAAA
>ENA-OWPD01001678-OWPD01001678.1-human-gut-metagenome-genome-assembly--contig:-NODE-1678-length-15968-cov-3.583234_pt1 | contig 15968 bp, 12 predicted proteins | sample MGYA00248262_ERZ651842 | MGnify/ENA primary metagenome ERZ651842 (study PRJEB26924, sample SAMEA4378253) | human gut metagenome | biome: human gut; feature: human-associated habitat; material: faeces... | reverse complement strand
CCCAAATATTTTCAGGACTGCACTCTCCTCATTGACAAAGACGACCTCCCTCCATTTCCCCAAAAGCATGAACAGGGATTCGATAAAGCCAAAAGTCTTTGAAGAGAGGGAGATGGGGGTCCGGGGGAAGGGGGAGGGAAACTTTCTGTAGAAAGTTTCCCTCCCCCTTCCCCCGGTTTTCTTCGCCACAGCCATATCGTTACGGTAAATCATTGACCTCTAGCGTGGGAGCCGTTTTTCTATGGTCCCCAAGGGTCGAAACGCCTCCGCCCCAATAGGCCGGAGATTCCGGTCGTTCGCCCTCTATTCCGACAGGAGGTTCTGATCATGATCAATACGAAACAGGTTGTCCCCGCCCTCGTCGCCGTCACGCTGCTTTCTCTGGCTCCGGCGGCGGAAGCCCTGGCCATAGAAGAACATGCGCAAGCCGCCAAACCTGCCGCTGTGGCTGCGGATAAGCCAGCGGCGGCCAAACCCGCTGAAGCCAAGGCGGATACCAAAACGGACGCCAAGGCCGACGTAAAGACACAGGCTCCGGCTGCCACGGATCCGGCTAAAGAAACCCCGGCCCCCTCAGTTGAGCAGGCCCAAAAAGCCTATGACAACGGCAGCTACGAAGAAGCGTTCATTATTGTGGAACCGCTCGCCAAATTGGAGCACCCCGACGCCGAATACCTGCTCGGCCAGATGTACGAACTGGGCCGCGGGGTAAAGAAGGATACGGAACAAGCCGTCACGCTGTTCACCTCCGCCGCCAATCAGGGCTATGCCGCCGCTCAGGCCAAGCTTGGACAGCTTCATATGGAAGGCAAAAAAGATTACGCCTCAGCCATGAGCTGGTTCCAGAAAGCGGCCGATCAGGGCTATGCCCTCGCCTACAGCGCCATCGGCGATCTGTATGCCAAGGGCTACGGCGTGGGGCAAGATAAGGACAAGGCCCTCGACTACTATAAGAAAGCCGCTACCGCCGGCGACGCCGACGCTTGTCTGCACCTCGGCCAAATGTACGAACAGGGTAAGGACGTCAAGGCCGATCCCGCACAGGCCGCCGTCTGGTACAAGAAGGGCGCGGATCTCGGCAGCGCCGAATGTGCCGCCGCCCTGAAACGCCTCAACGATCAGAAAGCATAGGAAGCTATCGGGAAGCGAGGAAGGACCTTTTTCTGGAAGCAGGCATTCTGACACTTCTATCTCTTTTGTATAGCTAGATTTTTATTCAATACCGTGTTTGGATTTTCCGGTCCAAGGCGATCCGGCCTTCCCGTAAACTTTCCGCAAAAAACGGCATTCATTCCGACTGGAACAAACGTCTTCCGCGCAGCCGCCCCGCCCGTCGATACGTTTACGGGCAGGGTCCGGGGGAGGGAACTTTCTAGAGAAAGTTCCTCCTCCCCCTCCCCCGATTCTTTTATCTACCTTAACAAACAATACGAAGCGTGCTTGAGGCCTTCGGCGGCCAAACGGGACTCCAGATAAAGGGAGAGCGCGGCGACTGCCCGGTCGCACACGGGGAATACGGGGATGCCCCGCTCACGGAGGGCCTTGCGGAGCGGTTCGAATTTTTCGCCGCCGTCCATAACTGCGACCATGGGCTTGGAAGTGCGGGAACGGACATCGGAAAGCAGCGTCAAAATGCCGTCCGGGGCGTCCATGCGGAAGGCGTCGATATCCGTTTCGGCAAGCGAGTGCGTGACCGGGGAGAGGGGATCAAGGCCGATGACGACGGCGTCGATGTTCTCGTCGTTGAGCAACAGCTCGGCCATGTACGCATGAACCTCGTCGTCCGCGCCGGGGTTTATGTCGAGGGGGTTCTTGATCGGAACCAGCTTCTCCAACCCTTTTGAAGCGATGAGCCGTTTCATGGCCAGCCGGGTGGTTTCGGAATAAGTCCCGAGGGACATGCTGTACTCGTCGGATTGGAGCGAATCCGCCATGCCCACGGCCTCGAACCCGGCACCGCTGACCGCACCGAGCCGCTTGCCCCGGATGGTCGCGTTGGTGAAGGTTTCCGCCAGAAGAATCAGATCCTGGAATTCCGTGAAGTTGCGGGCCATGATCGCGCCCGCCTGCCGGATGCAGGTTTCACAGACCATGTAGTCCCCGGCGAGGGATGCCGTGTGGCCGCTGGTGGCCGTCTTGCCTTCGGGCGTCCGCCCGGCCTTGTAGAAAACCACTTGCTTGTCACGCCGTATGGCCTCGCGCACGGCCTTCGCAAACTGGATCCCGTCGAGATCCTTGAAGCCTTCCGCGTAGACGGCGATGACATCCACTTCTTGGGAGTCCATGAAATGGCGCATCATGTCCCCGAGCGTGAGATCCGTCTGGTTGCCCATTGAAATGAGATAGGACGGGCTCATTTCCGGCGTCTGGCTGAACCGGTTCAGAAGGAAAGCCCCGCTCTGGCTGACGATGGCTGTGCGGCGGCGAGGGTATTGCTTGTAATCAGGCATCTTGGCGGCTGGGATGAACCATGTGTCGAATTTGCCCGGACGGGAAATCACGCCCATGCAATTCGCCCCAAGGAAGGCCGGGCCGCCGTCCCCTCCGGCGGCGAGGTTCTTGTGGGCTTCGGTGATGCGGGCGATCATTTCCCGGCTTTCTTCCGTTTCACCGAGGCCGCCGGGGATGAGCATGACGCTGTGCGCGGCGTTGTTTTCAATGATTTCATCCACCAGAGGCGGAACCTGTTCCGCTCCGATGGCGACGATGAACAGATCCAGCGGATCAGGAAGCGCACGGAGGTTCGGCACGCAGCGCACCCCGCTGGCGTCGTTTTCGCCGTCACGGATGATGACGAGTTTGTCGCGGTCAAAACCGGAGTCGATGATGTTTTCAAGGATGATCCGCCCGAAATTCCGGCGCTTGGAGGAAACGCCGATGATGCCGATGGATTTCGGGTGCAACAGGTTGGCGATTTTTTGGATGGGACGGGGAGCGGGGCGTTCGCCGGGAGTCGAAAAGCGGCACATGCCGTCCAGCGGGACCATGAGGTAGTCCGTGAACGTGAACGGGTTGATCTCCAGTTCTTCAATGATGAACGGTGCATCGGGGTTGCAGGGGGAGAAATAGTTCCCCATGCGGATGAACGACTCGAAGCATTCGATAAGCTGGTCGTCGGTCACAATGCGGCGTTGCCCGCGGGTCAGCCCGGCCAGTTTCCGGTAGGAGACGGTCTTGCGGAAAAGCTCGAAGAAGGCATCGCCGTCGGTCAGTTCCGTCAGTGCGGCGACGATGGCCTGCCCTTTGCGGAAACGCTCGGCGTAGAGCTCGGTGTCCGTACCGCCGAGGCCCGCGCTGATGACCATGCCGAACTCGCGTGTGCGGCGCAGCCCGACGATCAGCTCGTTGCCGAACGATGCGGAGTCAGGCGGCATGAACTGTACTTGCAGGACGCCCTTGAGGTCTGCGGCGATGGCGTTCTGGAGCGCGGTTCCCGCCAGTCCCTTGTAGCTTTCGGGCGCGGAGGCGGGGCAGCGCTCGATCCATTCGGCATAGCGTTCCGGCACCTCGGAGAGCATACGCCGCACGGCGGAACGCACTTTGTCGGGCGTTTTGGGGACGATGCGCACGCCGCCCACTTCGGTCTTGTGGACGATGGTGGGGGAGATAATTTTCAGCACGGCCTTTTCGCCGGGCAGGGACATGATCTCCTCTTCCATCGGTTTGGCGTTCCGTGGGATGAAGGAGCATTTGGGCGGCGTTTCCGAACCGGAAAGGCTCAGCAGATTGTACACTTCGAATTCATAGAGAAAATGCCGCCCCTCAGTGTGGGCGTTGCGGAACAGCTCGGTAATGGGCTGATATTCAACAGTCAGATTCATGCGAGTCTCCAGCTGGTTGTGCGGTCGGAAAGGGAATCGTCGCTTCCGAACCGTTTTTATCCCTTTTCGCCGGGAGAGGGAATCAGGCTGTAGGCGTGGCCCTCGCAATTGGGGGAGGGGGGGCTTGTCGATTATATGCCCGTACCGGAGATCCGGAACTTCTGACGAACAAAAAAGGCTCCATTTTGGTGGAGCCTTTTTTGTTATTTCCAAACATCGTGCCAATCAGATTTTTCACAAGTTCACATTGTTAACTTGGCTGCAACAGATTCTCATCTTGGGTGACTCCTCACAGCTGCGCGACGTATCTACGCTTTGGCCCGCTTCTGTACAAGTTGCTTATCCCTTTCTTATCCCCAAAGAGAAAGCCCTTACAGACATTCATCTGTAAGGGCTTAGAAAGATTGGTGGGACGTGCGGGGGTCGAACCTGCGACTCTCTGCTTAAAAGGCAGAAAATATGAAATGAATAGATTTTAATCGCTTTTTATTTAAATAAATATTTTAATATGTTATTTATGTATATCGCCAATGTGCGTTAATGAAAACAAACTTGATTTGTCCTGATTTGTGGGGCAGAGTGTGGGGCAAAAGAACGCTCTGACAAATGGGAGCCCACAATGGCAAGTCGAAAGCGTATCGCGGTAAAAGGGTATGCAGGGGTCTTCTATGTGGAGACAACACGGGTGAATTCGTCACAGGCCGAACGGGTATATTATATTCGCTATCGTCGTGACGGGAAGCTCGTCGAAGAAAAAGCGGGGTATCAATACCGTGATAACATGACCCCGGCCAAGGCTGCGGGGATGCGTGCCGCACGCATAGAAAAACGGGAAAGCAACAACGCGGAAAGACGCGTCAGGGAAAAACAGGAGCGTATTGCTCGGCAGGAACGTTCCACTGTAAGTGACATTTTTTATGCATACCAAGAAAGCAAGCCGGATCGAAACTGGGCCACGGATCGAAGTTTGTACCGGCATTATCTTCTCGCTGTAGTCGGGCAGAAAGCGCCGTGTGAGCTGGCGACCGCCGATATGGACGCTATACGTACAAGCATGTTCAAGGCCGGAAAGTCAGCTCAAACCGTCAAGCACGCCTTGGCGTTGGTTAAGCGTATCATACGGTTTGGCGTCAAGCGCGGTATGACTCCCATGCCTGATTCCTCGCGCCTCTGTATCGAGTTGCCCAAGGTCGATAACGTGAAAACCGAAGTATTGACCCCCGCGCAGTTGGCGGCTCTTCTGCGTGCATTGAATGAGGAAGACGATCCCCTTCTGACCGGGCTTGTGCGGTTGGCGATGTGTACGGGGATGCGGCGCGGTTCTTTGCTTGGTCTGCAATGGAAAGACATTGATTTTGACCGGGGCTTCATCACTCTGGAAGGGGCGCACGCCAAAAAGAAACAGACAAGCGTCATTCCGATGAACGCGCAAGCGCGCCATATTCTGGAGAATGTGCCTCACACTTCAAGTCCTTTCGTTTTTCCGGGTAAAAACGATGATCGTCCCCGTGTAGACATCAACCGCTTTATGCGTCGTCTCAAGGTCAAGGCAGGGCTTCCGGAGGACTTCCGCCCACTGCACTCTCTGCGGCATACCTTCGCTTCTTATCTTGCCAGCTCCGGGCAGGTAAGCATGTACGAATTGCAAAAATTGCTCACCCATGAATCGCCGCAAATGACGCAACGCTACGCCCATCTGCATGATGAGGCTCTTCAGCGGGCCTCTGGCGCGATAGAGGTCATGTTTGACAAGGCCAGACGAGCGGACGCTGAGACGGCGAGCCTTGACAATATAACTCAAAGGTAATAGTTTATGGCATGGCAAGTTATTTTATGCGACGAATTCGAGCCGGAGTTTGATGCTCTGCCATCACCGCTTCAAGACGAACTCCTTGCTCATCTGAAGGTGCTTGAGGCAAAGGGACCGATGCTCGGCAGGCCGCTGGTGGACACGCTCAAGGGGGGCTCCCTGACCAATTTGAAAGAACTCCGTTTTTCGTGGAATAACCAGCCGTTTCGATATTTTTTTGCCTTTGATCCCAAACGCTCTGCCATTGTGCTTGTAGGTGGCAGCAAGGCGGGCGACAAGCGATTTTATGAGAAAATGATTCCCGTAGCTGAACAACGTTTTGCACGTCACCTCAAACGGGAAGGAGAAAAGCAATGAGCCGTACCCTGAATGACATTATGGCGGGCTTGCCGGAAGAGCGACGCCAACACATAGAAGCCCGTGCCGCAACGCTTTTGGAGCAGGAAATCCTGCGCCAGTTACGCAAGGCTCTGGGACTTTCTCAGAAGGATTTAGCTGGACTTATGCACATTACACAGCCCGCTGTCTCCAAGCTCGAACGTCAAACGGATATGCAACTCAGTACGCTTGCTGGTATTGTTGAGGCGATGGGCGGAACACTAGAAATAACCGCACGGTTTCCAGATAGAGGACCCGTGCGGCTAGCGTAGTGTTATCTTAACATATTATATACAAATGTTCTCACCGCACCTTACTCTTTTTTGATTCTTTATAATCGTTCAGTATATATTCAATTACGTCCATTTTTTATACCCTAAATACCTTCATGACTTCATCACCCAAGTGGTTGATGACCTTCACGGCGATGCGTCCGCTTTCCGGTTTATCGAAAGCGCGTGAAGTATCACTGTAGAGGGTTTCCCAAGTATCCTTATCGATTTCGGCTTTAAGCGTATTTTTGAGGGCTTTGTACGGATCGTTTGCGCCGAGGAAGTAGGCTTGGCGGACAAAGAAGCTTTCCTCGTTGTAGTCGGTATCAACAAACCAGCAAGCGATACCGTCGGCGTTGTCCGAACGGATTTCACCGGTATTGGGGTAGAACACATCTACGCCATTGACCTTGACGCGGATTTTGCCGGTTTCTTTCCCCTTGGCGTCGGTTTCAGGCAGGATGGAAATATCCGGCTCGCCGAAGACAACAAACAGGTTTCCCTTGCCGGTATTTTTAAGGTCTTCGCCCATGTGCAGGTCGGCATTCATCCGGGCCTTGAGTACGGGGATACGGCCCAGCTTGTGGAATTCCGAGGCGTGAGCTTCGTAGTTGAAGGCACACGCAATGAGAATATCAAAGGCGGCGTCCCCGGCTTCACGGGCGGCTTGCACCAAGTCCTGACGGCTGACGGTGCCGAATTCCGGGCCGATGAAGATCCCGGCGCGACGTTCGGTTTCGCCTTCCATGTAACGGCCTTCGGCGCAGATCATTTCTCCGGGCCACGGGTTCAGGCTGGTGAAGTCAATCTTGTCTTTCTTACTAGCCTGTTGGACTCCCGACATTTTGAGGTTATCCAGAATCATGGTCACAAAGTCGCGGCTGTCTTCACCGGCATGGGATGCTGCCGGATCAAGCAGTTCGCCGTCGGCACCGATGCCCAGCACACGATGCGGAGAGAGGCTTTCCACGGTGAAAGGGCCTGCTACACGGACTTTTTTCTTGTCCTCATAGGGCTTATCATACAGATATTCGTAGTCCGCCTTGGCTGCGATAGAGGCATCGATTTCTTGCTGGCGGGCGATGCGCGCTCTCCACCAGTCGGCGTGCAGCTTCAGTGCCTCCTTGTTCCATGCCGCATCAGGTTCGCGGGGGATTTCCCACTCTTCCCATTTTTTGCCGAGAAGTTCGTTAAGCCTAGTGCGCAGCGGTTCCAACGTCTGTTGCCATTTGTCGTAAATGACATCAATTTCGGCATTGTTGGCAATAGATTTCAGTGTGATATGCGGTACGCGCTCGTAGACGAACCCCAGATTGATGTTATTGAAGGTGGGAGCCGTGGAAGCGGGGCGGTTGTTGAGTTCCGCTTCTTTGGCCTGACCGTCCTTGCTGTCAGCCATGAGATAATAGGGATAGCGTGCGCCCATAATGCGGGCACGAGCCAGCGCCAGCGCAACACGGGAGGTATCTATGGTGATCCAGCGGCGTCCCCATTGTTCGGCAACGTAAGCGGTTGTGCCAGAACCACAGGTGGGATCAAGCACGAGATCGCCGGGGTCGGTGGCCATGAGGAGGCAACGTCGAACGATGGTTAGTCCTGTTTGGACAACATATATTTTATCACCACCGAATTGATTTTGTCCTAGTGTATCCGCCCAAATGTTATTTATAGGAAAAGCTAAAAAGTCTTCAAAATAGCGAATATATCCAAGATTACCTTTCTCAGAAGAGTCAAGACGGGTCGCTTTTCCTAATCGAGTCATCCCCAGTTCATGAGTTTTAAAGGAATTTTTCCCTGGAGTATATTTTACACCTTGATATATAAAAGAGTTAAACCCCTTTGAGCCTACCCCTTGACCATGGTTTGAACTTGTCACATCGCCAAGAGCATATACTTTACAACATTCTGTAAGACTGTTCCTACGTTCAAAATCAAAAATGGTATTATATTTTTTTTGAAAATCTGAAATAGAAAAGCGTTCTCCATTTTGTAACTCTATTTTTGAATATGCAGAACTGCCTTCTCCACCAAAAGATTTTATTTTCAATAAGTAATTAAATTTAATATTATTTATATTTTTTGCAAACCAGAGTATATAATTTGTAGCTTTTGCTAATCCTTCGCCTCCTAATCCGCTTGTCGAGGCATAGGTAATTTGAGTATAAAAGTTTTCGACGCCAAAGATTTCATCCATAACAGATCGTACGCGATGTACATTTTCATCACCAATCTGCACAAATATACTACCAGAATCCGTGAGTAGATCACGAGCAATGATAAATCTATCTCTCAAGTAACTCAAGTATGAATGAATACCATCTTTCCATGTATCTCGAAAAGCTTTAATTTGTTCCGGCTCACGTGTAATATCTTTTCCATCTTTTTGATTCGGAGATGTGGTCGACCACTGAAAATTACTATTGAATTTGATGCCATAGGGCGGATCAAGATAGATGCACTGCACCTTCCCGCGCAGACCTTCCCGTTCGGACAGGCTCGCCATGACCTGCAACGAATCCCCCAGAATCATGCGGTTCGTCCAGTTCTGGTCATGCTGATAAAAATCAGTCTTGTCTGCGCCTTCAGGGATGCCATTGAAATCGGAAAACAGGCTGAACTGCGTTTGAAGAGGCTGCTGTCCGGCCTTGCTCTCTTTCAGGAGGTCTTCAATGAGTGCCTTCGGATGTACCTTTTCCTGAATGTAGAGCGGCGGAGCCTGTACGGTCAGCGTATCATCGCCGTCATATTTGCCTCGCCAGATGAGCTGAGGATCGAGGTCGGGATTCCGTTTTTCATAGCTGACGCGCACAGGCGCCTGTTCTTCCTGCTTCATTACAGACTGATACTCCGCTGTCGGGATATTGGTACGCCGGGCTTCATGGGTAATGGTTTCAATCTGTTTCGGAACTGTCGCTTTCTTAGCCATTGAAGAGACTCCCGGCGGTTTGAATCTTGGAATCGAAGGATTGAGCCACTTTTTGCGCAAATTCGGATTCTATACGATACACTTCTTTCAGTTCCACAAAGGCCCAGCGGCCAAACGTCCCCAGACGATTGACGCCGGGAACCCAATAGGTTTCCATTGTGGACTTCTTTTCTTTGGCATCTTCGCCGCGATAGCCCTTTATCTCCACGACAAGGTGCAGCAAATCGTCTTCGCCATGCCCGTCATCCACCAGAACAATAAAGTCCGGAATATAGTCGTGTGACTCTCCACCAAGGGTATACGGCACGGTAAAGCCCATATTGTGATTCTTGACATAGGCTTTAACCTGAGGATGCGCCTCCACGACACGGCAGAATTCTCCTTCCCAGTCGCTGTCCAGCACCACCCAATTGATATGGCACCTGCGCGGATCAGTTTTCCAACGTGATTTTTTGGATGTCGTGAAATTGACGTGTCGGGTAGAGCCTTGCGGGTTATATGGATCAAGCATGACCTTGACCGGGCGCTTGTCCGAACAGGACCGGGTGATGGCGCTGGCTATGCGCTCGCAGGCCATATCCGCCAGCGTCTTGTACAGCAGTTGAGCCGGAAAGGTTCCGCCTGCACAGGCAAAACAGGAATGGAACCATTCCCCGGCAATGCGCTTGAGCTGTCCGAACAGATGCAGCTTGGGCGCTTCCCCGGCACCACGGAATTTGTTCATCAGCAGATGCTGCGTCAGGTGCATGAGTACCGTATTTTCCCTAACCTGCTCCAGATGCTTAAGGCTCAGGTCTACCTCTTCGCCGATAATGCCCGCGTTCTGCGTAACGGAAGCTCCAACCATCTCTGGCGTCAGCGTAAAACATGACTCATCGTTGAATTTGGCGGAAAGCTGTTCTTCCGGCAACTCGATACGATACCCCGTGACACGGGGAAAGACGATTTCCAGCGCATCCCGATCCGGGCGGACAGCCTTGACTTGTACGGTTTCATGGGGAGGCGCAGGTTTGCTGATAACGGGCTTTGCCGTAAAATCAAAAGGAATGCCCAATACGTCCGAATATTCGACATTGAACAGTCCTTCTTCATTCAGATCGTAGGACTGCCGGCGAAGCGCACGGCCAATGACCTGTTCGCACAGCAACTGCGTACCGAACGCGCGGACACCGAGGACATGCGTTACGGTATTGGCGTCCCAGCCTTCGGTGAGCATGGAAACAGACACGACGCAGCGGATGCCTTCACCAAGTTGTCCCTGCTTGCCGACCGTATTCATGACTTCGCGCAAGACGGTTGCTTCCGACAGCTCGCCGCCACGCAATAGTTCCGCCGCAAGCGGCCCGCCACGCTGCATGATCTCACGCTTGAAACGGGCAAGTTCGTCCTTGGCGGCTTCAGCGAATCCCGAATCAAGGGCATCTCCAGATTCCAGTTGCTGCGAATCAATCAGCAACGTATGCGGCCGCGCCAGCGGTTCGCCGTTGTCGTCAAAATTGCGGAACAACGGCAAACGTCCATTTTCCAGCATCCGCGTACCGTCCGCATTCTCTCTGTAAAAGCCGGAGATGTAGTCGTAAACAAGCTTCGATGTGGACGTGTTGTTGCAGACGATGATGAAACAGGGCGGTACGGAAATATCCTCTTTTTTCCACAGGTCAAAGACCGTTTCATAATGCCCGTAAAGGGCATCAAGTGCCGTGAGCAGTCGCGTGGGAAGCGAAAGCGGATCAAGCGAACTGTTTTTGCCTTTTTTGGGCATGTCCTTTCGGATATGTTCCCAAAGGTTGCGGAACATGGGTAGATCGTTGCCGGGAATGTTGTCCGCCACAGGCACACGCGGCAGCTTTACAATGCCGCATTCAATCGCATCCATCAGTGAGAAGTCGCTCATTGTCCACGGAAACAGCGTACCTTCAACATAACCGGAACCGCTCAAAAAGAACGGTGTCGCCGATAAATCGAAGATGCGCAGGATATTCAGCTTACGCTGGAGAATTTCTAGACCCGAAATCCACAGCCGGGCGGCTTCGCGGTTTTCCTTGGCCGCATTCCTGGCTTCGGTCTTCTCCGTTCCAGTCAAAGTTCCGAGTTCTGTTTCCAGCACTTCATCCGCATTGGGCTTTTCCCTGTAGCAATGGTGAGCCTCATCATTGATGACCATCACGCGCTTCAGATTCATCAGCTCCGGCATGACCCGCTGGAGCATTTCTCCTTCCGTTTCCAGCGTGGAGAGAGCCTCTCCGCGCCAACCTTCGAGAGCGGAACGTGTCCCTTTGGATAAATCCAGCTTTTCTCGTAGCTTAAACGCGTGGTAGTTTGTAATGACAATGCGCGCCTGTTGGAGGTCTTGCAGCATGTCCGGGGGAACGAGTTCCCGGCTGGCATAGTAGGCATCGGGATCATTGGGTTTCAGAACCCGCAGCCGATCTTTGATGGTGATGCCCGGAGCGACGACAAGAAAGCCTTTAGTGAAACTCTGTTTGAGCGGACTGCGAACAGCGTTTAATGTCTGCCAAGCAATGAGCATCGCCATGACCGTTGTCTTGCCCGCACCAGTGGCCAGCTTCAGCGCCAGCCGTGAGAGTCCGGGATTGGCATCCTCACTGGCATCTTCGAGGTGTTCGAGATACTTTTTATACTTGGGCTGACTCGGTGCCACCTCCGTCAGCCAGATAGCCGTTTCAACGGCTTCGACCTGACAGAAAAATGGACGGATACCGCTAAATTTGTGATTACGCCAATGGTTCAGCAACCGAGCAGTTTCAGGAGTGACCTTCCACTGTGATTGAGGCAAGGCACGCCAATCCGCGACGTGATGACGGATTTCGTTGATCAATGCCTTATGGTACTCCTGCTTCTCCGTGGTAATGGACTGTGCCGTTACGTCAGCAAGCAGATTCCCTTGTTTGGCTTTATTTTTTTGCTTCTTGGGTGTGGGAATAGGCGTAATGAAATCCGCTATTCTCCGGGAATGTATTATTTTTTGTGTCGGCTGCCCGTCGGCGGCAAGCTCCCAGTGCCGAGATGGACATTCGTAGGGCGAATTGAGTATCGGATGCTCAAAAAAGGCGTTCACGGCTGAAGTCGGCATACTGTGTCCTTCTCTGGGAATGGATTTCTGCTTTACTGTATAACCTTCTTTTTAACGAAAATAAAGAGAGTAAAAAAGATTAAACCTGTTTGAATCATTAATTTTTTCTTGCAATCAGAAAGCCCCCTTGCACAACAGGATACCTCTCCTACCACACAAGGGGCTTTATTGGGGCAGGAGGAAGTTCCGTATATTACCTCCCCCATCCTTGGTTTGATTCGCGCGTCAGCCTTTCAAGCGTGCGTTCAGATGCTGCAACAGCCGCTCCAGCTTCTCGCAAACGCTGCTCAAGTGCGTGACTTGCCTGTTCAAGTCTTCTTGTTGCGTTTGTACGGTCTGGAGCGTTGTCTCTTGTGCGCACGATCTCGCGTCCAGCTCTATAATGGCTCCCGCTTGCGCCTCCTGCTCCCAGCGTATTCCGTTCTCCATCCGCTCCAAGCATTCCTGCAACAGTTTCACAACTTCGTTCATGGCTTACTCCAGTTTGAGGGCCGGGGAATTTCCCCAAGTCCAGTTGTTCTTGATTGTGCTGCCCTTCGGCAGAACGATGAACCGTCCGTTCTTGTCTTCCAGCAGACGGATTCCCCACGTTTTGACCTGTAATTTGTTGATAGTGTTTGTTAATTCTGTTCGTTGTTCCTTCAGTTCGTCGATTTCGTTCCAGAGGCTCTCCAGACGATGATTGATGAAGAACATCAGTCCCCACGAGGCCGCAATCATCCCCACGAACAGACACATTCCCAGCAGGCTGTGCCCCAAGAGCGTTCGGGAGAAGATCTTTGTCCATTGTCTGTGCCGCTTGTCCAAGCGTATGATCTCCGCGTTCAGCGATTCTGCAAAGGTCACGCTCTGGCTGCGGATAGCGTCTTCCGTTGTACACAGCACGTCGTTCACGCACGCGCTCAAGTTCTGTTGAAAGAGTTGCAATTCGAGCTTCGCGGCTTCTTCCCACTGCTTCCTGTCCTGCTCCAGTCTGGAGCTGATTTTGCTGTCCAGCTCGCCAAGCTTCACAGTAAATACCTCCTTTAAGTCGGACACGCTGGCCGTCTTCGTCTTCAATGGTTAGATACTGTTTTCCCTTTCGCGGGACTTTGAGGCCCAATCCTTCGATTTCTTCTATGAGATTGGCACGATTGATTACGGTTCCTTCTTCAATGCGCTGCAGAAGGAAAGCTGTAAGCTGTTCGCGGGATTTGGTACGTTCATCCAGCGTGACAGTCTGTCCCCAACGCTTGAGGCGTGCTACATGGATATCCGCATGTTCTGGGGTGCGAACCCGGAAACGAGCCGGATCATCCGGTCGTGTCCAGCCTTCACACCAGTTGTACATATCACGTAGAGGGTCAAAGTCTTTTTGCCATCCGGGAGGAAAGGGGTTGAGGGCCTTGCCCGTGGAAAGTTCCATCCGTGGAATGACAAAGTGCAGCTCGTGATGCCCTGCATGACTGTGACGTACCCAAAGAATGGCGTACTGGTCTGGAGCAAGGCCCGCGAAGGCGGTCTGCTCGAAGTCGTCCATGAGCCGCTGTTCCTGTTCTGGCGTCACATGGTCTTCTGGCCCCCATGACAACACCCCCGCACAGAATTTCCACTGCCGGTCTTGTGAGACAATGAGTGCCTTTGTCAGCTCTGGCTCACCACGCAGGACAACGGGAGGATTTTCAGTCCGACCGGGGTAATCCATGCGAGTGAGGTAGTTGACGGCGGCTTGCCCGGTTCCCTTGCCGTGTGGAAAAATTTTTATGTACATTGGCCACCTTCCCCAGCTACCAAGACCCTGCGGAGGCTTTCAAGAGCCACAAGGAGGCGTACAGCCTCTATATCGCTCTTGTAAGTGTTGGCCCAACGGGCAAGCTGATTCAGATTATTCCCGGCTCGCGCGAGCAAACGGAGATGCTCCCGTTCCGCTTGTGTTTGCCGTGTACGACTCCTCGCAACAGTTCGCCGGATAAAATCAGAAAGAGTCAACCCGGCGAGTTGCGCCTTGTGTTCAATCTCAGTCTTTTCCGACTCTGAGACGCGCACCTTGATCATGGCGGTTCGCTTCATGCTTTTGCCTTTTGTCTTTCAGGGTTCGAAGGGGTTTCCCCTCGCCAGCCCCGGTAGGGGACACGCGGCAGCGTGGCCACAACGGGTAGGCTGGCTTTCACAGAACAGGCTGCTATCCTTTTATTCCTTTTCCTGGCCGGGGCATACATGCTCAATAAAATAGCGGTGAAGGTATATCTTTTCAGGCAAGCGGTGTGTTTTCTCTGGGGAAAGGATGGCAGTCCTTTCCTCTTGGGTGAGGTTTTCGCACCAATGTTCAAAGCGCTTCTGAAGCAGGATGCTTTGCTGTGTATTCCCCTTCCGTTCTTCTTCGGCCTCATCGCGTTTCGCCTGTTCTTCCGGCGAGAGATAGCCGTCTGGACGAGGGAAGTAGCCTTGCCGGGCCAGTATCGTGAAAACCCATGCATTCGGCGAGCGTACGGGGTTTCCTGAAGAGTCGCTGAGTGTTCCGTGAGCCAGGGCCCACTCTGCGTGGTTCAGGCTCTGAAAAACACGCTGTGATGGAATGGCCACTTCGCGATTGCGGCGCAGAATCTGACGGATTTGATCTGTACCGAATCCGGTTTTTGCAAGCTCGGGCCAGTGAAAGGCGATGTCATTCTCGGAAAGCTGCTCCAAACGTGCGACAATTTCTTCAGAGGAGACAGATAGATTCTTTCTATCTGCCTTTTCTAGAATAGAAGGGGTGTGCACACTATCTTCCTGTACGGGAATCTGTTCGTCTCCTCGGTATACGGGGAGGGTATCGGGTGACGTTCGCGGGATATGAATGCACAGGCCGTGCATTTCCACCTTGAGTATGACTCCCCGCAGGGTTCCGCGTCGTGCCAGATGATGGTGCAGGATGTTTCTTGCGCTCAGTCTGTTCACCACAGCACGTACGGATTCCGGGCTCTGGTGCAAGAAAAAATAGGACATGAGTTGCTGTGCAAGTTGTGCGTAGGAAATGATCCGCATGTTTGCCCGGAGCGCCAGCGCCAGTACATTGATTTGCAGCGGAGAGAAACCCTCCGCGCAGCGAAAAGGAAGGAGGTCGCCCGTACCGTGTTCGGCATACCGAGTGCCTGCCCGTGCGTACGGTTCAGCGCACGCGTATCCGCATGCTATGTTGTATGGTAATCCGTGCGGCATGGCTTGTATCCGTTCGGGCATTCGTACAGTATCTTGAGAGGAGGCGGGGGAGAGGAGCGAAAGGCTAGCCATGGAAAGCCCCTTCAGTGTCCAGCGTCTCTATGAGGCGTCTGGTAGCGAATGCCTGAAGGTCGCTGATGTCGTAGACAACACGTGCGCCAAGTTTGCTGTAGCGAGGCCCACGCCGTTGGCTGCGCCATACGGCCAGTGTTCCGGGACTGAGGCAAAGGTACACGGCGGCTTCACGGGTATTGAGTTTTTGCTTTGGCATAACAATTCACCTTGGTTGCATGAGATTGACGCGCATGAAGCGGTTGCAACCAAGGTGAATCTTTTTTTATAGAGAGAAAAGATTTATTTTCAGAATTGATTGGAAAACCGGTTGACGATTCTTTTGGATTATTTCCGCCGTTCTACTCGGATTGTGGCAAAAACATTACGGTTGGTAAAAATGTTTTTATCAATTCCGGGTGTCACTTTCAGGATC
>ENA-OWPD01001676-OWPD01001676.1-human-gut-metagenome-genome-assembly--contig:-NODE-1676-length-15974-cov-9.477291_pt1 | contig 15974 bp, 13 predicted proteins | sample MGYA00248262_ERZ651842 | MGnify/ENA primary metagenome ERZ651842 (study PRJEB26924, sample SAMEA4378253) | human gut metagenome | biome: human gut; feature: human-associated habitat; material: faeces... | reverse complement strand
AAGACGACGCCCTCTCACGGCGTAAACCCGGGTTCGATTCCCGGTCAGGTCATGAAAAAAGCAAGCAGATGAAACTGCTTGCTTTTTTGTTGTTCTATTCTTCACCGTTTCTTGCGCATTATTTTATTTCCATGCGCGTCCTTGTTTCTGCATCAATCAGGCTGCGCAGGGCTTCCAGCCGTTCATCCTGCTCAAAGTATTCCTTTCCGTATTCCAGATTAAATCCATAGTCAAACCCGGCAGGATTTCTTCCCTGGCTGTGCTGGATAATGGTTTCCGCCTTATCCAGGGCTTTTACAAATCTGGCTTCCGGGGTAATGCCCTGACTGTATTCCTCCCACAGCCCGGACACCTCCCCTTCCTCTCCTTTTGGCAAAAAACCGCATATCCGCTGTACATCTTCCCTTTCCTGGTTCAGTTTATCACCGGCATCCGGCCGCAATGCTGCCGATATGTCTCCGCTGTACCGTTCCCCCAGGTCGTGAACAAGGCACATCATCAGTACTTTCTCCCTGTCCAGTTCCGGAAATTCCCTGCACATCACCCCGGCAAACAGAGCCAGACGCCAGGAGTGCTCCGCAGTGCTCTCCTGCCGTCCCTCAGCAGTCCAGGCAGTGCGCAGAGTGGACTTAAGGCCCTCAGCCTCCTTTATGAAATCTGTGTATGCTTCCACTTCACTCCCCTTGTTACTGCCAATCCTCATAATATCCTCTCGTTCCTATCCCTAATACAGATTTTTTACCTTAAATTCCTTTTCCAGTTCCCTTCTCTGGTCCTTCTTGGCAATGTCTGCCCGCTTGTCGTAGAGCTTCTTACCACGGGCCAGGCCCACCTCTACCTTCACCAGACTGCCTTTAAAATAAACCTGGATAGGCACCAGGGTATAGCCCTTCTCCGCAATCTTGCCGTTCAGCTTCATGATTTCGTATTTATGCAGCAAAAGCCTTCTGACACGCAGAGGATCTTTATTGAATATATTTCCCTTCTCATAGGGGCTGATGTGCATACCGCACACATACACCTCACCTCTGTCAATCTTCACAAAGGCTTCCTTAACGCTGCATTTTCCCATGCGAATGGATTTTACCTCCGTGCCAAAGAGCTCGATGCCCGCCTCGTATTTCTCATCAATGAAATAATCATGGTATGCCTTCTTATTGTTCGCAACCAGTTTAATACTTTCCTTCCCCATGGTGTTTCCCTTTCTTTCCAGTCATAATTGCATGTATGACTTACAGCCTTACACGGAAGCTCCCTTACCCGCGCTCCTGTCCCAGTCCCGGGGCAGGATAAAATCCACTGTCCTAAGCAGACGGTCCGTGGACGCCACCTGGACCCGTATGGGCTGGCCCAGCTTAAATGTTTTCCTGGTCATCTCTCCCACCAGTTCGTAATGCTGTTCATCAAATATATAATAATCATCCCTCAGCTCGCTTATGCGGACCAGTCCTTCCACCGTGTTAGGAAGCTCCACATACAGCCCCCAGTTGGTGACGCCTGATACCACGCCGTCAAACTCCTGCCCGATAAATCTGGACATATACTCGCACTTTTTAAGCTTGTCCGTCTCACGCTCCGCTTCCTCTGCACGGCGCTCCAGAGCCGATGTCTGCATGGCGACCCCAGGCAGTATGGCTTCGTAATGGCCGGCCCTCTTGTCTCCCAGTCCGCCCTTCAGGCTTTCCTTTATGATACGGTGAATCTGGAGGTCCGGATATCTTCGGATGGGCGAAGTAAAATGTGTGTAATACCTGGCAGCCAGGCCAAAATGGCCGGAGCACAGGGTGGTGTACTTTGCCTGTTTCATGGAGCGCAGGGTCAGCCTGGAAAGAAGCACCTCCTCAGGCGTTCCCTCTATCTTATCCAAAAGCTTTTGTAATTCCTTGGGATGAATCTCCCCCTGCTGAAGCCGGATGAAATATCCAAAATTATGGATAAAGGTTCCCAGCTGCTTCATCTTCTCCGGATCCGGATTGTCATGGGTTCTGTAGAGGAAGGGCAGGGATTGCCAGAAGTAATCCTCCGCCACAGTCTCATTGGCTGCCAGCATGAAATCCTCTATGATTTTTGTGGCAGCATTGCGCTCATATGGTTTGATCTCCAGGGGCTTTCCCTGGGCATCCAGGATAATCTTGCTCTCCGGAAAGTCAAAGTCAATGGCTCCCCGTTTCTTCCGCTTTTCCCTGAGTATGTCAGATACCTCTTTCATCAGCATGAACATGGGCACAAACCCCTCATACTCAGCCATGACAGCTTCGTCCCCGTCCGTGACAATGGCATTCACCGCCGTGTATGTCATTCGACGGTCCACATGAATCACTGTCTCCGCGATTTTGTGGTCCAGCACGTTTCCCTGGTCATCCAGTTCCATGATGCAGCTTAAGGCCAGGCGGTCTGTGCCAGCGTTAAGGGAACAGATTCCATTGGACAGCTTATGGGGCAGCATGGGAATCACCCTGTCCACCAGATAAACGCTGGTGCCCCGCTTTAATGCCTCCTTGTCCAACGGACGGCCTTCTTTTACATAATGGCTCACATCCGCAATGTGAACTCCCAGGATATAACCTCCCTGTCCGTTCCTGCACAGGGTTACTGCATCGTCCAGGTCCTTGGCGTCCTCGCCGTCAATGGTGACCGTACGCAGTCCCCGTAAATCCAGGCGACCGGCCAAATCACCGGTCCAGTCTGCCGGCGATGTCAAATCACCAATGCCGTAAGGTCCGTCCCAGGTTTCCTCATCCCTTGTCATACCAGGCACAGCCACTTCATCCGGACACTCTTCCACCTCGTCCATGACCTCCGGCGGAAACTCCTCCGGCAGTCCATAGGCCCTTACAATGGACAGTATGTCTGTTCCCGGATCATTGACATGGCCCAGAATCTCCGTCACTACACCCTCCGGCTTATGGTTCGCGTCTCCAAACTCCTTAATCCGCGCCACCACCTTATGCCCGGTGACAGCACCCATATCGCAGCCCTGGGGAATGAAAATATCCTTGGAAATCTTCTGGTTATCCGGAATCACAAACCCGAAGCCCTTGCTTTTCTGGTAATACCCAACCACCTCTTTGTTGGCATGTTCCAGCACTTTAAGCACCGAGCCTTCAGCCCTCCGGCCGCCTCCCCGGTCCTGGGATTCCACCACAATCTGGACCCTGTCCCCGTGAAGGGCCGCTCCTGTCCTGTCCTCAGGGATAAACACATCCTGCTCCATGCCTTCCACGGTCACAAAACCAAACCCCTTGGGATGTCCGCAAAATATACCGTTGACAGAAAAAACTTCCGGTTTCCCATATTTTCCCTTCTTGGAAATTCCGATTCTGCCCTCAGATACCAGATAGTCCAATACCTGTGTCAGTTCATCTCTCTGTGATTTGGGAATGCCTAAAAGCATGGCCAGTTCCTTTGCCTTCATGGGCACGTAGGACTTGTCGTTCATCACCCCTTCCAGCATCTTTGCCTTCTGTTCCAATATTTCTTTTTCCATATAACCTCTTTCTTATAAATGTCCTGCCTGTACGAAAACAGGTCAAAACCCGCCTGAATGAAATAAAACACCCTTATATGAATACAAGGGTGTTTTCGTCACTTATCCTTCTGTTATCTTAATTACCCCATGACCTTAAGCAGCACGTTCAGGGCAATGGTAATGAGCATGAATGCAATGGCTCCATACCTGGTAAAGTGCTCCAGCGCACCTTCCATGGAACGGCCTCTGTTCTTACTCCAGTAACTGTCTGTGGAGATTCCGCCAATTGCGCTCCCCAGTCCGTTGGACTTACCTTCCTGCATCAGGATAACCACTGATATTGCAACACCAAGAATTACATATATGATTGACAAAATAACATGTATTACTGACATCCGCCTGCACCTCTCCATTTTCTTATAGTCAAACAAAAATATTTTACCATACTTTGTCCTAAAACACAACCTGTTTTCCTATATTTTTATAGGTAAGACATTGCAGAAGCTTCATTCAGGCATCGCATTTAAACCGCCTGGGAACAAATCATGGAAAGGCTGCCCTCAAAGATAACATCCCCGAATCCGGCAGGCACAATAAAATGCTGTCCCTTTGATACCGGGATGCCGTTTACACTTCCCTCTCCGTCCAGAATACTCACATTGGCAAAGCTGTCCCCATAATTCTCCGTCCAGCAGCCTGTCATGTCTATCTTGTCCACAGTATAGTAAGCGCAGGTCACAAGATGTTCTTTTCTACCGCTGTCCGTCTCCTTCACAACTGCCGGCATTGCATTTTGGTCCTCCTTAAAAGGCGCTTCTATCACATCAATGCTCTCCTTTATATGGAGCTGCCTGGGCTTCCCGCCGGACAGCCTGTCGTAGTCATAAACGCGGTATGTAATATCACTGCTCTGCTGGGTCTCCAACACCAGGGTGCCGCCCTTTATGGCATGGACGCATCCGGGATTAATCTGAAAAAAGTCTCCCTTACTGACAGGAATTTCCCGTATGAAATCCTTCCAGCGTTTTTCCTCTATCATCTGCTTTACTTCATCCTTATTGCCTGCATGGTGCCCAATCACAATGGTGGCATCCGGATCGCAGTCCAGGATATACCAGCATTCTGTCTTGCCCAGAGATCCGTTTTCATGCTCCCCGGCGTAGGCATTATCCGGATGAACCTGTATGCTTAAGTCGTTCCTGGCATCAATAATCTTTACCAGCAATGGAAATTCCTTATGACAACCTGCCGCAGCCCCAAACCACTCAGGGTGGCTCTCCCACAGGGAGCTTAAGCTCTGTCCTTTCCATGTTCCGCCTGCAATACGGCAATCCCCGTTCTTATGCGCGCTGATAGCCCAGCACTCGCCTGTGCGGCTGCTTGGGATATCGTAACCAAACACATCTTTAAGACGTGTTCCTCCCCAGATGGCCTCCTTAAAAACAGGTTCCATAAATAGTAATTCTCTCATGTCTCTCTCCTTATTTTTCCCCTTTTTGATGCAATCAATGCATCTTCTTACATCATACCCTGCTTTTTCCGGTTGTCAAGATTTAAATGGGACGGGGAAAGGATTTTCCGGACGAATCACCGCCCGGAAGCATCCCCTTTCCCATCTACCGCACTACATCTCCTGCACTGCATCTCCTGCACTGCATCTACCGCACTGCATCTCCTGCACTGCATCTCCTACGCTGCATCTCCTACGCTGCATCTCCTGTCATTGCAGGCCCCTGTGAAGTGCGCAGACAGCACAAATGCGTTTTCCAATCACCTTTTAACCTTCCAGATTTTCCTCAATACGCAGCAGCTGATTGTATTTGGCCACGCGGTCAGAACGGCAGGGAGCGCCGGTCTTAATTTGTCCTGCATTGACAGCCACTGCAATATCTGCAATGATGGAATCCTCCGTCTCACCGGAACGGTGGGATATAATGGTGCCGAATCCGGCCCTCTTAGCCATTTCGATAGCCTCAAAGCTTTCAGACAGCGTACCTATCTGATTCACCTTCACCAGAATGGCGTTTCCTGCTCCCAGCTCAATGCCCTTTGACAGCCGTTTCGTATTGGTGACGAACAAATCATCTCCTACCAGCTGAATACGTCCTCCCAGTTCCTTGGTCAGCATTTTCCAGCCCTCCCAGTCCTCCTCCTGGAGTCCGTCCTCTATGGAACAGATGGGGAACGCATCTACAAGACGGCGGTAGTAATCCACCATCTCCTGTGCGCTGCGCCGGATTTCCTTTCCCGCCATGCGGCTTTCTCCCGGGAACAGGTACATGACGCTGGCTTCATCATAGAGTTCACTGGACGCCGCATCAATGGCAATCTTCATATCGGTTCCCGGCTTCAGTCCGCTCTTTTCCATGGCTCTCACCAGAAATTCAAGCACAGCCTCGGAGTCCTTAAGGTCCGGCGCAAATCCGCCCTCATCCCCTACTCCTGTGCTGTAGCCTTCTTCTTTAAGAAGCTTCTTTAAGGTGTGATAGACCTCCGCACACATCCTCAGACGCTCCGCAAAACAGCAGGCTCCGAACGGCATAATCATGAATTCCTGCAAATCAACTGTATTGTCCGCGTGTTTTCCTCCGTTTAGAATGTTCATCATGGGAACAGGCAGGACGGATGCATGGATTCCTCCCAGATACCTGTAAAGAGGCATCCGAAGCCCATTTGCAGCAGCCCTGGCCACGGCCATGGACACGCCCAGAATAGCATTGGCCCCCAGCTTTCCCTTATTCTCTGTTCCGTCCGCCTCCAGAAGCAGACGGTCGATGTGTCTCTGGTCCAATGCGCTTTCAAAGAGAACTGCTTCGCTGAGCACAGTATTCACATGCTCTACAGCTCCCCGGACTCCCAGTCCGTTGTACCGATTCCCGCCGTCCCGAAGTTCTACGGCCTCGAATTTTCCGGTGGATGCACCGGAGGGAACGGCCGCCCTGCCGGTGGCGCCTCCTGTCAGGCACACTTCCACCTCCACCGTAGGATTCCCCCTGGAATCCAGTATCTCTCTGCCGGTTACCGCCTCTATCTCCAGTTTGTTTACCATAAAAAAATGACCTCCTCATATCAATCTTATCATTGATATAAGGATAGCCATTTTTTAACATTATATGTATGGAATCAGTCATTTTAGCAGGCTCATCCATCCTTAATTTATCCTGGCCCCATCCGCGCCCACTGTAAATCCATCCGGTGTGACCGCAGATACCAGCATGGCCCCTGACGGGTCGCAGTAATACAGCTTATCTTCCCAGGATATCCAGCCGGTCTTCATATATCCCTCCTGGTCAAAGAAATACCACTTGTAATTGATATACTGCCAGCCGTTTGACGTGTAAGTTCCGTCTCCCTTCTGGTACCACCAGCCCCGGTCATCCCTGAGCCACTGGCCGTTCACCCTGGTCAGGTCTTCCTCTGTAATCTCAATATAGGGAGATTCCTGCCATTCACCGGCATTGTTCCTGGAATCCATGGCCCTGACTTTAAAATAGTAGGTGCCTGCCTTTGGGAACTTGCCGGAAAAATCATAGCTGTTTTCCTTTACCGTATAGGTGGCTCCGATGCCGTCCTCATAAGAATTGCCTCCCCTTCGGCACAGGCGGACCTTATAATTCTTAGCCAGGCTCATATCATCCCAGTGGGCCACCCCGTTATCTTCATCCCACATCAGACCGCTTACATCCAGATCCTCATCATCCTCGTCCAGCTTATCCAGCCTTACCACCAGGACCATCTCTTCCTTATCATTCTTAGTGGAACTGGATACATACTTGACCGTATCGCCGGAAAATGAAAACGCGCTCTTTCCCGATTTCTTAAAGTAATAATCACTGTCAGCGGAAAGCCATATCTCCACTTTCGGCTTGTCCCCGCCTACCCAGCTGTCGCCCTCATTGACAATATCCACGCTCTCAATGGAACACTCCCCATCCTCCAGGCTCACGTCCACGTTTCCGCCTATTTCTCCTGCCTGGATATCCGATGTGAAATTAAGTTTAATTTTCCCCACTGGTGTCCTTTCCTCTTTTGCAAAGGCTGTAAAGGACAGGGTGCAGGCCATAAACAGAGCTGCACCTGCCAGCACGGCATATGCTCCTCTTTTCCTCATTTGAACCTCCTCCTTCCCGCTTGCGTCTGTTTTCCTATTATAGCACATATCATCGGCTTCTGTCATCCTCCGGCACACCAAACTTGTTCCATTTTCATATAGTATAGTATGCCGGGGCGTTAATGGACATCCGGCCTATAATGAAACAGATATACAGGGGGATTGCTTTTGATAACCATTAGTCTTTGTATGATTGTAAAAAATGAGGAGGCTGTTCTGGAACGGCTCCTAAGGACCATGTCCACTGTGGCGGATCAGATTGTTATTATGGATACCGGCTCCACGGACCGGACAAAAGAAATCGCAGCCCGCTATACGGATGAGGTCTACGATTTCCCGTGGACGGATGATTTCGCCGCTGCCAGGAACGCCGTCTGCCAGAAGGCGGTGTCGGACTACTGGATGTGGATGGACGCGGACGATGTAATGGAGCCTGAACAGGCTGCCCGCCTAAAGAAATTGAAGGAAACCCTGGACCCCTCTGTGGATGTGGTGATGATGAAATATCTCACGGGTTTTGACGAAAACGGGAGAACCTCCTTTTCCTATTACAGGGAGCGTATCTTAAAAAACCACAAGGGATTCCAGTGGCAGGGCCGGGTGCATGAAGCTGTCCCCCCTGCCGGCAATATCCTATACACCGATATTGAGATTCAGCACCGGAAGGAGGGCGCCGGGGATAAGGACCGCAACCTTCGGATATACGAAACCATGCTGAGCCAGGGAGAACCTCTGGAACCCAGACACCAGTTCTACTACGCCAGGGAGCTGTATTACCACGAACGCTATGAAGATGCGGTACGGGTGTTCAGGGCATTCCTGCAGGAACCGGATGGATGGGTGGAAAACAAGATAGACGCCTGTCTCCATCTGGCTCTGTGCGAGGAGCATCTGGGACATACGGAAAAGGCCGTGGAGGCACTTTTAAAAAGCTTCTTATATGACAGTCCCCGCGGTGAAGCCTGCTGTGAACTGGGGCGGATGAAAATGAATGAAGAAAAATACAGGGAGGCTGCTTATTGGTATACCCAGGCATTATCCTCCCGGCCTGCGGAACAGACAGGCGCTTTTGTCCGAAAGGACTGTTACGGCTTCCTGCCTTCTATTCAGCTGTGTGTATGCTATGACCGTCTGGGCGACCACCGAAGAGCATGGCACTATCACTTGAAGTCACAAAAGCTGAAACCTGAACACCCATCTGTCAGGCAGAACCAGACCTACTTTGAACACAAACTGAAACATCCGGCGGAAGGGCAGCCTTCCGCACTATAAAATAAGGAGAGGTAATTATGTATTTTAATTTTTCCAACGGAATGAATCGAAATGATAATATAGAACAACGCAGACCATGCGGATACCCCGGAAACAACGGTTTTCCAGGTAATGGCGGCTGCCCCGGCGACTATGGTTTCCCAGGTTCCGGAAGATACCCGGAAGATGATTGCCAGGACAGCGACGGCTGTGGCAGCGACAGCACAGCTCAGACAGATAACAGATGCCCAGGTAACGGCGGGTTTCCAGGCGGCGGGTTTCCGGGCTGCTGCCCAGGACCCAGAGGACCACAGGGGCCTGCCGGACCAACAGGCGCTCAGGGACCAATGGGACCCAGAGGATGCCCCGGAGCACAGGGCCCTACCGGACCAACTGGTGCCATGGGGCCTCAGGGCTATGTAGGCCCCACCGGGCCGACAGGGCCTCAGGGACCCAGAGGATTCACCGGTGAGACAGGGCCTCAGGGACCCCAGGGACCAATGGGACTTCCCGGACCACAGGGCATAGCCGGCAACACAGGAGCTACCGGAAGCCAGGGACCTCAGGGGCCTCAGGGAGTTACCGGACCTGCCGGACCTCAAGGCATCCAGGGACCCCAGGGAGCTACCGGACCTGCCGGACCTCAAGGACCCCAGGGACCTCAGGGGCCGCAGGGACCTCAGGGCAGCACCGGAGCCGCAGGGCCTCAGGGACTGACCGGCGCTACCGGACCCATCGGACCGACGGGGCCAACCGGACCTCAGGGAATCCAGGGCATCCAGGGGCCACAGGGACCTCAGGGAGCTACCGGCGTTACCGGGCCTCAGGGTATCGCAGGAGCAACCGGACCAATCGGAGTAACCGGGCCGACCGGAGCTACCGGGGCAACTGGCGCAACCGGCGCAACTGGAGCAACCGGGCCAACTGGCATAACCGGGCCTGCCGGAACCACAGGGGCAACCGGCGCGACCGGCTTAGCCGGGACCACCGGACCAACTGGTGCTACCGGACCTACAGGCACAGCTGGTGGGATTGCAGCATACGGCGGAATGTATAGAACAACCACAACGCCAATTTCTATCGGTATTGCATCTACACAACAAGTAGCTTTTAATAATACCATGCCATTATTAAATACAACCGTAGCTGCCAATGCTATTACCGTAGCTAATACCGGTATATATGAGATTAACTGGAAGTTAGTATCAACAGCATCCGTGGCAGTGGCATTAACTTTAGCTATACGCCGTAATAGTGTTCCTATTGCATCAACCACCAGTACAAGAACCTTATCACTTGGTGTTGAAAGTTTATTTGAAGGCAGCGTTATTTTCAATTTAACTGCTGGAGATGTAATAGATATGGCTTTGTCTTCTGCACTGGCCGTAACATTAACTTTATCAACAGGAACAAATGCAACATTGACAGTAAAGCAGCTTAGCTGATAATTGTTTAAAACACCTTTGTGTTTTAAACAGTGTAAATTGATGTGATTATGCTGTATTTTATTTTATCCTCATTTATGGGACATAACAATTTTCCTATTATGTACGGCCTGGCTGCACCAAAAGGACCAATTGGGGCACAAGGACCTGCTGGAACCACAGGGGCTGCCGGCGCTACCGGCCGGTAGTCACCGCCCCTAGTCCGCACGCCCGGAATACCACAGCTGCCCTGCTCATGTCCTCATGTATTCTTCTTAATAACGCACCCATGGCAGGAAGCATAGAAGCACCCGCCGTTGCAACCGGAAAATTCTCCGTCACCCGGCCGGCATAACGCAAATATATGCTCCGTCAGTTGTTCGTTTCTTCTTATGGTAGATTTGGTCCTGATAAACGCGATATGATGTGTCACGTCAAGTGAATTAGGGCCGAATATACCACAAGTGGGGCATGCTTTGTCCCAAGGAGACACCTACGGCCGACTCCTTAGGTCAGATGGCGGGAATGAATTTTAAGACACGCTTTAAAACAGATTCCGGAGAGCGGATTCCGGTTCAGGACCTATCTATCCATTAAAATAATAAGGAGTGACCATTATGTATTATGACTATCCAGACAATATAAATCCACAACAGGATGTCCTTGAACCATATTCTGCCGAATTCCGCCAAAATGGCTGTAATAATGGCAGGAACAGATGGTGCTGTGACCCATGTACACCATGTGCGCCGCCCACATGCTGCCCGTTCCCCGGACCGACCGGACCTATGGGTCCAACCGGATTACAGGGTCCAATGGGTCCCAGGGGATGCCCCGGTATGCCCGGTCCCACCGGGCCAACAGGCGCAATGGGACCTCAGGGCTATGTAGGACCGACCGGGCCCACCGGCAGCACCGGAACTCAGGGCATTCCCGGCATGACCGGGGCTACAGGGGCGGCCGGCCCCACTGGTTCTACGGGAGCTGCCGGAGCTCAGGGGCCTGCCGGAGTCACTGGCGCTACGGGAGCTGCCGGAGCTCAGGGGCCTGCCGGGGTCACTGGCGCTACGGGAGCTGCCGGAGCTCAGGGGCCTGCCGGCGCTACGGGCGCCACCGGAACTCAGGGACCTGCCGGGGCTGCGGGTATTACCGGAGCCACGGGACCTGCGGGCGCTACAGGGGCTGCCGGGATCCAGGGAGCGACTGGCCCTACAGGAGCCACCGGACCAACGGGAACATCTGAAATCTCAAGCGCAATGTCAGCACTTAATATTTCAGCAAGTACCATTTCAGTAACAACAGATGGGACTAATATTCCTCTGCCAGTTCAACCCTATATGGATGGATTTGCGGTAAATGCTACAAATACAGAGTTTACAGTTGCTCAAACAGGAACCTATTTAATTTCCTATGATATCAAAATGACATCCGGATTACCAATGTCATCAAGAGTAACATTAAATGGCGCACCAATAACGAATTCAATTAATACCTCTTCAACATCTACAAATGAATATAGTGTGACTTTTATGCAGCCTTTAACAGCAGGTGACATTTTGGCATTACAATTATATGGCGTAAATGGTCCGGTCTCATTACAGACCGGCACCGGTGCATCTCTTAATATTGTGAAAATAGCTTAATTTATGTCTAAGCATAATATGTCAAAAAGTGCAGATTAAAAAACTTTACGCAGTAAATCATGCCTCATACAAAATCAATTACAGGGTACGCGCAGGGCCGTCTGTCCGGGCTCCTGAGTATATGCTTTATACCTGTTGCAGTAAATTAATAAGACTCTTTACAGATAGAGGCATCGTTATATATAGGCTTATTATGCTTTGTACAACTGATTGGCTGTCAATGGAGGATGCAAAAACAACATTCATCCCCGCCGCATTTAATATCCTTAGACTTTTATCGGATTCGGTCACATCCATCAAAACGGACAAAGCATTGATATCAAGCAAACGTGAAATCTGCCAGACAACCAGATTGAATAACAGGGAAGCCACTGCTGCACCAAATCAGGATTAACCGTATTCAAATGCTATTATTACTGCCGATGGAAGCCTGTTATTAAGAATATGACTTCACAAAATTTTAACAAAAACTGCTCAACCTTTGCCTTTTGGGCTGCCATAACATCAAAAGATAACGTTGGTGTAAATATTTGTATGGGCTTTCCTATGATTTTAGGTTATATAAATCGCTCATTAACAATTGTTTAATTAAGCAATCAATGGGAGCCGAACTAATTTTGCTGTTTCCTATTAAAAGCGCCTCCACCGGTCCCATGGGACCTGCTGAAACTGCAGGGGCAAAAGATACTGCTGGCCCGGCTGGACCTGCAGCCGCTACCATTAGCATGAACGCTCAGAATACTGCAGCATCCCCTCTGGCTATCATTATAGGCAAAATAGCAATCCCGCTTCCAAACGACCAGTTTCTCAATTGCTTTACAATAAATGCTGCCAATACCATTTTTACGTTTCCCGTAACCGGCACTTACTTTATAACCTATCATATTAAGGCAACAGACGCTCTGCTCATGTTCTGGCATATTCTTTAAATTAACATTCCCATGGCAGATACCATTGATGCCCTGGCTGTTGCTGCAAGCCAATTCTCCAGGCTGGAACTGGAGCTAAACCTAATATCATACGTCTGGCATAATGCCATCACTTCAGGTCTAAAGACATGAGGAATGCAGGAATAAAGCGACAGGCCTTCCTGCCACAATTACCCAGCCGTGCCTTATATTTTCGGACCTGCACCATTCATTATAACAAAAAGGAGAGACTACCATGTATTATAACTATTCAGATAATATAAATCCGCAGCCTTCCAACTATGACCCCTCCTCTGCCGGCTGCCGCCTCAATAACAGCGGCAATGACAGGAACAGATGCTGGTGTGATCCGTGCAATCCATGCCCGCCGCCCGGCTGCTGCCCACAGGCTGGTCCCACTGGCCCCACCGGGCCCATGGGACCTCAGGGACCAATGGGACCCAGAGGGTGCCCCGGCGCACCTGGCCCCGCAGGACCCACCGGTGCCATGGGGCCACAGGGTTATGTAGGCCCCACCGGCCCCACTGGCCCCACCGGACCTCAGGGTTTTCCCGGAATAACCGGCGCTACCGGCGCTGCCGGCCCAACTGGTCCTCAGGGCCCGCAAGGCATACCCGGACCTACCGGCCCCCGTGGCGTTACCGGAACTACCGGCGCTGCTGAAACGATAACTATACGCAACACTGTTACAAGCGAACCTGAATCTCCAGCCGCAGTAGTGGATATAACCGGTTCCCCTGACCACATCCTGGACTTCTATCTTCCGCGGGGAGCCACAGGTGCTACAGGAGCTACCGGCGCTACAGGACCTGCCGGTGACACAGGAGCCCGGGGGATTACAGGTACTACCGGTGCTACAGGAGCCACGGGAGCACAAGGTATTGCAGGCATTACCGGACCTACCGGCCCACAGGGACCGGCTGGCGCCACCGGACCCACAGGACCACAGGGGCCTGCCGGTGCTACCGGACCGGCTGGCGCTGCAGGGGCCGCAGGAACCACCGGCGCTACGGGAGCCACGGGCGCTACAGGGGCCACCGGTATTACGGGGGCCACTGGTGTTACCGGGGCTACTGGCGCAACTGGAGAAGCACAAACTATAACCATACGCAATACTACAACAAGTGAACCTGGTGCTGCCGCCAGCGTCACAGATATAACTGGCGGTCCCAACCATGTGCTGGATTTCACCATTCCACGTGGAGTCACCGGGCCTGCCGGCCCCCAGGGCGGAACAGGAGCAACTGGAGCTGCCGGACCTGCCGGGGCTACCGGTGCCACAGGCGCTGCCGGACCTGCCGGGGCTACTGGCGCTACCGGTGCCACCGGCGCTGCCGGACCTGCCGGGCCAACTGGCGCTACCGGCGCCACCGGCGCTACAGGGGCTACCGGTAACACGGGGCCAGAAGGACCTGCCGGACCAACTGGCGCCACAGGGGCCACTGGAGCCGCAGGAGCTACCGGTGATACGGGAGCAGAGGGGCCCGCTGGCGCTACCGGCGCCACCGGCGATATAGGACCCACGGGGGCTACCGGTGATATGGGACCAGAGGGGCCTGCCGGGCCAACCGGAGAAACCGGACCAACAGGCGCAGCAGCCACCATCACCATCGGAAGCGTAACCACAGGCGACCCCGGTACCGAGGCATCTGTAACCAATTCCGGCACCTCAGAAGATGCAGTCTTTGATTTCGTCATTCCCCGCGGGGAGCCCGGAGGCGGCGGGGCTCCGGAAGTCCTGGCAACAGTAGATACAACCCCTCAGCCCACTTCGGCTAACGGGGCCCTGATTTTCAACGAAACTCCGCTGGTATCCGGAACTGCCATTACCCATACTGCTGGTTCTCCTGATGTGCAGATTAACCAGCCCGGCATCTATCAGGCCTTCTTTACCGGTACAGTCCTGATTGATGCAGGGACCACCATCCCCTCTACGCTCACAGTCCAGCTCACACTGAACGGAGTTCCCATAACCGGAGCAGTGGCTCGCCACACCTTCACTGCTTCCAATGAAGAAGTAACCCTTTCCATGAATGCACCATTCCCGGTAACCGGCGCTGGTACTCTGGAGGTTGTAACCAGCGATGCCGGATACACCTTTGAGGATGCCTCCCTGACCGTTGTCCGTCTGGGAGACAGCACTAATTTCCGCACAGCTGTATAACAATCAGGAAAATGTTTACTGGAAAGTTAAGGCCGCCGGAAAATATCCGGCGGCCTTACACAATCCGCTTATATGGCAGAAGCCCGAAACATTACTGCTTTTCTGCACATTATTTTACAGCAATTGCCTCAATCTCACAGAGCACACCCTTTGGGAGAGTCTTGACTGCCACGCAGCTTCTGGCTGGCTTGGATACGAAATACGTTGCGTACACCTCATTAAATGTACCAAAGTCATTCATATCAGCCAGGAAACAGGTGGTCTTAAACACCTTGTCAAATCCGGTGCCGGCTGCCTCCAGGATTGCTCCCACATTCTTACAGCTCTGCTCAGCCTGGGCAGCGATTCCCTCTGCCACGGTTCCGTCTGCCGGATCCACCGGAATCTGTCCTGACGTATAAATAACCCCGTTTACCTCATATCCCTGGGAATAAGGCCCAATGGCACCTGGCGCCTTGTCAGTACTAAGAATATTCATCTGAAATACCTCCTTCATATTTATAATTTGGACATAAGTCCACTTAATGTTATCGCGTTCACATTCAACTGCTCCCTATTATATCAGATATTATCTGCCGATGCAATACAGATGCTTCAATATCCCCGTAAAACCCTGTAAAGGCCTGTAAAATACAGCCCTGTCCATATTTTTTCCCTATGCCGCGCATCTTCATATTCAGGTCTTCATAATCAGTCGTCCCGCCTATGGACATTACGTGTCCCATTTGTTATAATTGAAATGTTTTAATCGCATTCACATCCAACACACCAACAAAAAAACAGAGGTATAGAAATGACAAATCTTAACGATACCGGGGAGTCTATTCCCGCATACCATATTGACCGCACCCTATATGAGGGCCGTCCCGCCGACACATCCGGCCGTGAGGATAAAGAAATCCGCACCTATGATTTGCTGGATTCCCTTCAGGTCCCCTTTGTCCGTGTGGACCACGACGCCCTTCCAACCATTGAAGCCTGCC
>ENA-OWPD01001669-OWPD01001669.1-human-gut-metagenome-genome-assembly--contig:-NODE-1669-length-16015-cov-5.075501_pt1 | contig 16015 bp, 10 predicted proteins | sample MGYA00248262_ERZ651842 | MGnify/ENA primary metagenome ERZ651842 (study PRJEB26924, sample SAMEA4378253) | human gut metagenome | biome: human gut; feature: human-associated habitat; material: faeces... | reverse complement strand
TGCCATTCTCTTGTTCAGTTAATCCTTTTACTACAGAACAGCTCAGAACCACTTTGCATTCATTCGAACTTGAAGAGAATGATTTCGTAAATGTCTGTATTGACCTTGCTATGCGTGGTGTTGGTTCAAAGTCCTGCGGACCTGATTTGCCGCCGGAATATGAAATTCCAAAAACATATTCAAACACATTTAAATTTGTATTTTAATTGACTTTACGATAATTCTAACTGAACACGAATTGCAGTTATAACCAGGAGGAAAATTATGATGACCAGAGATTACGAACTCATAGACAGTATTGAAATGCTTGAAAAGGCAATTCAACGTATGGATATTGCAGAAAACGGTGCTCCGTACATCTTAGATTGGTCACATGCTACACAAGGCAATGCCTCGGCAGATGTAGCAAGAACATATTTGTTGTTCTCACTTGCAGGTGATGTTTCAGGTGCAAACACATATCTTGACCTGTTTTGCAAAAAGAGTGACACTGCAAAACAATATGTTCAGAAGTGGATGCCGATTGTAGCAGCATCACAATCTGTAAAAGGCAATGAAAAAGAAAAGGAGCTCTTACTTTCTTGGGTAGACGTTGTCGACTACGAATAAGTTTTAGTTAACCCTCTCGAACCACACCGCACAAACTATAAAACAAAAATACGGTCTGTATGAGCCGACCCCCCAAAAGTTAGACCCAAAATCTAACGATTGGGAGGTCGGTTTTTTCATGGCAAAATATAGTTATGAATTTAAGAAAAAAGTTGTACAAGAATATTTGGATGGTAAAGGTGGATATGCATATATTGCAAAGCAAAATGGTATTCCTGCTGAAAGTCTTTTAAGACGATGGGTAAATGCGTATAAGAAATTTGGTGATGAAGGATTACTTCGTTCGAGGAAAAATAAGAATTACTCTTTTCAATTTAAACTTTTTGTGGTAGAATTGTATTTAACAAGCGAGGTCTCTTATCAGGAATTAGCACTTTCGCAAGGTATCAACAATCCTAGTTTATTGGTAAAGTGGGTTAATGATTTCAGAATTTCCGAGAGTGTGAGAAAAAGTCTGTAAAAAATAATCCTTCTATGATAGAATATAAATAAATCATAGGAGGAATTTTTTTATGGCAAGACGTAGACGAGAAAGAATGAGTGAAGGAAAGAAGAATATCATTGCCGGATTGATTCAGGAATACAACATCAAGACAGCAGAAGATATTCAAGAGGCATTAAAGGATCTATTAGGCGGTACTATTCAGGAAATGATGGAAGCTGAACTGGATGAGCATTTAGGTTATGATGAATATGAACGCAGTGACAATCCTGATTATCGAAATGGAGTAAAACACAAAAAACTTCGTAGTTCTTATGGCGAGATACCTATTGATGTTCCACAAGACCGTGACGGTGATTTTGAACCGCAGATAGTCCCTAAGCGAAAGAAGGACATATCAGAAATAGAACAAAAAATCATTGCTATGTCGGCAAAAGGTATGACAACAAGACAAATTTCTGATATTGTGGAAGATATATATGGTTTTGAGGTAAGTGAAAGTATGGTAACCGCAGTTACAAATAAAATATTACCTCAAATAGAAGAATGGCAACAACGCCCTTTATCAGCTGTGTATCCGATAGTTTTCATTGATGCAATCCACTTTTCGGTTCGTGATGAGCATATAGTGAAAAAGATAGCTGCATACATAATTCTTGGCATAAATGACGAGGGTAAGAAGGAAGTTTTAAGCATAACCATTGGCGAAAATGAGAGTGCAAAATATTGGCTAGGAGTTTTAAATGAACTCAAAAATCGTGGTGTTAGAGATATATTAATATTATGTGCAGACGGTTTATCAGGGATAAAGGAATCAATAGCAGCAGCCTATCCAAATACGGAGTATCAGCGTTGCATTGTCCATCAAGTGCGCAATACATTGAAATATGTAGCGGAAAAAGACAAAAAAGCATTTGCAAATGATTTAAAGAGTATATACCATGCACCGAACGAAGAAAGCGGATACGAACGTATGCAGAGTGTCACAAAAAAATGGCAAGAAAAGTATCCTAATGCGATGAGAAGATGGGAAGAAAATTGGGATGTTTTATCACCGATGTTCAAATTTTCAGCAGAAGTCAGAAAAGTTATGTATACAACAAATGCAATAGAAAGCCTTAATAGCGTACTTCGTCAATTGAATAGCCAAAGGAGCGTATTTCCGAGCGATACAGCCCTTTTAAAGGCACTGTATTTGGCAACCTTTGAAGCAACAAAGAAGTGGACAATGCCACTTAGAAATTGGGGCAGAGTTTACGGAGAACTGTCAATTATGTATGATGGACGACTTGTTTAGCATATATTTTTACATTTGTATAGTGTAAAAAATACGGTCTTTTACAAGACCGCTCTTGACGCGGAAGAAAATCCGTGCTATATTACAAAAAGGCAGATAAGCTGAATTTTGCTTATCTGCCCAAATAAAACTAAGTATTTTATCATAGAAAAATTAATTTACAGAAATAATCTCACATACTCGAATTTCCGGAACCGAAGCCTTGAGACCCAAAAAGAAAGGTCGTAAGAAAACATTGGATATTAAGGAGTTTAAAAAGCCTTCTAACCCTATTGAAGTAAAGTCTGTAGATACAAGTGCTGAACACGTCAAAGAACTTGAAGATGAATTATTAAAACTCAGAATAGAGAATACATATTTAAAAAGGGGATATGTTGCTGCAAGAGTAAAGATTGATATGGAAAATTCAAACTTTAAAGAAGGTATGGCAGCATATAAAATACTAGAAGGAAATATAGAAAAAATAGCTTTTAAAAAACCTGTTTTATACGAAAAAGAAAAAATAACTTTCTCTTTTCCTTGTAAAGAAGGAGATGTTGTAAATATAAAAGATTTAGATCAAGGAATAGATAATCTTAACAGTGTTTCATCTAATAATGCAAAATTTAATCTTATTCCAGGAGAAAATCTTGGAGGAACAATTATAGAGATTGAAAACAAAAAATCAAAAAGAGTGTCAGGAAATATAAATTATAATAACTTAGGACAGTCTTCCACAGGAGAAGAAAGAGGAAAAGTCTCTTTAACTTTTGATGACATTTTAGGTTTTAATGATTCATTAACAGGAGTTTATCAAAAAAAACTTGGAAGAAATAATGATGAAAGAGATAGTGAAAATTTTTCTTTTTATTACAAAGTTCCGTATAAATATTGGGAATTTATGGTAAGTAAAGACCAATCTGAATATTTGAGTACAATTCATGCTCTTAATACAAAATATAAATCAGATGGTATTTCCAAAAATATAAATTATGGTGTAAGAAGAGTTATAAACAGAAATGATGAAAGTAAAACAGATGTAGGAATAACTCTTACAAATAAAGAAACTAAAAACTATATAGAAGATATAAAACTTATTACAAGTTCAAGAAACCTTTCTATATTAAAATTTGATTTAAATACTCAAAGAAAATTATGGAATGGAATTTTATATGGAAATATAGGTTACCATAGAGGACTTGACAGATTTAGAGCAGAAAGCGACCATGATAAAGAAAAAGATGTCCCAAAGGCACAATTTACAAAATATACAATGGATTTAAACTGGTATAAACCGTTCCAAATAAAAAATCAAAATTTTACTTATAGATTTGGCTTTAGTGGACAATATTCTGATGATATTTTATATTCTTCAGAAAAGTTAGGAATAGGAGATGATACAACAGTAAGAGGGTTTAAAGAAAACTCTATAATGGGAGATAAAGGATTTTATATAAGAAATGAACTAAGCTGTAGTTATAAAATATTTGAACCTTTCATAGCCTATGATACAGGTCGTGTAAAAGATGTATATAAAGATGAATTTTATAGAAAAAATGGTAATGAAATGAGTGGTATTTCTATTGGGTTGAGAACTTATTACAAAGGGTTTGTTGGAAGTATTACATATTCTAAACCTCTTTCAGCTCCAAGTTACATAGAAAAAAATCCTCAAGAAGTTTATATCAGCATAAGTTACAGTTTTTAAAGAAAAGGAAGTGAATATTTATGAAAAATGAGAAAACAGTGAAATTTTTTATTTATATTTATACTTTATTTTCAGTTTTTCAAGGTCCGATTTATGCAGCAGAAATAATTGTAGATAAAAATAAAAATCCAAATGTAAATATTGATAAAGCTCCAAATGGAAAAGTGGATTTTATCAATATAAATAATCCAAATAAAAATGGTATTTCTCACAATGTTTTTACTGAATTTAATGTAGATAAAAATGGTGTAATTTTAAATAATGGGAAAGATTTTACAACATCACAGCTTGGAGGAATTATATACGGAAATCCAAATTTTCAGAATGGCGGGAGAGAAGCTACTTTGATACTTAATGAAGTGAGCGGGATTAATAGAAGTAAAATAGAGGGGTTTACAGAGATAACGGGAAAAAAGGCTGATTATATTTTGGCAAATCCAAATGGCATTTATGTTAATGGTGCTGGCTTTATTAATATGGGAAGAGTAACATTTACTACAGGAGTTCCTGTAATAGATAATTTTGGAAAATTAACAAGTTTCAATGTAAATGATGGAACTGTTACAGTTGGAAGCTTAGGACTGGATACACGAAATGTATCTATGTTTGATATAATTTCAAGGACAGCAGAACTTTATGGATCCATATATGGTGGAGAAAATGTAAATGTTATTCTTGGAAGAAATGAATATGACTATACAACAGGAAAAGTAACAGCTAAAACAGATGATGGTTCAGAAAAACCTAAACTTGCTCTTGATGGAAAAGCTTTAGGTTCTCTTTATGCTGGAAGAATATTTCTTCAAAGTACAGAAAAAGGTGTTGGAGTAAACAGTGAAGGAGAAATGCTTGCAGGCATGGGCGACTTAGAATTAGATGTCAATGGTGATTTAATTTTAAAAAATGCTCAAGCTAAAAATAATATTAGAGTGAAATCAGATAATCTAACTGCAAAAGAAAAAATTGCAGCAGAAAAAGATATTACTTTAAATTCTAAAGAGATTTTAAATGAAGGTAATATAGTTTCAAATAATAATTTAGAAATTTCAGCAAAAACATTAAATAACAAGAAAAATATAGTTTCTGGAAAAGTCCTAATTAATTCTGAAAAAACAGAAAATGAAGGAAAAATTCAGGGAAATGAAGTTTTATCTATTAAAAGTGAAAATATTTACAATAGTGGCAATATGCTTGGAACTACAACAAAAATTGAAAGTGATGAAAGCATAAATACAGGTACTATATATGGAGAAAGTACATTGAATATCACTTCAAATTTAAATAACAGTGGTAATATTCAAAGCAAGAAAAATATAGATATAGCAGGAAATGTTGTTAATAATAATATTATAGCTTCAGGAGAAAAGATTTCTTTTAAAAGTGAAAAGATAGAAAATTCTAAAATATTATCATCATCTGATATTAATTTAACAGCAGAAACTTTTAGTAACAGTGGAGAAGTAACAGGAGAGGCTCTTAATGTAAATTCTTCTTCTGGAGAAAACAGTGGAATACTTTATGGAAAAAACAGTGCAGTTTTTGATATAAAAAATGAATTTAAGAATGATAATTTAGTTCAGAGCTTAGGAGATATAACACTTAATTCTGACAAAATAACAAATACTGGAAATATGTTTTCAGGAAACAACTTAACAGTAAATTCTTCTGAACTTTTAAATAAAGGGCAGATAGTTTCTGATAACAATGGAAAATATAATATTGATAATATAATAAATGAAAACCTTATTCAAGGAAATGAATTAGAATTAAAAAATGTTAAAAATTCAGAAAATCTATTATCTAAAGGAAATATTTATGCAGAAAATTTAGAAAATAGTAAAAATGTTTCAGCATTAAAAGGTATTACTTTAAATAATGTAGTTAATACAGTTGATGGAAAAATTGTATCAGATAAAAATATATTAATAAAAACATCATTGGAGAATGATGGAATTTTATCTGCAAAAAATAATATAGATTCTGAAAATATAAGCAATAAAGGAAAAATGCTGGCTGACGGCAACTTGACACTTGTAAGTTTAAATAAAAACAGCGGAGTTATTCAAGGTAATAATATAAATATATCAAATGAAAATGTTTTTGATAATAATTCTGGAGAAATTAAAATCTTTAATGATAATTCTGCATTAAAAATTAAGGCAGAAGAAATAAAAAATAAAGATGGTATAATTGGTTCACAAGGAATACTTGATATAGAGGTTGACAAAGACTTAAACCTTGATGAAGGAAAATATATAGGTAATAAAGAATTGAACATAAAAGCTGTTAATCTCGTTTCTGAAAATAATTTTGAAAATGCAGGAAATATAAATTTGGCTCTTACTGGAGATTTAAAGAATAACAATAAATTTGTTACAGGGGGAAATCTAAATATTAATGCACAAAACATAGAAACCAATGGAAGTATAGGCAGTGTTGGAATTACATCTATCACTCTTAAAGGCTTTTTAAAAAATCTAGGAGAAATGATTTTTGGAAAAGGAGAAAATAGTATTAAGGCAAAAAGAATAGAGAATGATGGATTTATTATTTCCAATGATAATTTAAATATAAATATCAATAATCTTAAAAATAGCGGTCAGATAGCAGGAGCAGGAAATCTGAATATTACAGCAGGAAATAATGTAACAAATAATGAAAATTCTTTAATTTTTTCTGGAAAGGATATGATTTTAACAGCAGAAAAAAATATCATCAATAAAAAAGCTGAAATATATTCAACTAGAAACTTAGAAATAGCAGCAAAAAATAAAATTCAAAATACTGTTGGAAGTATAGAGGCTTTAGGAGATATTAATTTAGAAGCAGATATAGTTAATAATGTTGGAGAACTTACAGGAAGTTATACTAAAAAGATTGTAAGCGGAAGTCAAAGTAGCATAGATGTAACAAAACTTGATTTATCTAAAGTTGATAAAGATTTACAAGATGGTTTAAATAGAGCAAGCAGAAAAAGCAAAAGATGGCAAGGAGAGAAATTTCTTGATACAGCAGAAGAAGGTGTCAGCAACTTTGTAAGTAATACATCAAATATAAAGTCAGCAGGAAATATTGATATTAAAGCTAAAAACATATTAAATAAAGAGGGAAATATTACAGCAAATAATAATATAAATATCATAGCAGATACTTTAAATAACGACAGAGATTACAGGGAAATAGATGTTAAATTAAATTTTAGAAGAAATTATAAATACAAAAAAAGAACTCATAAAACAGGTCATTCTAAAATCTATGCTTCTACAACAGCAAAACAGAGATTATATGGAGATAAAACTACAAATATTACAGCAGGAGGCAATATAAATATAACTGCTGAAAAACTAGGGAATGGAGAATATACAACAGGAACATCTGTTATAACAACAAAAGAAGGAATTACACATGGAATAGTATTTAACAACCAAAATAATATTAAAAAAGATGGAACTATTCAAGTGGAAGATTTTACAAAAATACCTGAAGGGGATAAAGGATTATTTAAAGTTAATCAAGATTTAGCAGATATAGAAGCAAAGGTTGAAGGCAGAAAAGAACCTAAATTTTCATATCTTGTTGAAACAAATGTAAAATTTATTGATAAAGGATATTATCTTGGTTCAGAATATTTCTTCAGCAGGATAAATTTTAATCCTGAAAAAGATATAAGACTCCTTGGAGATTCTTTCTATGAAACTACAATAGTTAATAAGGCGATATTTGAATCAACAGGAAGAAGATATTTAAATGGTGCAGCAACAGATAAAGAACAAATGCAGATTCTTTATGATAATTCTGTAAAAGCTATGGAAGATTTTAATTTGTCTATTGGAGTTGCCCTTACAAAAGATCAAATAAATAATTTGAAAAATGATATCATATGGTATGTGGAAGAAGAAGTAAATGGAATACCTATCCTTGTTCCAAAAGTATATCTGTCAAAAGAAACACTGGCTTCTTTAGATGATATAAAAGGAAACCAAATAAATGCAGGAAAAGAACTTAATATTAGTGCTCTTGCTGTAAATAATACAGGTTCTCTTTTAGGAGAAAAAGGAGTAACAATAACAACAGATAATTTAATAAATGAAAGTATGAGAAATGGAGCTTATGCTGATATATCAGGAGAAAGTATAACTATATTTGCCAAAAACGATATTATTAATAGAGGGGGAAATATAGGAGCAGATAAAAATCTTATTTTAAACAGTGAAAATGGAAGCATATTGAATGAAACCAAAGTTGTAATAAACAGAAATACTCATAGAGATATAATAACAGATATTACAGGAATAGGAAATATGAGTGGAGATAATGTAAAAATTTCTGTAGGAAATAGCTTTACAAATGCAGGAGGACAAGTTCAAGCGAATAAAGATGTAAATATATCAGCTGGAAAAGATATTAACCTTACTTCTGTGGAAACAGTAACTAGAAAAGAGACAGGAAGTAGCAGAAATTATACTGTAAATGAAAAAGTACAAAATATAGAAAGTACAATATCAGGAGAAAATATAAATCTTCAGGCAGGAAAAAATCTCAATGCTATAGGTTCTGATGTTACAGCAGGAAATAATCTTGATATAAAAGCAGGAGAGAATGTCAATATAGCAGCTTCTGTTGACAATGAAACATATGAAAAGCATAAAAGTTCAAGTGGATTTTTCAGCAGCAAAGAAAGTGTAGATGTAAAATATAACGAAACTATAAAAGGCAGCAATTTTATTTCAGGTAATGATATGAATATATCAGCAGGAAATAATGTTAATGTTGCAGGAAGTAATGTTGTAAGTGAAAACAATCTTAATCTTGAAGCAGGAAATAATGTTGTAATATCATCTGCATTAGAGGGAAGTTCACAATATCACGAAAATGTGAAAACAGGATTTTTAGGACTGTCAGGCAGACAACAGAAAGATAAAGAAATAGATTATACAAATGTTAAATCTTATGTAGGTGCAGGAGAAAATATTAATATTAAAGCTGATAAAAATGTTACAGTATTAGCTTCTGATGTTGAAGCAAGAAATGATGTTAATATAAATGCGGGAAAAGATGTCAATATTATTGCAGGAGATGACATAAGAATAAAAGAAAGTGAAAAACATAAACATAAAACAAGTCTTTTCGGCGGAGTTAAAGATCTTAATTTTGAAATTGGAATGAAAACAGAAATATCTAAAAATAAAAATTCAACTCTTGATACAAAGGTTACAGGAAGTAATATATCAAGTAGAGGAGATGTAAATATCTCTTCAGGTAAAGATATAAAAATAGAAGCAAGTAATATAGAAGGGAAAAATACAAATCTTAAAGCAGAAAATGAATTGAATGTTACAGGTCGTGATGAACTTCATGTAAGTAAAATTAAAAATGAAAAAGGAGAAATAAAGATAACAGCAGGAGTAAATCTTGGCGGAATAAAAGATACTGTGGATTCTGTTGTCAATATGGTAGAAAGTGCAAAAGATATTCCTAAAGCAGGAGGAGTTATAAAAGATTTAGCAAGTGGAAAAGATTTAAATGAATCTCTTGAAGGAAAAGAAGATTCTATAAATGCTCTTAATACTTGGCTGAATGGTCCTGCTGATGGAGGAGTAAGTGCAGGAATTTATGCAGGAGCAGAAGCAGTTAAAGATAAATCAGAAGTAAAAGTAAAAGATACCATAGGAAGTACAATAATTTCTGAAAATGATGTTAATCTAAAAACAGATAAAGGAGATATGAACTTTACAGGAACAGATATTTATGCAGGTAATGATATAAACATTAATTCAGGAAAAGATATAAATATTTCCAGTGGAAAAGAAAAATCTGAAAACAAAACTTCTTCTCAATCTGTAAATGGACAAATTAACATAGTAACAGGTCAAATATCAGGAGGAATTTCTGTAAGTGAAGGAGAAAGTAAATCAGAAATTAATAAAAATTCCAATTTCTATGCAGAAAACAACATTGATATTTCAGGAAAAGATATGACTGTGAAAGGTGGAAATATTAAAGGAGAACATATAAAAATTGATGTTGATAATCTTCATGTTGAAAGCCTTCAAGATAAGTCTTCGTCTTCAGATAAAAGTGTCAATGTTCATGGAAGTTCTGATAATAAAAATAATACCTCAACAGGTGCAGGAATGACTTCAGGAAAATATGATAAGGAATGGGTTGAAAATCAAACTTCAATTATAGGAAGAGAAAATTCTCATATTACAGTAGAAGGAAATACTCATCTTGAAGGAGGACTTTTAGGTGGAAAAGACACAACTCTTAATACAGGAAGTCTATCTTTCAATGATATTAAAGATCATGAAAAAGGAACTAATATAGGATTAAGTGAAAATATATCTAAAGGTCAAAAAGATGAAAATTCCAACGATTATACATCGCAACTAGATTACAGTGCAACAGACAGGGAACAGATAACTCATGCGACAGTAGGAGCTGGAACAATAACAGTTGGAGGAAAAGAAGAAAATCCTGAAGGACTGAACAGAGATGAAAGCAAGGCACAGGAAATAACAAAAGATGTAACAGTGGATAACATAAACATGAAATACGATTCAGAGAGAAGAGATTGGACTTTGAAAGAACTGGATTCAATAATGAGTAATGATATGAAAACAGTTGTTGTAGACCCTCTTGTAAAATTAAATGAAGCATTTAATTTTGTTACATTAAAAGAATTAACTCCATATAAAGTAACAGTAGAAAAAGATGAAAATGGTAATATTATAACAAATACAGAAAAAGTAAGTGGACCATTAGACCCTGAATCAAAGGTTCATATCAATGGAATGATTACCAATTTAGATTTAGCTATTGAAGAAATAAAAAAGCAACACATAAAAGAAGGAATAAATGATGAGAATTTAGAGAACTTAGAAATAGGAGAAAAACAAGAATTTATTTTAATGCATAATGACACAAATGGATTTTTGGCAGATTTATACGAATCAGCTATAGACAGATATGGAACTAAAGGACCAAATAAAATATACAGTGATGCAGCTAAAAAATTAGGAGATATTTTATGGGAAAATAAAGATAAAGTTAACGAGGTAACAGCTTTCAGTCAGGGAACTTTACTTTATGCAGCTGCTATGAAATATATAGAAGATACTCATGGTGAAGGTTCTGTTGCACAGATAAAAACCAATACAATTATCTTAGTAGGTTCTGCTCAGCCCGTAGAAGATTTTAAAGAATACATGGCGGACAGAGGAAATAATGCAGAAATAAATTCTAAGGTAGACAGCAAAGATTTAGTTGGAAGTCTTGTAGGATTAAATCCAGGAAATGTTGAAACTGATGAAGTTATTAAAGCTAAGGAAGATAAAACTTTCTTAGATTATCATAGTGGTTATACTAAAGGACAAAAAACAGCAAAAGAAGAAAAGACATCATTCCAAAAAGGAAGAGAAATACTAGATAAAGGATTACAAATATTTAACTATAAAAATTATTTTAGAAAGGATAAGGAAAAAAATGAAAATAAAAAATAAAGTAATTAGTTCAATTTTTTTACTGATAATAATTTTTTTATTTAATGCTTGTACAAAAATATCATTAAAACCTTTTAATATTACATACGGCTATTCTGATTGCATTTACGGAATTATTGAGGATAATAAAATAAATAGAATGGAAATACCAAAAAATGATATTGATAAAATAAATAAAGTAGTCAATAAAGAATATGGTATTAGGTTTCAAAGAAAATATAATACTGTTGTTGCTCCTAAAATGTACAACAAAGATTATGATATTAATACAGAATTTGGAAAAAAACAATATATAAAATTTTATGATGATATAAAAGTAATAATAGCAAATAAAGAATTTATCATTCCAAAAGAAAAAATAGTTTTAAATGAAATAGAAAAAGGAGCAATTTTTTATGAATACCCAGCTCCTATAGATATAATTAATAGTTCATATAATGATGTGATAGTTGATTTAGGGACAATAGAAATTTATGATGAAACAGGTAAAATACAAAGAACAAAGAGAAAAATACCTTCTTTTTTAATAAAAAAAGTTTATCTCACTCTTTGTGTTTCAAATAGTTTTGTTGGAGCTGGTGAAAAAATCTTATATCGTGGTTGGGCAGAAGATTGTCCAATAGAATTACAAAAACAGAAATAATATTTTAAAGGTAGCCTGAAAAATTTTCAGGCTACTCATTAAAATATTAATTTTTGTGGATAATTTATAATTTTGATAAATATACAAATATAGGAAGAGAAAATTCTCGTATTACAGTAGAAGGAAATACTCATCTTGAAGGAGGACTTTTAGGTGGAAAAGACACAACTCTTAATACAGGAAGTCTATCTTTCAATGATATTAAAGATCATGAAAAAGGAACTAATATAGGATTAAGTGAAAATATATCTAAAGGTCAAAAAGATGAAAATTCCAACGATTATACATCGCAACTAGATTACAGTGCAACAGACAGGGAACAGATAACTCATGCGACAGTAGGAGCTGGAACAATAACAGTTGGAGGAAAAGAAGAAAATCCTGAAGGACTGAACAGAGATGAAAGCAAGGCACAGGAAATAACAAAAGATGTAACAGTGGATAACATAAACATGAAATACGATTCAGAGAGAAGAGATTGGAATGAAGTTAAAGATATAATGACAGAGCATGGTGCAGAATTAGATAAAGCACTTAATATAGTTTATGATAAATTAGGAAAAGAATATAAACATAATATTTCAAAAGACTTTGAAAAAGTATGGAACGAACTGGAATTAATAGTAGGAAAGGATTTAAAACAAGATTTGATAGGCTTACTTCCAACAGAAAGAAATAATGGAGGTATATTTGAACAACCTATTACAAAAGCTGAAGCTGAACTTAAAACTCATAGTATGACAGTAGTAGGTCAAAATCCAGATGGCTCAAAAATAGTTGATGTAATAGTTAAAACAGCAGATAGCGAAATAATAAAAAGAGGAATTTTTGCTAATGGTATTCTTAATTATTCAGATACAGTTGGAGTTTCTGGAGCAAATCAATCTCTTTCTCCTGAAATAAGAGATGCTTTAAATAATGGTAAAACAGTAGAGTTTACAACATATACAGACCCATCACATGGAATATTAGGGGATTTAGTAGAAGCAATAGTTGATTTAACAGGATATTACACAGATGGAAAGATAATGACAGGAAATGCTAAAAAATTAGCAAATGAAATAAGAAAAAATCCTGATATTTTGACAGATTATACAGCTCATAGTAAAGGAACAGCAATAACAGCAAATGCAATAATTGACATTATAAATAGTGGAGATGGAGCTATATTAAAGGGTAAAAAAATAAGATTCCATGGAAGTCCTTTACAGCTAAATAAAATGGAAAAATTATCTAAAAAATATGGTTTTGAATTTGAGCATGTAGATAATATAAAAGATCCAGTTACAAATATTATAGGAGGAAACAAACCTAATTCAGGAAATGAAGGGCACTCAACAAGTGGAAATGATTCTAGTAAAGGTTATAGTAAATATCAAAAATATAATAAAGAGGAAAAAATATATAAAACAAATATTGATAAAAAAGATTTCCATAATGTAGATGAAATAAGAAAAGTTAATGGAAAAAATACAAATTCTAAAGTAAGTCAAAAATTGAAGGAAATAAAAAATAAAATTTTTAACAAAAAAGAAGGTGAAAAATAAATGAAAAAAATACTTTTTACTTTTATAATTTTATTGTTATTTACAAATTGTGCAGGATTATATAAAAATGAAAAATATAGGGTAAAATATGTAGATAAAAAATATGATTATGAAAGTTTACATAATATTATTTTTTTAACTAAATCATTTGGGGAAAGTAAAAATAATTACAATCTTGGAAGAATTTATTTGACAATAGAAATTCCAAACTATGAAGTTCCAAACTATACTTATAATGATTTATTAATTATAATAAAAAGTTCCAAAGAAAAATCTATCCTCAAAGAAAATTTAATTATTCCTAAAAAAGATAAGTATAATAAACCAGAAATATTAAATAATGTAGTAATTACTAAAAAAGATGGTAAAAAAATAATAGTAGATAAAAATAAAATAAGATATACTTATAAAGAAAATCCTGACACAGAGTTTAAAGAAGCATTAATATATCTTCCAGAAATATTATCAGGTCCTATAACTTTAGAATTAGGCAGAGTAAAAATAGGAGATGAAGTATATAATGTGCCTAAAATTTATATGCAGAAATATAGAGTAACAGAAAGTTATAGTTTATTAGGAAGTTTACTAGAAGAAGGAGGAGAACATCTTCCAGGATATCATAGTGAAGGTTGGATAGACGATTAATATTTTAAAGGTAGCCTGAAATATTCAGGCTACTCATTAAGATATTAAAAAGCAAAACTCCTGATATAAAAATATTATTAAATGGAATTTTAAATACATTGTAAGAAGCAACAAAAGAACATTAAGTCCTGAAGATTTGGAAGCATTAAAAACAGGAACAGTTCAAAAAATAACAGTGCATAATCCAAGTAATGGAATAGTAGCAGATTTAATAGAATCAGCAGCAGGAAAAGTTGGAATAATGATGAATAGTAATATAGGAGCAAAAGACTTAACAGAAATAGTAAAATCAGACCCATCAATACTAAATGGAATGATAGCCCACAGTCAAGGAACAATAAAGTTTACTCAAGTATTGAAAGAACTAAATAAAACAGAGGAGGGCAGAAAATTAATAAAAGATAATGCCAAACTGATAGCAGTAGCAGGACCAGCAGTAGGAACAAAAGAGCTGCAGGAAATCCAAAATATAGTAGGAAAAGATAAAGTAAAAATACTGAATAATAAAAAAGATATCTTAAACTATATGACAGGAAATGAGATAACAACAACTGAAAAAGGTGGACATGCTTTAGAAAATTATAATATTAATTTTAAATTAAATAGTAAAGGAAAATATGAAAGACCTGAAGAGTTAAAAACAAATAGAAATAATATCTCAGGAACAGTGGAAAAAGTAAATGGAAGAAGTACAAAATCAATAATTCAACGAATGAGAGAAAATATTTTTAATAAAAAGAAAGGTGAGAAATAATGAAGAAATTATTAATTAAATTAATTATTTTTACAATGATATTATTTACCTTTACAGGCTGTTATACTTTATGGAAGTTTTACTTTTATGAAACAAAGCCTATGGATGAATCTTTAAGTTTTAGTGAATATATATATGCAGAACAATTAGATGATTCTGATAAGAATAGTACAATAGATATGATAGATATAAGACCAATAAAATTTGCTAATTTAAAGAAATCAAAAAAAGTAGAAATTTTAAGTGATAAAATAACTGTAGAATATAATGATAAAAAATATGTTCTAAAGGTAGTGAACAAAACAGCAGTTCTTCCATACAGAGAAGGAATAATTTTAAAAGAAGGAACAATAGTATATTTTGGAAAAGTAAAAGTTGATGACAAAATGATAATAGATATGCCACCAGTGAAATTAAAACAATACATAAAAGTAACTAAGGTAAATCCAATAGCAGATGGTTTAAATATCGATACTTCACAAGATATTTATTATGGACCAGCAGAAGGGTATAAAGGAAGATAGTTGATATTTTAAAAGCGGCCTGAAATTATTCAGGCTGCTTACCAAAATAAGAAATGGAGGAATTTATGAAAAAAATACTTATAATTTTATTAGTAACAGCATTAATAGGGTGTAGTAATACAAGCAGAAATACAGAAAATAATGCAGAGAAAATAAATACTGGTATAAATTCTTTAATAACAGAAAAAGAGAAACAGGATTTAAGTAATGGTAAATCATTATCAGTTATAACTATTGATAATCCTTCTCATGGAGTTCTTGGTGATGGCTTGGGGGCATTGGTAAGTAAAGTTCGTGGAAATGATAAGCAGACAATGACAACTGTAAATTTAATATTGAATAATCCAGATACTATTTTTGTTTCT
>ENA-OWPD01001664-OWPD01001664.1-human-gut-metagenome-genome-assembly--contig:-NODE-1664-length-16033-cov-3.389223_pt1 | contig 16033 bp, 16 predicted proteins | sample MGYA00248262_ERZ651842 | MGnify/ENA primary metagenome ERZ651842 (study PRJEB26924, sample SAMEA4378253) | human gut metagenome | biome: human gut; feature: human-associated habitat; material: faeces... | reverse complement strand
ACATCCCCCGGCTGGATTTCCCCTATTACACCATCCGCAGCCGGGACGGCCTTCAGAGGCTGGTGCCGGTAGCGGATATGTTTGTCGTGCGGCAGCTGAACCCCCTGGACCCCTATGGACGCGGACTGGGTGACGCAGAGCCGGTGGCGGATGAGATCGAGACGGACGAGTATATGGCGAAGTGGGCCAAGAAGTTCTTCTTCAACGACGCCACGCCGCCTGTACTGATGTCCGCGCCGGGCATCACAAAGGACGAATACGACCGCTTCCAGGCCGCCTGGAACGACCGGCACCGGGGTGTGGGAAACAGCCACAAAATGGGGATCATCCCCCGTGACGTGACGGTGAACAAGCTGGTGGACAGCCAGCGGGAGATGGACTTCACGGAGAGCCGGAAGGACCTGCGGGATGCGGTGAACGCCCACTTCGGGGTGCCGCCGGAGATCCTGGGCATCGTGGAGAACAGCAACCGTGCCACGGCCACCCAGGCAAAGATCATCTACGCGGAGAACGTGCTGACGCCCCGGCTGCTGGCGCGGCAGGACGCCATCAACGCCCAGCTGCTCCCTTTCTGGGGCGAGGATCTTCTGTGGGAGTATGACGACATCGTGCCGGAGGATACAGAGTTCCGGCTTCAGATGTCCAACGCGGGCCTGAGCGGCAGCGCGATGCTGGTAGACGAGTGGCGGGAGCAGAACGGGTTCGACCCGCTGCCGAATGGTGCGGGCCAGGTGCTGTTCGTGCCGTATGCCTCCCTGCCGACGAGGCCGGAGGAATTGACAGAAAGCGCGCGCATAAGTGCCGGCGAAACGGAAACGCCCGCCTCTGCGGTATCGGAGGCAGCGCCGCCCGGCACGGCGCCGGAAACGCCGGCTGGACCGCAGGCCGAGGAGACGGAGCAGCTGGCGGTGGCAAAGGACATCGCGCTGAACGGCGCGCAGGTGACCAGCCTGGTGCAGATCGCCCGCAGCGTCTCGCTGGGTGAGCTGGACCGGGAATCCGCCATTGAGATCATTACGGCCGCGTTCCCCTTTGACCGCACCAAGGCGGAGCAGATCATCGGGGACGGCGCCGCGCCGGAGCAGGAGCCTCTGCCCGGCATGAAGGGAACAGCCGGCGCAGGATGCAGCTGGCGCGCCGGGAACGGGCGCAGCTGCTGGCTGTGCAGGAACGTGCGGCCAGGCAGAGCCTCCAGCGGTTCTTTGATGGACAGACGGCGGAGGTCGTGGCGGCCATGAGGCGTGGGCACAAGGACAGCCGGGAGGACTTCCGGCAGCGCATCCAGTCCGGCCTGGGCCTGACCTTTGACATCGAGGCGGCCCGGCGTCTTGCAAAGGAGGCGCTGGAGCAGCTGATCGACTGGAATGCCCAGGACGAGGCGCTGGCGGCTGTGCTGAATCCCGTGTGGGAGGAAGCCTTCCAGGCGGGGGCCAGGTCCATGGAGGAGGCCTTTGGGATCAAGGCGTTGCAGGCCCCGCGGTTGACGGATTACCTGCGGCAGTACGGCCTGGAACGGGTGAAGGGGATCAATGCCACCACCCGGGACAAGCTGGCGTCATCCCTGGCAGACGGCCTGGAGGCGGGCGAGAGCACGGCCCAGCTGGTCAAGCGGGTGCAGGAGCATATGCCCAAGGTCCAGGCGGAGCGTGCGGCGTCCATCGCGCTGAGCGAGGCCCACACAAGCCTGCAGGCCGGGAGCTTTGAGCAGATGAAATACGGCGGTGTGCGGACGAAGACCTGGGTGGACGCCGGGGACTCGGATGTGCGGGACAGCCACCGGAACATCTACCCCAAGACCATCCCCATCCATGAGCGGTTTTCCAACGGGCTGCTGTATCCGGGAGAGCCTGGGGCAGACCCGTCCGAGGTCTGTAATTGCCGGTGCGACCTGCTGCCGGGTGATTTTGAGGAGGCGACAGGATGAAATACCTGCAATTCAAGATGGAAGGCGTGGACGACCAGGGCATCTTCACCGGCCACGCCTCCGTGTTCAACGTGGTGGATCTGGACGGCGACGTGGTGGAGCCCGGCGCGTTTGCCGAGACACTGGCCACCGGCGCCGCATCCGCCGGGGTGCTCATTTTCGGGCAGCATGAGGACAGAAAGGAGCCCCTTGGCCGGACCCTGGAGCTGCGGGAGGACAGCATCGGCCTGTATGTGAAGGGCCAGATCAGCGACACCACCGCAGGCCAGGACTACCGGCAGCTCATCCGTGACGGTGTGCTGGACCAGATGTCCATCGGCTATATCGCCCTGGAGTATTACATTGACGAGCAGCAGGTCCGGCATCTGACAAAGCTGGATCTGCTGGAGATCAGCATCGTGAACTATCCCGCCAACACTGAGGCGCGGATCGAAAGCTATAAAGGAGGCAAAAAACCTATGGAACCGAAAGACACTAAGAGCAAGGAGACCAAGGAGCAGACCACCGAGACCGGCCTGACCCAGGAGCAGCTGCAGGCCCTGCTGGAGCAGGCGGCCGAGGCCGGCGCCGTAAAGGCCCTGAAGGCCATGACGCCGGAGGAGGACGAGATCAAGGAGGAGACGCCTCCCGCGGACGAGACGAAGGAGGACTGCAGGGAGGACGAGACCAAGGCCGCCGGCGAGAAGGACGTCAAGGAGGTTAAGAGCACCGCCCGGCTGGCCGCTGTACAGCGCAAGTATGCGGAGATCTACCTGAATGCGGGGGGCGCGCCCAAGGAGGAGAAGTCCACCCTGCCCGCCGGCATCGGCTGGGTCCGGTATCAGAAGTGCATGATGCGGGCCAACAAGGACTACGACCACGCCGCCCACATCGCCCGGAAGGAGTATGGAGACGCCTTCCTGGAAAAGCAGATCAAAGCGATGAGCGTCACCAGCCCAACGGACGGCGGCTATCTGGTGCCGGGGGTGTACGCCAGCGAGATCATCCCTGCTGCGGGATAAGGCCATCGTGCTGAAACTGGGCGCCTCCACCCTGCCCATGGACCGGGGCAACCTGAACCTGCCCAAGATGACCAGCGGCGTCAGCGCGTCCTATGTGGGCGAGCTGCGCAAGGCCAAGGCGTCCAAGGCGAAGTTCGGCAATGTGCGGCTGTCCAGCAAGAAGCTGATGTGCAAGGTGATCATCAGCAACGACCTGATCCGGTCCAACGCCTACGGCGCGGATCAGACGATCCTGAACGACGCCACCACCGCCATGGCCCTGGCCATGGACCGTGCGGCCTTTCTGGGGAAGGGCACGGAGTTTGAGCCCATGGGCCTGTTCAACATGGACATCCCCATGGTGGAACTGAACGCGGCCCCGAATGAAGGGACCACGGGCAAGCTGCTGGCAAAGCTCTTGCAGAACAACGCAGACACCAGCAAACTGGGCTGGGCCATCAATGGCTTTGCCTGGGAGGCATTCTACAATGTGGTACAGGCGGCGTCCGGCCTGTATCTCTACCGGGATCAGATGGACGCCGGCAAGCTGAACGGGCATGAATTTGCGGTGAGCAACCAGATCCCGGTGAGCGCCGCCTCCGGCCGGCCCACGGACATCGTGCTGGGCAATTGGAGCGAATTTATGATCGGGCGCCAGGGCAGCATGGAGAGCGAGATGTTCCGCGAGGGCACCATCACGGATGAGAACGGCGAGACGGTCAGCGCGGTGGATCAGGACTGCACCATCCTGCGGATCATCGACCTGCATGACTTCGGCGTGCGGCATGAGGAGTCCTTCGTCATTGGCAAGGGCCTGAAGACCGGCGCGTAAGGGCCGGATATGAGAAAGCGAGGCAAGCGAAGCTATGAAACGAAACCTGTATGGAAGCATCAAGGCCATGCCCTATACCAGCGGCACGGCGGTAGACCGGCAGGGCTACCTCTCGGCTGTCGTATCCGCAAGTGTAAGCGCGGCCGGAACGCTGGCTGTGGCCGTCACCGAGTGTGACACGGCGGACGGTTCCTTTACGGCGGTGGCAGATGAACGCGTTGTCATGGGCCGGAATCTCAGCAACATCTCCGTTGTCAATGATGAGCTGATGGCGGTGGAACTGGACCTGGTGGGCTGCAAGCGGTACATCAAGGTGACGGTAACGCCGGGCGGCAGCGCCGCAGCAACCTATGCCCTGGTGCTTGGCGATCCTACCCACCTGCCCGTGGAGGAATAAGGTATGGAGACGGCCATGCTTCAGGCCAACGCCCTGACCACGCTGCCGGCACTGAAGGCGGCATTAGGCATGTCGGATGAGGACATCAGCTCTGACAGCCTGTTGATCCAACTGATCAACCGGGCCTCCACCTCCGTTGAGCGGGCCCTGGGGCGGAAGCTGCGTCGGAGCGACTACGTGGAGCGGCTGAAGGGCACAGGCAGCCAGTACCTCCTGGTGGAGCACTACCCTATCGTGCACGTGGCATCTATCAAGCAGGCCGGGGAGGAGATCGACCCCGGCCTGTATGATATCGCCACGCAGGGGAACGCCGGGGTGATCTGCAAGGATGACGGCTGGACCTACTACGGCTATCCCCAGGGGCTCACCGGCGACCCTGTGACCGGGAGCCGGAATATTGAGGTGAAATACACCGCGGGCTATATCCTGCCTTGGGAGGCCACCGAGGAGGAGCCGTCGGACCTGCCGGCCGATCTGGAGGGCCTGGTCCAGGAGATGGTCCAGTACGCCTTCGGAAGGCTGGAGACTGGGGGAAGCGCAGGATTAAAGGCATTCTCCATCAGTGACGTGCGCTGGGAGTGGTCCGAGGACACTCCATCCTCCTGGCAGGAGATCATCAACCAGTATAAGCGGGTGTGGGTATGAGGCACGTTACAGTGGAGCGGGACGACTGGACGCCCTGGTATGAGCGGACAAAGGCGGAGCTGGCTCAGCTGGCCCAGGCGGAGATCCATGTGGGTATCCTGAGCAGCGCGGGCGAGCTGCTGAAGATCGCCGCCGTCCACGAGTTTGGCGCCACTATCCACCCCAGAAACGCAAAGAACCTGGCCATCCCCCTCTCCCCCAGAGCGAGGGGGCGCAGCCCCCGGGACTTTGACGACCTGTGGACCTATGATAACGGCGAGGACCGCTTCCTGGTCCGGGACAAGGGGAAGACCGGTCTGGAGTTTCTGTACCTGCTGCTGCCCTCCGTGACCATCCCGGAGCGGTCCTTCATCCGGGCCGGGTACGATGAGAACAAGGACCTTCTGGCAAAGGCCTGCGAGAACGCGGTCCGCCGGGTGGTGCTGGGGGAGCTGACGGCAGAGCAGGCGTGCCACAACATCGGCACGGCGGCCGTGGCCATGATCAAGAAGTACATGCGCACGGTGCAGCCGGCCAAGGGCAGTATTACCCTGGCCAGCGCGCCGGGGAAGACCACGCCCCTGGTACAGACTGGGCGGCTGCGGGACAGTATCACATATGAGGTGACCGGACTATGAGAACCTTTGGAAAACCCATGCTGCCCCGGGGCATCCTGCACGAGCTGGTCGAACTGCGGGCAGGACCCGGGGGCTACGATCCGGACAATGGCGGCCAGTGGGTGCGCAGCGAGCCGGAGCGAATCCCCTTTCAGGGCGTTGTACTGGTCGTATCCGAAGACGACTGGCAGAAGGCGCCCCAAGGGACCTTTACCCGGAACAGCCGTAAGATCTATACCAACGGCCACGCCCTGGGCGTCGGCAGCCGGGTGTACGACCCGGAGAGCGGCGCCACCTACACGGTGACCGGCGACCTGGACCACGGTGCCATCCATCCCCTGCGCCGGTTTGTGGCGGAGCGTAAGGGGGAGGCGGCGCCAAAATGACACAGAAGGCGCTGCGCAATCTGCTGACCCGGGAGCTGTACGCCTACCTGGGCGGGCCCAAGGTGGTTCTGTCCGACCAGGTGATGCCGGAAGCGGAGTACCCCTACCTCTATTACCAGAGCGTACAGCAGCATATCCCCGGCCCGTACAACCAGTACGATGAGGGGCAGGCCGGAGCGGACGCCTTCACCCAGCGGCGCAGCGAGGAGGCCCAGGCATCCTTCAGCTTCACCGCCTGCAGCCTGGACCGGGACGGACCGGACGGGCATCGCATCAGCGGGGACGATGAAGCGCTGGAGCTGGCGGACAGGGCCCAGGGCTTCTTCCTGTTCGCCGGGCAGCGCAGCCTGGCCGCCCAGGGCGTGGTAGTGATCCGGGTGGAGAACACCCAGAGCCGAAGCGCCTTCGGTGTGGATGAGACAGACCGGCGCTACGGCTTCGATGTGCTGCTGCGCTATGAGCGTGAAGACGTCCGTGCCGCCCCGGCCATCCGGCCGGTACCCGTTACCTACCATAAGGAGGAATGACACTTGCAAGACATCGTTGTTTATATCAGCCTGGACACCGCGGCCCAGGAGAAACCCACACTGCTGCCCCTGATTCTCTCCTTCGAAGGCGAGTCCGCCTATAAGGAGTACAGCAGCGCGGAAGCCGTCGCGGTGGATTTCCCTGCGTCCGGTTCCCTGACGGCGCTGGCGGCCAGGGCCCTGTTCCATCAGGTCAAGCTGGAGAGCTGTCCTGGCCGGATCAAAAAGGTGGCCGTGTATGGCGTGGCCTCAGATGCCCAGCCCTCCGCAGTCACCGCCGCCCTGGATACCCTGCGGGAGACCCAGGACGAGTGGTACTTCCTGCTGCCCACCGCTGCGAATACCGCCATGATCTCCGCATTGTCCGCATGGTGCAGCGGCACCGTGCTCTCCCTGGCCCAGCTGGAGGCCGGGCAGGTGGAGGCGGAGAAGCTGCTGATCGTCCAAACGGCGGACAAGGCGGCTGTCACAACCGCCCTGAAGGGGAACCGGCAGACCGTGGTCTGCTACAACCACGACGCTGCTAACTCCCATATCCCCGCGGCCTGGGTCGGGCGGGTGGCGCCCAACTATCCTGCCTCGGTCACCTGGAAGTGGAAGGAGCTCTACGGCATTCCTGCCACAGACGAGAAGGGCGTGGACCTGCAGGAGCTGCTGGAGGGCCGCTGCAACATCTACATCTCCAACCACGGCCGGGCGTACATGAGCGAGGGCATTTGTACGGACGGCGACTTCATCGACACGGTGATCAGTCGCTGGCAGATCAAGGAGTCCATGCGTACCAAGCTGGTAAACCTGTTCGTGGACACGGAGCACGTGTGCTACGATGACCAGGGCTTCACTATGGTGGCCGAGCAGGTGATCACCGCACTGGATGAAGCCGTCGAAAACGGCGTCATCCTGAAGCAGGACGGGAGCGGCGCATATACCGTGACCATCCCCAGGCGCGCGGACGCCACGGAGGAGCAGGCCCGGAACCGGATCATGCCGCCCATCCCCTGGGAGGCCACCCTGCGGGGCGGCGTCCACGGTGTAAAGGTCACCGGCGTGCTCACCGTGTCCCTGACCGGCTCCGCAAGCTGATAAAGGAGGTATCTGACTATGGTATTCGATCCTGAAAAAATCACCCTGCTGGTGGATGGGAGCGTAGTCACCGGCTATGCGGACGGCAGCAGCATCAGCGCCGAGCGTACCGGGGACGATGTGACGCCCAAAACCGGCATCCAGGGCGACACGGTATATGTCTGCAATGCGGACCGCTCCGGCACCATTAAGTTCTCCCTCTTCTCCACGTCTGCATCCCTGTCCCGGATGCGCCGGCTGGCCCAGCAGCGCAAGCAGGTGGCGGTCACACTCCGCAACGCCAACGAGGAAGGCGGCTTTATCATCTCCCATACAGACTGCCGGGTCCTGAAGGTACCCAAATTCGAGGGCGGGAATGACGCCGCCGGCATTGAGGTCTCCATCCACGTGCCGGTGATGGAGTTCCGGGAGTAAGGCGTGGGACGCCGGCACGTGCCGCCGCAGATGCAGGGCACATTACCCAAATATGATCGGGAGGGCATGCTCACATGCCCTCCCAACATTCCGGAAAGGTGGTTTCGATCCAAGATGGCGAGACACGAGACAGTGAACGTTCTGGGTGTGGACTATGAACTGCAGAGCGTTTCCCCCCAGTGGTATTTTGAGCAGAACGACCGCTGCGGCATGACCGGCAGCGGGACCCGGGACACAGCCCGGTACATGGACATCCTCTTCAAAAATGTGGTGGTCAGCCCGGCTGCGGTGACCGCCAAGGGCCTGAAGGCCTTTGAGGAGGCGGAGGATATCGAGACCCCGGAGCTGCTGATCCGGGAGATCGAACGGTTTCTTCGCCCGGGAAAGCGATCCGGCGCAGGCACAGCGCCGGGCACAGCAAAATAAGCAGTTCTGGTTCCTGCTCTTTGACGGCGACGGTCTGACCTATGAGGCGCTGTCCACCATGGATCTGGCCGAGTATTACGAATGCGTGGCCGCCAAGGAGCTGTTTGTCAAGCACCTGAAGGAACTGCAGAACAAAAAGTAAGGGGGGTATCTATGGCGGACCAGCGCAGTTTATCCTTCGGGGTGCGGTTCGGTACGGATACTGCGCCCCTGGACGAGCTCAACGAAAAGCAGAAGCAGGTCCAGGAGGAGGCGGAACGGACGGCGGAGGAGCTGGAGCAGATCGGCCCCAGCCTCTCGGACATCGGTACGCACGCATCCTCCGCCTTCCACTCGGTATCCGGCGCGGGCACGAAGATGGGGAGCAGCGTGCGCAGCGCCATGCTGGAGAGCATCAAGTCCGGCGACAGCCTGGCCAAAACCTTACGTACCGGGATCGGCGCAGCCATCTCCAGCGTCCAGAGCAAGGTCAAGGGTATGGGGGCAGCCACCAGGAGTGTGGCCAAGGATATGGGAAGCGCCTTCCGGCATCCCATCCAGACCATCAAGGCCACCCTGAGCAGCGCCCTGCTGGACGCGCAGAGAGAAACAGAAGGTCTGGGCACAGAAGCCGGGAAGACCGGGGATGACCTGGAGAAGATGGGCAAAAAGGGAGCCGGCGCGGGCGACAGCCTGGTGGACAGCCTGAAAAAGCTGGCCGTGGTCGCCGCCACTGTTGCGGTGATCAAAAAGGCCGCCGGCGCGGTCAAGGACTTCTGCGACGCAGCCATCGACGCGGCGGCCTCCGCGGAGGAGACCTCCTCCAAGTTCAACACGGTATTCAAGGACGCGGCTGTTTCCACGGAAACGTGGGCGGAGAATTTTGCCTCCGCGGCGCACCGGAGCAAGAACGAGGTCAAGGGCTTCCTGGCGGACTCCGGAGCAATCTTCACCGGCATCGGCATGGGGGCGGAACAGGCCGCCAAAATGTCCGAGATGATGACCAGCCTCTCCTACGACCTGGCCAGCTTCAACAACCTGGCGGACGAAGACGCCTTCGGCAAGCTGCGCTCCGGCCTCATGGGCCGGGAGCAGGTCACCTTCCGCGGCCGGGCGATCCACTACCGCCGGGTGCTCAATGCCATGACTCTGGCGCTGGTGGTGCTGTTTGTCTTTGTGTTCAGCTCCATGGTGGTGTCCACGGTGGAGGATCTGCCCTACCTGGACAGCGCCTTTGAGGTGGCCTCCGCCATGGGCACGGTGGGCCTGACCACCGGGATCACCCCCACCCTCACCCCCTTCTCCCAGGGGCTGCTGATCCTGCTGATGTATATGGGCCGTGTGGGCATCCTGTCCTTCTCCATCGCCTTTATCACCGGAAACAGGCATCCGGCCAAGATCAAATACCCTGAGATGAACGTCATGATCGGCTGAAGCGCCGCATCAGGAGAAAAGGAAGTGTTTTCCACGTTATGAAAACCTTTGTTGTCATCGGCCTGGGCCGGTTTGGCAGCGCCGTGGCCACGGAGCTCAGCTCCCTGGGCCATGAGGTGCTGGCAGTGGACGAGCGGGAGGATCACGTGCAGAGGGTGGCCGAAAAGGTCACCCACGCCGTCACCGGCGACGCCAGGGACCCCTCGGTTCTGCGGGCCCTGGGCGTGCGCAACTACGACTGCGCCGTGGTGGCGGTGGGAGACGATATCGGAAACTCCGCCCTTATCACGCTTAATCTGAAGGAGATTGGGGTCAAGCGGGTCATCTGCAAGGCCCAGAGCCACGTCCACCGCAAGGTGCTGGAGAAGATCGGGGCGGACCGGGTGGTATTCCCCGAGCACGAGATGGGGGTCAAGCTGGCCCAGGGGCTCTCCAGCTCCAACGTGCTCAACTTCATTGAGCTGAGCGAGGATTTCGGCATCGTGGAGACCGCCGTGCCCAAGGAGTGGCACTACGAAACGATTCAAAATCTGGATGTGCGGGCCCGTTACAAGGTCAACATCATCGCCGTGCGCAGGGGCAAGGACGGGGCGCTGAACGTGGCCCCCGGCGCCAGCTATGTTATTGAGCCGGGCGATGCGGTGGTGGCCCTGGGCCGCACGGAGGACATCAACCATCTCCAGGACTTGTAAGGAGGACCGCCATGGAGCGCATCACCAGCCGGCAAAATCCGCTGATCACCCGCCTGCGCAGGCTGGGGGCGGAGAAAAAGACCCGCCGGGCCCAGGGGGTATTCCTCTGCGAAGGGACCAAGCTGGTGGGGGAGGCCCTGCGCTGGGGGCCGCCGCCGGAGCTGCTGGCGGTGGCGGAGGGAACCGCCCCCCCGGCGGAGCTGCCCGCCGGGGTGCGGGTGGTGGAGGTGCCGGAGGCGCTGCTGCGGGCGGTGTCCACCGTGGAGACACCCCAGGGCATGCTGGCCGTGTGCCGGACGCCGGACACCGCTCCGCCGGAGACGCTGCCGGAGGGCCGCCTGCTGGTGCTGGACGGGGTGCAGGACCCCGGCAACGTGGGCACCGTCTGGCGCACCGCCGACGCCTTCGGGGCGGCGGGGCTGTTCCTGCTGCCCGGCTGCGCCGAGCCCTTTGCCCCCAAGACGGTGCGCGCCACCATGGGGGCCTGCTTCCGCCTGCCGGTGTGGGAGGGGACGCTGGAGGATCTGACCGGCCTGCTGGCCCGGTCGGCCGTCTCCCTGTACGCCGCCGCCCTGCGGGACGACACGGAGGACATCCGCTCCGTTCCCCTGGGCAGCGCCGCCGTGGTCATCGGCAGCGAGGGGCGGGGGGTGTCCCAGCCGGTGCTGGACGCCTGCCGGGCGACTTTGAAAATCCCCATGCGGGACCGCTGCGAGTCCCTCAACGCCGCCGTGGCGGCGTCTGTGGTGCTCTGGGAGGGCTGGCGCTGAGCCAGGCCGCCCCAGCGGACGGCCCCACTCCGGTGGGACCGCGCGCTGGCGCGGCACAGAACAAGACAACAACCGGAAGGAGGCAATCCCGTGGCTGCGTTAACCTATCTGCTGTGGCTCACCACCCGGGAGGGCCTCCGGCCCGAGACGGCCGCGGCGCTGGTGCGCCGGTTCGGCACCGCAGAGGCGGCCTACTTCGCCGACCCCGGGGAGTACGAACTGCTTTCGTTGAGTGAAAGGCTTTGCCGCTCCCTGGCGGACAAGTCCCTGGAGCGGGCGGAGCGCATCCTGGGCGACTGCGACCGGCTGGGCGTCACCCTGCTGACCTACCAGGACGCGGCCTACCCGGAGCGTCTGCTCCAGCTCCACGACTTTCCCCTGGTGCTCTATGTGAAGGGGCGGCTCTTCCGCTTTGACGAGGAGCTGGCCGTCGCCATCGTGGGGTCCCGGGAGTGTACCCCCTACGGCGTGGCCATGGCGGGGCGGCTGGGCCTGGAGCTGGCCCGGTCGGGGGCGCTGGTGCTCTCCGGCCTGGCCCAGGGCATCGACGCGGCCGCCCTCAAGGGGGCCCTCCAGGGCGGCGGCCCGGCGGTGTCGGTGCTGGCCGGCGGGGTGGACGTGGTCTACCCCCGGCGCAACCAGGGACTCTACGAGGACGTGGCCGCCGCGGGGGCCATCCTGTCGGAAAACCCGCCCGGCACCCCGCCGGAGGGGTGGCGCTTCCCCATCCGCAACCGCATCCTCAGCGGCCTGTCCGCGGGCGTGGCGGCGGTGGAGGCCGCCGAGCACAGCGGCACGCTGATCACCGCCCGGCTGGCCCTGGACCAGAACCGGGAGGTATTCGCCGTCCCCGGCCCGGCGGACGCGCCCATGAGCGCGGGCACCAACGGCCTGATCGCCCGGGGCGAGGCCAAGCTGATCCGCTCGGCCCAGGATATTCTGGTGGAATATGTGACACGCTTTCCCCATAAGGTGCGGCAGGCCCCTTCGCTGTCCCGGGAGGGGGCGGAGGCGCGGCTGGAGGCGGCGGCCGAGCCGGCGCCGGAGCCGGTGCCCCGTCCGGCGGAGAGGAATCCCCTCCCTCTGCGCCCCCGGAGTGAGCTGGAGGCCATGGGGGACGAACAGCGGGCCATCTTCGCCCTGCTGAGCGGCCGCGCCCTGGTGCCCGACGAGATCGTGGGCCGCACCGAGATTCCCGCCCGGCGGGTGAACACTGCCCTGACCCTGCTGCAGGCTCAGGGCTATCTGAATGAGCTTCCCGGCAAGCGGTTTACCGCTGCCGTCCGCTTTGACGACTAAGTATGTAAGGAGTACTATGCTGTGGCAAAATCGAATTTGGTGATCGTCGAGTCTCCGGCGAAGGCCAAGACCATCGGCAAATATCTGGGCCCGGGCTATGAGGTGAAGGCCTCCATGGGCCACGTGCGCGACCTGCCCAAGAGCAAGCTGGGCGTGGACGTGGAGCACGGCTTTGAACTGAACTACCAGCCCATCAAGGGCAAGGAAGAGGTCATTGACGAGCTGAAAAAATCCGCCAAGAAGAGCGAGAAAGTGTTCCTCGCCACCGACCCCGACCGGGAGGGCGAGGCCATCTCCTGGCACCTGAAGGAGATGCTGGGCATCCCGGACGACAAGACCTACCGGGTGACCTTCAACGAGATCACCAAGAAGGTGGTCAACGACTCCATCGCCCACCCCCGGGCCATCGACATGGATCTGGTGAACGCCCAGCAGGCGCGCCGGGTGCTGGACCGCATCGTGGGCTATCAGATCTCCCCCCTGCTGTGGAAGAAGATCCGCCGGGGCCTGTCCGCCGGGCGGGTGCAGTCGGTGGCTACCCGGCTGGTGTGTGAGCGGGAGGCCGACATCAAGGCCTTTGTCCCCCAGGAGTACTGGTCCCTGGACGCTGATCTCTCCCGCATCGCCCCCAACCTGGGGCAGTTCAAGGCCAGCTTCTACGGCCGGGAGAAGAAGGTGGAGCTGAACAGCGAGGCGGAGGTCAACGCCGTCATGGAGGCGGTGAAGAACGCCCCCTTCGCCGTCACCGGCGTCAAGCGCCAGGACAAGCAGCGCAACCCTGCGCCCCCCTTCATCACCTCCACCCTCCAGCAGGAGGCCAGCCGCAAGCTCAACATGACCCCCCGGCGGACCATGTCCATCGCCCAGCAGCTCTATGAGGGCGTGGACATCGAGGGGGAGGGCACCGTGGGTCTCATCACCTATATGCGTACCGACTCCCTCCGCCTGTCCGACGAGGCCACCGCCGCCGCGAAGGAATTCATCCTCGCCCGCTACGGCGCGGACTACTACCCCGGCAAGGCCCGGGTCTACAAGACCAAATCCGGCGCCCAGGACGCCCACGAGGCCATCCGGCCCTCCAACGTGAACCTGACCCCGGAGGACATCAAGAAGTCCCTCACCGCCGAGCAGTATAAGCTCTACAAGCTCATCTGGAGCCGCTTCCTGGCCTGCCAGATGGCCCCCGCCGTGTACGACAGCGTGTCCATCGAGGTGGCCTCCGCGGGATACACCTTCCGGGCCACCCACTCCGCCCTCAAGTTCTCCGGCTACACCGCCGTGTACGTGGAGGGGAAGGACGAGGAGGAGGAGGCGTTCCAGTCCCCCCTGCCCGATCTGAAGGAGGGGGAGGCCCTGAAGCTGGAGGCCCTCAAGCCCGACCAGCACTTCACCCAGCCCCCCAGCCGCTACACCGAGGCCACGCTGATCAAGGCCCTGGAGGAGAAGGGCATCGGCCGCCCCTCCACCTACGCCCCCACCATCTCCACCATCCTGGACCGGGAGTATGTGGTGAAGGAGGGCAAGAACCTCCGCCCCACCCCCCTGGGGGAGGTGGTCACCGGCCTGATGAAGGACAAATTTCCCGACATTGTGGACACCACGTTTACCGCCCATATGGAGGAGCAGTTGGACGAGGTGGAGGAAGGCAAGGAGAAATGGAAGGACCTCCTGTCCGGGTTCTACGGCGGTTTTGAGAAAGAGCTGCAGCAGGCGGAGAAGGATTTGGACGGGGAGCGCATCAAAGTCCCCGACGAGGTATCCGACGAGGTGTGCGACCTGTGCGGACGGCAGATGGTCATCAAGTCCGGGCGGTTCGGCCGCTTTCTGGCATGCCCGGGGTATCCGGAATGTACGTTTACCAAGCCCATCGTGGTGGAGATGCCCGGAAAATGTCCCAAGTGCGGGGGGCGCATCCTGAAAAAGACCTCCAAGAAGGGGTATGCCTATTATGGCTGCGAGCACAACGGCGGCCGCGGCGGCAGCACCTGTGATTTCATGACCTGGGACGTCCCTGTGAAGGACAACTGCCCGGAGTGTGGCTGGACCATGTTCAAAAAGTCGGGCAGGGGATTTAAAAAGCCCTTCTGCATCAACCCGGACTGCGCCAACTTCACACCGGAGGATAAGCGGGGCGGCTATAAAAAGAAACCGGCCGCCGAGAGCGGCAAGGCTGCCGGAGAGGAAAAGCAGCCGACCGCGGCGGCTGAAGAGGCCGCGCCGGCGAAAAAGACGGCGGCCAAGAAGAGCACAGACAAAAAGACTCCGGCAAAAAAGGCAGCGGTCAAGAAGACCGTAGAGAAAAAGGCGCCTTCCAAAAAGACTGCTGCGGCAAAAAAGACCACAAAAAAGCGGACCGCCGCAAAGGCGGAATAAAACGGAACGGGCCGCCGGAGCCGGCGGCCCGTCTTCGATAGAAAGGCTTATGTGTATGGAACCAGTCATCGTAATCGGCGCGGGCCTGGCGGGCAGCGAGGCCGCTTGGCAGTTGGCCCGGCGGGGCATCCCCGTGGTCCTGCGCGAAATGAAGCCTCAGAGGATGACGCCTGCCCACCACACACCCTATTTTGGAGAGCTGGTGTGCTCCAACTCCCTGCGGTCCGACCAGCTGGAGAACGCGGTGGGCCTGCTCAAGGAGGAGCTGCGCCGCTGCGGGTCCCTGATCCTAGCCTGCGCGGACGAACACCGCGTGGAGGCCGGCGGGGCGCTCGCCGTGGATCGGGAGGGCTTCAGCCGTGAAGTCACCGAAAGGATCAGAACGCACCCTCTCATCACGGTGGAGGAAGGGGAGGTGTCCAGCATCCCTGAGAAGGGAGACGCCATCGTGGCCTCAGGGCCGCTGACCTCCGACGCGCTGGCCGGAGAGATCCAGCGTCTGGTCCACGCGGATTACCTCAGCTTTTTTGACGCAGCGGCCCCCCTGGTGACCTTTGAGAGCCTGGATATGGAGCATGCCTGGTTTGCCTCGCGGTATGACAAAGGAACGGCGGACTATGTGAACTGCGCCCTCAGCGAGGAGGAGTACGCCGCGTTTTGGGAGGCGCTCACCACCGCGCGGGCGGCGGAGGTCCACGGCTTTGAGGACCAGAATGTGTTCGAGGGCTGTATGCCGGTGGAGGTCATGGCCCGCAGGGGGCGGGATACCCTGCGGTACGGCCCGCTGAAGCCCAAGGGGCTCCGGGACCCCAGAACAGGCCTCACGCCGTATGCCGTGGTGCAGCTCCGCAAGGACAATGCCCAAGGATCTATCTATAACTTGGTGGGATTCCAGACCCACCTGGCCTGGCCGGAGCAGAAACGGGTCTTTTCCATGATCCCGGCGCTGAAGAATGCGGAGTTTGTCCGCTACGGCGTCATGCACCGGAATACCTATCTGGACTCCCCCAGGCTCCTGGACCGGTATTACCGGCTGAGGGGGCGGGAAAACGTGATGTTTGCCGGGCAGATCACCGGCGTGGAGGGCTATGTGGAATCCACCGCCTCCGGCTTTGTGGCGGCGGTGGAGCTGGCCCGCCGGCTGTTGGGACAGCGGCCTGTGGACTTCCCACAGGAGACCGCCCTGGGGGCCCTGGCCCTGTATGTCTCCAATGAGACCGTAGGGGCGTTCCAGCCCATGAATGTGAATTTCGGTATCATTCCGCCTCTGGATCAT
>ENA-OWPD01001652-OWPD01001652.1-human-gut-metagenome-genome-assembly--contig:-NODE-1652-length-16169-cov-3.967544_pt1 | contig 16169 bp, 25 predicted proteins | sample MGYA00248262_ERZ651842 | MGnify/ENA primary metagenome ERZ651842 (study PRJEB26924, sample SAMEA4378253) | human gut metagenome | biome: human gut; feature: human-associated habitat; material: faeces... | reverse complement strand
AAGCCGGATTCCGGCGCATCGAGCTGGCTCCGACATGGATTCATGTGGACAACGATCCCGACAAGCCGCGTGACGTGGCGTTCTACCAGAAAGGAGGCAAGTACTGATGGAAGCAACCGTGATTGACTTCATTCTGGCTACCTTGGCGCAACTTTCTGCACAGTATCCCGACGCGGCGTGGATCGTCACCGCCCTGAGTGTGGTCATGACCGTATGCGGCCTGTGCGCCGTAGTCACCGTCTGGATGCCCGTACCCAAGGAAACGACCGGGGCCTATGCCGCCGTATATCGGTGGGTTCATGCCTTTGCAGCGCATTTTGGACAGAACAAGGGGGCCGTGGCTGACGGCAAGTCTCCCGCCGTACAGTCTGAAGTTAAGGCCGTGACCGGGAAGTGAGGGCATGTGTCGAACATTACCGCCGTCATTCTATCCTTCCTGCAACTTGCTTTACGCCTTCTTGATACGGTGGATAAAGCCGCTGCTGACGATTTTCGGCGGTCTGTTGCTCTTGATGCTTCTGGGGTGCTCGTCAGCAAATTGGGCGGAAAGAACACAGATACCGTCTACGCCCATACTGGCGAGCATCCGAAAAGTGAATCTTGATGGAATCGATGGCGTGTGGATGGATGATAGAGACGCGGCAACATTGGCAGAATGGATTTATGATGTTGAGCAATCAGGAAGGTGAGCATGGTCGCCGGAACAACTTGTCCCGAGTGTACCGACAAGGAAATCAGGGAGCGTCTTGTGCGTATCGAAACGCTCCTTGCATCTGAACATGAACTGAATATCCCCGCCCGCGTAGCATCGCTTGAAGCTGAAAGGGATCAAAGGACGGGTGCATACGCAATTCTCGGTCTTATGTGTTCCGCCCTTGGTGCGGTTATCAGCAAAGTATTTTGGAATTAAAAATTTCCTTGGGCTAGGTAGGCCAGCCGAAAAGGGTATTCCGCGCCCCTGCCCAAGGTTTTCATGCGGGGCCGATAGCGGAGTTGGGAAAATGGATGGACACTTACGCCTTACAACGGGTTATCCTGAAAATGGATTTGCTGCCCGGTGAACGCTATGTCGGAATGGTGCTTGCACTGCATCTCAATCAAAAAACGGGAACCATCCAAGTCCGTCAGAAGACGCTCATTGAGGAGACAGGCTATTCACGGAACACGGTACAAAAAGCCCTTCAACGCCTGATAGCTTCCGGGGTGTTCATCTCTCAGCAAACAGGACGCGCTGCGGTTCTTGCGCTTGGAAATAATACTGGAAATATGGATACCCCAAATACTGGGCATCAGCTACCCCAAAAATTGGGGTATCGGCGCAAACGGAAAGGCGCACCTTTTGATTTGGACACGTCGCTCAGTACGCGCGTCGAAGAACTGAACAAGCGCGACGAAAAGCGGTTCCAGAGGGAACAGAATGAAAGAACTATCTCTGACACCTAAACAAGCTAGATTTGCTCAAGAGTATCTTGTCGACCTTAATGGGACGCAGGCTGCTATTCGTGCAGGGTATAGTCAGAGAACGGCAAATGAACAGGCCGCACGTCTGTTAACGAAAGCTAGTGTTCAGGAGGCCATACAGAAGGGGCAGCAAGAGAGACAAAAGAGGACTCTCGTCACCGTCGATTATGTCGTTACATCTCTTCGTGAGGTTGCCGAACGCTGTATGCAAAAGGCACCCGTCTATAATACTCGTGGGGAACAGGTTGTTGATGAAGAGGGACGATCCGTTTGGCGTTTCGATTCATCAGGAGCCAACCGTGCTCTTGAACTTCTTGGGAAGCACGTCAACGCCTTTGGTGAACGCAAGGACGATCCTATCGATGAAATCCCCGTAGCGATTCAAGTTCAGGTAGTGAACGGGAGGCGTGGCATATGAATGGCACGCTCGTCATCCGCCCAGAGTTGAACGAACGACAGGCCGAATTTTTGTTCCTTGATGTAAAGTTCAAGAGCTTTGTAGGTGGGTTTGGCAGTGGAAAGACTTATGTGGGGTGCTGTGGCCTTGCTAAGCACTTTTGGGGATTCCCACGCATTGATGCCGGATATTTCGCCCCTACCTATCCTCAAATCCGCGATATTTTTTATCCCACGGTTGAAGAGTGCTTCTACAATTGGGGACTAAGGACTCAGGTCAAGGAGGGAAACCACGAAGTTTTTGTCTATTCTGGAACCACATTTAGGGGGATCATAAAGTGCCGTTCGATGGACAATCCCCAAACAATCGTAGGTTTCAAAATTGGCCATGCGCTTGTCGATGAAATAGACGTTATGCCTGTTGATAAGGCGTCCCTTGCATGGAGAAAAATAATCTCACGTATGCGCTACAATGTCGTTGGTTTGCGCAATGGCATTGATATCACGACAACGCCAGAGGGTTTCAAGTTCGTCTATAATCAGTTTGTAAAGCAGGTGAGAGAGAAGCCTGAGCTTGCTAAGATGTACGGAATCGTTAAGGCCAGCACATACGACAATGAAATCAACTTGCCAGACGATTACATCCCTTCCTTGCTTCAATCATACCCAACACAACTTATCGATGCATACATTAATGGAGAGTTCGTCAATCTTACGTCTGGAACTGTCTATTGTGCCTTCAATCGTCAGTACAATAGTTGTTCTGAGGGTATCCGAGAAGGCGAGCCGCTCTATATCGGGATGGACTTCAACGTGGGGAAAATGGCGGCAGTTATTCACGTCAAGCGTGAAGGGTTTCCATGTGCCGTTGATGAGATCATAAATGCCTATGACTCTCCCGATATGATTAGGCAAATCAAAGAACGTTTCTGGAAATACGAGAAAGGAAAATATCTGCCAACGTGCCAGATTCGTATCTATCCTGACGCATCTGGAGATTCCAGACGCTCAGTGAACGCCAGCAAGACGGATATTGCTTTACTCCGGGAAGCGGGTTTTGTGGTCTGCGTGAATAGCTCAAACCCTCCGGTGAAGGACAGAATCAACGCCATGAACTCAATGTTCTGCAATGCATTGGGCGAGAGGCGGTACAGGGTCAACCCCGATAGGTGCCCGTCATACACTGAAGCGCTTGAACAACAGCCTTGGGCGAAAAATGGCGAACCGGACAAGACAACCGGGCATGACCACGTAAACGACGCAGCCGGATATTTCATCGTCAAAGACTACCCTGTTGTGAAGCACACCACTACCGTCACCACGACCTCAACCCTCAGATAAGGCTAGACATATGGCTATAACTCAGAACACCGCAAAGGAAGTGTCAGTCGATACCGTATCGCCTGAATTTCTTGTCCAGCGTAAGGCAATGCAGCTTTCACAAGACTTGATGGGTGGAACCCCGGCAATGATTGCTGCGGGAACACGCTATATCGAGCAAGGTGATGGAGAAAGCCAAAAGCAATATCAGGCACGCCTTTCCCGTACCGTGCTTCTGAATACGTTCAAGCGGACGCTGTACTATCTCAAGGGACAGGTGTTCCAAAAGCCTGTGGTTCTTGGGGATGATGCGTCTGATGCGTTCAAGGCGTGGTCAGAAGACGTCGACCACGCAGGGCACAACCTCACCGCATGGTCTGCTGCCGCGTTTGAGGCTGGATTGCGTGACGGTGTGGCCTTTGCCCTTGCTGACTATTCCCGCGTCCGCACTCGCATGGAAGGCGGTGTGTTGAAGTACTTTGATGAGGGCACCGGAGAATGGCTCACGAAGACCGCTGATGCCGACGCCATGAACGGGTGGAGCCCGTATCTCGTGCATGTCCCGGTTGCATCCGTCATCGATTGCTGGATTGAGACTATAGGCGGAAAGCCTGTCGTGACCATGTTCCGTTATATTGAGACGACATACGAGAGCGACGGTACGGAGTTTGGACGTGAGCGCGTTGACCGCATCCGCGTGCTCACCCCGGGAAAATGGGTTGTATATACGAAGAGGGAAGGCCAGCAGGACTACACGGTTCTTGAAGGGGATGAGGGCACTACAACGCTCTCAGTCGTCCCTCTGGCTATTTTCATGCCCGGTGAACAGAAAGGCCCGGCAACCGCTGAACCTGCGCTGTCTGACCTTGCCGAACTCAACAAGCGGCATTGGGCGGCGACGTCCGGTCACTATGAGCTCATGGAGTATGTCCGGCGTCCAGTGTGGTTCGGGCGGATGCTTGGCATGATAAGCGATGAGCCGGGGAAGGAAGAGGCCCCTACAGTGGGCGCTGGCAAGCTCTTAGCCAGCAATGACCCAAGTTCTGAACTCAAGTCCGTGGGTGTAGATGCGTCAAGCGTGGCAGCATCGCAGGGCGAGCTTGATGGGCTCAAAAGCGATATGGCGATGTATGGTCTTCAACTTCTCCAGCCGAAGACGGGCAACATCACGGCTACGGAGTCTGAGCGCGACGCCAGCGAGAACAACAGCACCTTACAAGGGTGGGCTCTTGAGTTTCAAGATTTCCTTGAGAACTGCCTCAAATTTGTTGCGATGTGGTGGGGTGAAGATGATGGCCCTAGCGTCAAGGTGAACACTGACTTCTCCCGGGCGATGGCTGACGGGTACTTGCTTGAGATGTACCGCGCCGGGGCGTTGTCTCTTGAATCGTATCATGAGCTTTTGAAGCGTGTAGGGACTTTGCCAGATGACTTTGACACAGAGGCAGAAGCTGAAAAGCTGGCTCGTGGCGTCATGGTAAATGGGACTCCCGGCGGCGCAAAAAGTCTTGCCTCCATGATCGGTGGAGCAATTTAAGTGACTGCCCGCGAAGAGTTCGAGCGCTATTTCCTGACCCGTGCCCTTGCGTGGCGCGATACGCTTGATGATTTCGACGCCGAGACAGTAGCCGAAATCATGAAGCTCATGAAGAAGTTACAGCGAGAGATACGCGGTGAGCTTTTTGATAACGCCGATTCACTCACGGATTTTCGAAAGGTGCGGATAGAACAGCTTGATGAATGGCTTTCCGAGGTGTTGTGCGGTGCTGCGCTGACGACATCTTCTTTTATCACCGAAGCTGCCGTCATTTCCGCCATGTCGAGCCTGACGGAGTACAACGCGATGATGAGCCTCAACGGGGCATCTTCGGTTGTGCAGACCGTGGGCTTTACCCGTGAACAGCTTGTGACGTGGTTCAGGGATACCGATATTTTTGAGGGCATGAAGCTCACGACTCGGGTACAGAACGCGATGAGCGCAGGGGTGAAGCAATCCGTTCTTGATGCGCTACGCAAGGCCGGGCTTGAGGGGAAGGGGACGCGAGAGGCTGTGAGAAGCGTCATTCAGTCCGCGCTGGATGAAGGCTTTACCATCACTGAGCGCGAGGCCGTCACCCTGACCCGTTCCTATATCCAAGCCGCGAATGTGGGCGCGATGGATGCGGTCATGGAAGCGAACAAGGAGCTTTTGCGCGGGTGGCGCTGGTCTGCAACGCTCGACACGAGGACGTGTTTTTTATGCGCTAGTTTAGACGGCAATTTTTACAAAATGGGTGAAGCGTCCCCGCCCATGCCCAGACATTTTCGCTGTCGATGCATCAAGCAGTGGATCACTAACAATCCCCGTGATTGGGGCGTTCCCGATGACGAAGTGCAGCGCGTCATACGCCCGTGGGTTGAGCGTGAGCCGGGAAGTATCGGTACTGGCGGGAGAAAGATTCTGAATGCGGGCACGACGAGGGAGTTCTTCGGGGGCTGGTGGAAGACCTTGCCGCCAGCCAAGCAAGACGCGATATTGGGGCCGACGAGGGCGGCACTGTTGCGGAATGGCTCCATCTCGTGGGATGAGCTAGCCGATAAGCAAACGGGGCGGTACAGGACGCTCAAAGACCTTGGGTTCACGCGGGAAGGCGAGGCGATAGAGTGAGTGATAGGCACGGGTGACACCGTGCCTATTGTCGTGAATCAGGACATTTTACTTTAACTTTGACACAGAAATGAGGAACGGATAGAAAACCGCTGTGGGCCAGTCTCCGAAAGGAGGTTGCGCCTATGGAGCAGTTCCTGCTGGACGTCCTCGCCAATGTATTGGCGGGCGTCATCGTGGTTCTCGTTGCCCCCTATCTGAAAAGGTAGGCTGAAAACGAGTTGCCCCGGTAGGGACTGACCTCCCTGCCGGGGCTAAAAACTGGAGCAATTCGTTAGAAACTCCGGGGACTGGCCCCAAAGGGCGGTGGGTGTTGGTAGCACTCGCCGCCCTTCTTTTTCAATAGCCATTCATGGGGCTGCGGTCAAGTCACCTAGCATTCAACTGCCTGACGATGCCAAGAAGCGAGTATCCGGGATTGCTGTACTGCTCAAGCTGCCGTCCCGGCGCGGTGAGTGCCTTCCTGACGTAATGGTACACGCTCTGGTGCAGGTAGCCGCGCAAGGTGTTCTCAGACAGCATATCCGGGACAAGGTACAGCCGGATATCCGCCCGCTGTTCGAGAGCTTCGGCTACCTTCCAACTCAGGGTGAACACGCTGTGATGGAGACGCGAAAGGATGCGGTCTACCTCTTCGTGCGCCGCCTGAATTTCTTCGATGAACTCCAAGAAAGGCTTTTCGTCTATTGGTGCCGGGAACGCGGCAGGACGCAGGGGAAGCTGTTCAGACTTCTTGATGAGGCGTGGATTGGGCACTTCATACTTGCCCGTCTTGCGGATTTCCGGGACTACTTCCGACGCGATCCAGTTCGTGAACGCTTCGGCCCGTGGCTTGTTTGACCGAAACGCCAGCTTATAAACGGCGGGTTCGTTAATACACCTGAATGATTGGCTTCCACGCCGATGGGTGGTAAATTTCACCACCCTTTGCCAGCATTCTGGAATTGATGCGAGGGATCCGGAGATACCGGATCCTTTCCAGATAATGCCAAGGGCTTCGCATACATCCTTAGCGATAAACCAAAGTTGATCTCCGTCAAGCTGTGCCCTTACAGGGTGTTCTTGGAAAAGGAAAGAATCGGACAAGGAAGGGGATTGATTGCGACTCATGGTGAGCCTCCAGCGAGTTTTTTGATTGGAGCAGCCAAATAGCAAAACTCCGGGTGCTCAAAACTGTCGCTGGACAGCGGGCATATTCCCGACAAGTCGGTATTGTATTAGCCCACACCCGGAGTCAATGTCCGTAGGATATACCACCGCCAAGAGGATACAAGTCTTGACAGGGTACAAAAAAAGGCCACGTTTCGGGGTTGGCTGCCGCCAGCGAAGGTGTTTTGAAGCACCGTGACGAGACAACGCCATAAAAAGCGGTAAAAGTCAATAACTATTTACCCTGCAACCACCTCCATACCTTCCTTTCCCACATATCCCGACACGTGCGCACATCGCCACGTGTCTTTTTTTTGTGCTCTTTCACGCTCAATAGCTGCATGTTGTCCGGTGAGTCGTCACCTCCTGCACATAGCGGGATGATGTGATCTACTTGATAGCCTCTCGGTACTCCTGAAAGTCCATTATTGCGTAGGAACAACCGAACCATTTTGGGGTCACGCTTGATGTGTACGACCTTGTATATTCTGTACCCGGCAATCGAGCACAGGGAAAATGCAATGATGAACACGCATATGACGATTCTTTTAGCTTTTCTGTTCATAAAGTTTCCAGAAACTATGTAACATGTACTATCAATTTGTGATTTGCATAGTATCATAGCACTGAACTTGAATCAGATCCAGCTATGCACGCATAGGCATAAGATACTTGCATATGCGAACAAGAATATCCGCAGTTGCGGAAAGGAGTAGCCTGATGGCTTGGGAAAAAGACGAAAACGGCAACATCGCTATCGATGACAACGGCAATCCCATTTGGGGCAATGACGCCGGGGAAAAGAAGGGCGTCGACTATCTGGCCATGTCCAAAAGCCTTACGGATACGACCCGTGAAAGCGTCGACCGGAAGAACAAGCTTCGGGCCTTGGAGTCCAAATACGCCAAACTTGCCGATATCGAAGATCTTGACGCTTGGCACGCTGAGGCCACCAAAGCCCTTGAGATGATGAAAAACGCTCCGGATAAGGACAAGGAAATCGAAGAGCGCATTACGGCCCGGGTAAAGGGTGCTACCGACCCGCTTAACGCCAAGCTCGCCGATATCGCCAAGCAAAGGGACACGCTCGAAGCCGAGCTCCAAAAGGAAGCTATCGGCAACGCCTTTGCCCGCAGCGAATACGCCCGCAAGAACCTCGTCGACCCTGCCCTTGCCGCTGATCTGTTTTCTAAGCGTTTTGTACGCAAGGAAGGCCGCGTCATGGGGCTTGATGAAAACGGCGCAGAGATGTGCGGGGAAAGCGGGATTGCCACGTTTGATGAAGCGTTGCGTCAGATGGTCGAATTTTCCCCGTACAAGGGCGTTCTGCTCAAGGGCAGTGAGGCCAGCGGTGGAGGTGCGAATCCAACCCCCGGGCGGGTGCAATCCAGCGCAAAACATATGCGCCGTGCCGATTTTGAAAAACTTGACCCCGCGTCTCGAACGGCGCGGATGAGGGAAGGCTACACGCTGACCGACTAAAAGGAAACAAACATGGCGAATACGCTTACCGATCTGATGCCTACACTGTACGCCGCGCTGGACATCGTTTCCCGCGAAATGGTGGGGTTTGTCCCTGCCGTGGCTGTGAATGCCGCTCCTACCGGGGCCGCAAAAGATGAACAGATCACCATCCCGGTTACGCCTTCGGCTACAACCCATGATATCGTCGCTGGTCAGAAACCTGATAACAATGGGGATCAGGATATCTCCAATGTCAGCATGACCATCAGCAAGTCGAAATACGCCCCCGTGCGTTGGAATGGCGAAGAACAGCTTGGGATGAATAACGCCGGGACGTATACTTCCGTGCTGACACAGCAATTTGCGCAAGCCATGCGCGCGCTTGCGAATGAGGTGGATGCTGATATCGCCGCCCTGTACAAGGAAGCGTCCCGCGCCTACGGCACTCCGGGGACTACCCCCTTTGCCTCGAACATCTCCGATGTCGCGCAGATGCGTAAAATCCTTGCCGACAATGGCGCGCCGATTACGGATCTTCAGCTCGTGATCGATACGACAGCAGGGGCAAACCTGCGTTCACTCGGGCAGCTTACCAAAGCGAATGAAGCGAATACGGACGAAACCTTGCGCAGGGGCGTCTTGCTCCAGCTTTCCGGCTTCTCCATCCGTGAAAGCGGTCATATCAAAATGCACACGGCAGGTAAGTTTACTGGCGACGCTCTGGTGAACAACTCCGGTGGGTACGCAAAAGGGGCAAAGACCATCGCCTTTGATGGGGCTTCCAGCACGGCCCTTTCCGCTGGCGATATCGTTGCATTCGATTCCAGCGGATACAAGTATGTCGTCCCGAAAGCGGCGAGTTCCACCCCGTTCTCCATTGCGGCCCCGGGCCTTATGGCTGCGGTTGCCGATGATGCCCCCATCTCCGTGAGTGGTTCCTATATCGCAAACATGGCTTTCGACCGCAACGCCATTCAGCTTATCGCCCGGACCCCGGCAATGCCGCAGGGTGGCGACAGCGCCGAAGACGTGACCATCGTGACCGACCCCGTGAGCGGCATTTCCTTCCAGGTCGCCCTGTATCGAGAATATCGTCAGGTTCGCTATGAAGTCGGCCTCGCTTGGGGCGTGAAGCTGATTAAGCCTGAACATACGGCCATTTTGCTTGGCTAAGGGGTGAATATGGGAATGATCAAGATGTACCATGATGACCCCGAGATGACGGGCGGCCCTACAACGGCAGAAGTCCCGGAAGAGGGAGTTCCTATGATGCGCCGGGCGGGATGGTATCTCTCAGGAGAACGCGAAATGACCGCTTCTGAAAACGTTGTTGACGGCATGACCGTTGCCGAGATGCGGGAATACGCCAAGGAGCATGGCATCCCCATCCCGGCGACGGCTACAACCAAGGCTGAAATTACCGAATTGCTCAAGGCGAAAGAACACACCTCAAACAGCATGTAAACCTGAGTTCTGGCCTTGACCACGGGCGGGGGAATCCTCCGGCCCCTGCCCGGAATCAAGAACGGAAAATAGAGATGGATTCAATTCTGTGACTTCAAGGACATGATATGAACTTTGCTCCCGTTAAAATAGAAGGATGCACAACTCACGAGAATAGGTTCCGTGACGGAAACAAGTACTGGCTAATTCCGCAACTTATTGAACAAGCAAAAGAATTGCCTGTAGTTGAGATTCCTCTGTGCGGCATCTTTACAGGAAGCAACGTATGGGAACCCGTTCGTTCTGCATATCAGCTTGCTAAGCACATGAAGCGTGTCCTGAATGCAAACCTTGATTACCCGATTATCCTCGACGAGGAGGGATTTATCATGGACGGATGGCACAGGGTGGCCAAGGCACTGCTTGAAGGCCGTGGGACCATCAAGGCTGTACGATTCGAGAAGACTCCTCCTCCAGACTATACCGAAGGTGAGTAGCTATGCCCATCATCGTCGAAGATGGCACCATGCCCGTAGGGGCGAACAGCTACGCCAGCCTTGCCGATGCTGACGCCTACCTCGTGCCGCGCTCTTTGTGGCCCGAGACGCCGCAGGATGATGCAGCGATGGTTACGCGCAAGGAAGCGGCATTGATTCGCGCTACCGACTATCTCAACACGCTGTCATGGATTGGCGTGGTTGAAGACTGGCAACGCACGATGGCATGGCCCCGCGAGGATGTCCCTACCCCCCGTGGTAAGGGCACCGTTCCGGGAAACATCGTTCCCTCATCCGTTGCCGTGTCCTGCATGGAAATGGCGGCGCTCATCTTTGGTGGCACTGACCCTCTCGCCACCATCGAGCGGGGCGGCATGGTAACATCTGAGAGCCATAGCAAGACCGTAGGCGGCGTTGATGTCATTCAGGGTGATTCTACCAGCGACAGCTATACATACGCATCCGGTGCCCCGGCAGAGACGTATTATCCCCAACTGCGGGGCGTTGAACCGTTTCTGATGATTGTTCCCGGTAAGCCCACTGGATTGCGAATGTTCGGGGTAAGACGAGGTTAGATTATGGCAGACTACAGCGCAGCCATAGCCAAAGCCACAGCGAAGATCCGAGAGAAGGGTATGCCGATGACCTTTGTGCGGGTCGATGAGAGCGAAGAATATGACCCCATAACGGACAGTTACCCTACTAAAGAGATTCAATTTCCCATGTACGGCTTGAAGACTCAGCCCACAGTTGACGAGGTACAGGGAGGCATTTTTTCGGCTGGCAGCATGATAGTCCTCATGTCTGGTGAAGGATTTGAGAAACAGCCAGACACTACGGATTACTTGATGTTCAGTGAAAAAAAGTGGGACATAACGGCAATCAAACCTGTTGCTCCGGCTGAACAGGCTATCCTGTACAAATTTCAGGTCAAGGACATCGGAACGGTACGGGACAAGTAATGGCACAAGCGTTCAAATACGGCGGCGTTCGCAATATGGCTAGAACAGGACGTTTTACTATGTCCGAGTTCAAGCAGCGTATCCGAATGTTGAATCAACGTCAGTGCACCACAGCGGCGCAGATAGATGCCACATTGTCCGAGATGGCTGAGTTAACCGAATCCGCTGCAATCAGCGGAGTTGTGAGGATTCTGCTCGAAGAATTCGCACAGCTTCAAGGTGGAACACCAGTTGATACTGGCAGGGCAAGGGCAGCATGGCTGATAACAGGGGATAGAGGCGCAATTGAGTTTGTCCCCGCGTTAGGACAGGCATCATACACGCCTCAAGTTCCGGACATGGTGTCATTGATGGATGCTGATGTCATCATAGTTCTTAACAATGTTGAATATATCCTTGCCCTTAATGCTGGATGGTCGAAGAAACAGCCCGCAGGGTTCATAGACGGCTTTTTGCTGAGAGTGAAAAGACGCCTTCAAGACCTTGCTACCGAACTCTCACAGGTGCGATGATGCAAATTTGCCCCTCACTATCGGAAATCAATGCCGCTCTTCGTGCCGTGATGGTTGAGACGGTCAAGCCGTTCTCCTCGCATATCATCATCGTTCCAGAAGTTCAGGAGGCAGATCCGGACACCGCAAAGATTCTTATCCTCCAAGCCTTCAAGCCTGAAATCGTTTCTGGTGCAGAATTGGGGGGAAGGGCTGGACACTCCAGAAGGGGAGGAAATTACCTGATCACATTGAGCGTGCCAAAGGGTGACAAGGTAAAGATGGATCAAGCGTGGGCTATCTCTGGAGACTTGGAAGCTAATTTCAGGATGCTTGAACTCTCCTCTCCGAATGGCGCTATGTTTTGGACAGATGATCCGTATATATCGAACTCCGGTATCACGCCGGATAACCGCATGTCCCTGCTAGTCACCGTCCCGTGGGTTGCATGGACGGGCGGGGAAGGAGCATAAAATGGCAACGACGAATTGCCCCACAATTGGAAGATCAAGCGTACAGAGTGTATATGTGGAAATTGAAGATGTCCCGGGCATCTTGCAACGCCCCACTGCGGCAGGCTTCATTGTCCCTTCCGATCAGTCAAGCATGTCTCAAACCCCTACCTCCTCAAACTCCACAGAGCTCGGGAGATCTCTCAACGTCACCGCACAATTTCAGGACGCTGTAGCCGCTGGTGATGTATCCATCCCCATGTATCTTTGTCTGAATAGCGACTACTCAGCTCCGCAAGGGGACGCCCTGTTTACGGCGGCGATGGGAGAATTACAGCCTCCGGATACGGTGACGGCATCTTTGAAAGAGAGTCTCACCGATAAGGCTGTGGAGATAAAGATTGATACGGTATCCGTGGGTTTTCTTCCTTCACGGGGAGTTGTGCTCATCGAGTCAGAAAAGATCCTGTATACCGGGAAGACAGAAAATCTTGGTGAAACCACACTGACCGGATGCCAACGGGGATATGGCGGAACTTCGGCGGCTGCACATGATGCCCTTGCGTCTATGACGTATAAGAGCAGGGTCTGGATGCAATCCATCTGCCGTCCCACTGTGTCAGTATGGATTGAGTTTGATCATGCCGTGTTATTCATGTCCGGTTGTGCCGTAACTGCAACCACACTTCCGATGAGCAACCAAGGCGGACAGATGTGCACATTTACGCTTCAGGGCCGCAAGATGGGATGGTGTGGGACGGGAGAGATTTCCAGCGTATCCGGTTCAGTCATTACCCTTGAGGATGATTTGGCGAACGCCTATCGCGTTGGGGGCATCATCAAGAATGCTACGAAGAAAGATGACAACAGCGGCTCAGGGTACACTATCACTGCCGTTGATGTCGACGCTTCCACCATCACTGTTTCCCCGCAGCCGTCAGGATGGATGAAAGGGGACATGCTCAAGCCTTGGCTTCCGGAGGCTTCGGGAATCGGTGTACCCGTGGAATCGAGGAATGCGCGTGTTTTCATCAATGGGGCGGCAGGAACTCGGCGTGAAGGCGATATCACCATCAACACGCCTACGACCTTTGCGCAGGAAATCGGAGACGAATTCCCCGGAGAAAATGCTGACTCCAAGCGTGAGATTTCCGTTTCTGGCGGAACATATTTCCGTGCCATTGATGCCAAGCAATTCGGGCTTGGGTATGACGGATATGAGCTCCCCATGACCGTGCGCTTCGGTGACAGGGCGGGAAATGCTCTTGCTTTGCTTTTCCCGCGTATGAAGTTCAATGCCCCCACGATTTCAGCGGATGGTGAATTCTACACTCTCACTCAGGATGGGACGGCTCTTGGCGTTCCCGAAGAGCGTGGGGGGGAAAGTTCTCTGTATCTCATCCAAGAATAGCATAGACAGGTTCCCATCTTTCCATGTCTATCTTTATCAGGAGTTAGTAATGCCTACCGTTTTGACTAGGGAATACATGGATCACACCTTTTTCATCCCGTTGTCTGCGGATAAGTCTGAGGGGGTGTTTTCGCGTCCCCTCTCAAAAACGCGGCGTAAACAGCTTGAACATGCCTCTATTCAGGAAGCCGGTCATGACCAGAACATTGCCAACGAATTTTTCCAGCGCGATGTTCTTAAGGACTGCATCATCCAGTGGAAGGGATTCAAGGATGCCAAGGGTACGGAAATTCCCTTTTCTACAGAGATTCTTTCCGAACTCTGCGAGATTGATCCCGAACTGTTCCGGGGCATCTTCATCCGCATCATGTCTGTAGCCAGGTTCGGGGAGATTGAAGACCTAAAAAACTGAGAACGTGGGCCGAATGGGAATCAGACACCACCCGGCCCACATGCGAAGAATGCCGGGACATATACGAGGCGAACGGCGATCTCCCCCCGTGCAAGACATGCCGCAAACCACGTACAATAAGCAGTCTGAATTGGGAAGCATGGATACTTTACAAGCGGTTGGATATGCACGGGAGGAAATGGGATACGATGGGCGGAAACATGCTTCCTTTGCATATCCGTGATGTCAGAGATGAAGCGACAATGGCAAGCGATCCTGATGCGCTCGTTGAGCGTGTTATGTTGATTGATGATGTGATGCTCAGTGCTCATTTTGAGCGGCAAAAGACAAAGCGTCCTTAAGTGGCGGGGGAGTTCGCACCTCCCCCACCGTGCCGATGTACACGCATCGGTACACGGCCCGGCAAAGGTTTGAGCCCTCCTTTGCAGAGTATCCGCACGATCCATATGCTGATACGGGCATTAGAAGGAAATGATTTTATGGGCCGTACTTCCGAGAAATGCCCCTGTTGCGAACGTCAAGTCAGAGCTACACAAACCGATACAATTTCTATTCCGCCTATTATGTTCAAAGGTTATAAGATAATAGCTATGCGCGTTCAAACCCGAAAATGTTCGTGTGGAGCTATCGGAAGGACTCCCGTTTTCATCGGCAAGACCGATTGGGAAGTGCCCAAAAATTTGCAACTGGACACATATGCCCATAATTAAACACGTATAAAATTAACTTACTGACAACATTGTAGATTGTGTAGGATACTTCCCCCGAAAGCAACAAAACGCTTTTGGGGGATTTTTTATGCAGCAATCTACAGCGGCCTTTTTTTCTAGCTCAAACACTTTTTACGCAAGTATCACTCAATCTGGGGACATCGTTGCTTCGGACATGATGGGTAACCGCATCGTCGGCGTAAGCATAGAACGATACAAGCAACTCGAACAGATGGCGACAGAGGCCACCGCAACGGCGGAACAGTATCACAAACAGCTTGTCGATGCTGGCCTTATCACTATGCCCAAAACTGACGCGGAAAAGATTGATGAGCTTTCTACTAAGGTAGCGCAGCTTACCCAAGTTTTAATGCAAATGCAGGGGATTGATAATGGACATCGTAGCGATGGCAAAAGCGTTCCTTCCGGCAAACAGCCCGTGGCACGAAAGAATCAATCAGGCTCAACAGATAGCGGGGCAATTCCAGCCGACGAAAGCGGGAGTTCTTGATCTCATGCGCCAGCATGGAAAGGGAACCGAAGACATCAAAAAGGCCCTTGCCGCTATGCAAAATCCGATGATTTCCGGAATGCTCAACCGCGTCTCACCCAATCTTGTTCAGCAACTTCAACAAGCTGGACAAGACATCTTAAACACGCCCGGCGTCAACACGCCAGCGCCTTCTTCTCCAGCCCAACCGCAGAGTACTGATACTGTGCAGGAGTTGAAGCAACGCCTTGGGGCACTTTCGCGCCGATAAACGCATATTGCGTTGTCGATACCATACAAGGAGTACATCATGTACGACGATTCTCGTTCTTCCAGCTGGGGCGGTATTGGTTTCCTTGCCATTTTCCTTCTGATCCTGTTTTGGGGGGTTGGGCGAAATGGCTTCGGCGCTGGTAATGCCTGTGCTGCTGAATCTGGCTGTTCCAACTACACCACTGACCGTGACGTTCTGGAACTCAAGTGTAATGTTACCGCACAGAACGCCGTTCTTCAGGAACAGCTGAATACCGCGTTCCGTACCATCGTTCAGCAAAGCGACGCGAACACCGCAGCCATTCTGAGCGGCCAGAAGGATCTGTACATCAAGCAGCTTGAGCAGCAGGCCACCCAGCTGTTCATCACCAGCCAAAATGAACAGACCAGAAATCTCATCACGATGGGCGTTGCTCAGGCCGAGGCCAAGTCCGCCGCTCAGAACTGCGAACTGAACCACCGCCTTGACCGCATCGAGTGCGACATGCTGAAGCGTCCGCCTTTCATGCCCTTCGGCGCTCTTCCCGTCTCCGGATGTTCCAATATGCCTACTTCCGGTTGCTGCTCTGGCGGCTTCACGGCCTAACCCCC
>ENA-OWPD01001651-OWPD01001651.1-human-gut-metagenome-genome-assembly--contig:-NODE-1651-length-16172-cov-3.152448_pt1 | contig 16172 bp, 16 predicted proteins | sample MGYA00248262_ERZ651842 | MGnify/ENA primary metagenome ERZ651842 (study PRJEB26924, sample SAMEA4378253) | human gut metagenome | biome: human gut; feature: human-associated habitat; material: faeces... | reverse complement strand
TGCACGGGACAACAAGAGCCTCGGCCAGTTCCGTCTGGATGGTATTCCGCCCGCAAGAAGAGGTGTTCCGCAGATCGAGGTTACCTTTGATATTGATGCCAACGGTATTGTAAATGTATCTGCAAAGGATCTGGGAACAGGAAAAGAGCAGCATATTACCATTACCTCCGGCTCCAATATGTCTGAGGCAGACATTGACAAGGCAGTAAGAGAGGCTGCTGAGTTTGAGGCACAGGATAAGAAGAAGAAAGAGGGCATTGACGCAAGAAACGATGCAGATTCCATGGTATTCCAGACAGAAAAGGCTCTGGAAGAGGTTGGCGACAAGATCAGCGCCAGCGACAAATCTGCAGTCGAGGCAGATCTGAATGCTCTGAAGGAAGCAATTAACCGTGCTCCTATCGACCAGATGACTGATGCTCAGGTAGAGGACATCAAGGCCGGCAAGGAGAAGCTGATGGCCAGCGCACAGGCTCTGTTTGCCAAGGTTTATGAGGCAGCTCAGCAGGGTGCAGCAGGCGCTCAGGGCGCAGGTCCTGATATGGGCGGCGCAGGAAATGCTTCTGCAGGACAGGATGATGATGTAATTGACGGTGATTTTAAAGAAGTATAATCAGGCATGACGAGAACCTGCCCGGCAAAAGCCGGGCAGGGGATTTCTGCCGGGAAAGGCTGGCGCTTTTCCGGGGCCGCTCCTGGCAGCCCGGGAAAGGCGACAGCCGTTTCGGCGTATAAAGGAAAGGGCCGCCAGGGCGGCAACCGTATGATGCGGGAAGGCAATTTGACAGAAAAAGAGGAAGGAAACCATCATGGCAGAGAGTAAGAGAGATTATTATGAGGTGCTGGGAGTCCCGAAGAATGCGGACGAAGCCGCTTTGAAAAAAGCATACCGTACCCTTGCCAAGAAATATCATCCCGACAGTAATCCGGGAGATGCAGAGGCAGAAAAGAAGTTTAAAGAGGCATCGGAAGCCTACAGTGTGTTAAGCGATCCGGAAAAGAGAAGACAGTACGATCAGTTCGGTCATGCAGCCTTTGAAGGAGGAGCAGGCGGAGGCGCAGGCTTCGGCGGCTTTGATTTCAGCGGCGCAGATATGGGCGATATTTTCGGTGACATTTTCGGTGATATTTTCGGAGGCGGAAGAAGCCGCAGCAGCCAGTATAACGGTCCCATGCGGGGAGCCAATGTAAGAGCTGCCATCCGTCTTACTTTTGAAGAAGCTGTATTCGGCTGTGAAAAAGAGATTGAGATCAATTTTAAAGAAGAGTGCAGCAAGTGCCACGGAACCGGAGCAAAGCCGGGAACCTCTCCGGAAACCTGTCCCAAGTGTAACGGAAAAGGAAAGATTATGTATACCCAGCAGTCCTTCTTCGGCCAGGTGCAGAATGTGCAGACCTGTCCGGAGTGCGGAGGCAAGGGAAAAGTTATCAAGGAGAAATGTCCGGACTGTTACGGAAGCGGATACGTTACCAGGAAGAAGAAAATCAAGGTTACCATTCCTGCAGGTATTGATAACGGGCAGAGCGTTCGCTGCGCAGGCGGCGGAGAGCCGGGTGTCAATGGCGGAGAGCGGGGCGATCTGCTGGTAGAGGCAGTAGTATCCCAGCATCCGGTATTTAAGCGCCAGGATACCAGTATTTTCTCCACAGTTCCGATTTCCTTTGCTACAGCAGCATTGGGCGGTCCGATCCGCATCCGCACAGTAGACGGAGAGGTAGAATACGAGGTGAAAGCAGGAACGCAGACGGATACCCGTGTCCGCCTGAGAGGAAAAGGCGTTCCGTCACTGAGAAACCGCAATGTTCGCGGCGATCACTATGTAACTCTGGTTGTTCAGGTGCCGGAGCGGATGACTGACGAGCAGAAGGAAGCCCTGCGCCGGTTTGATGCGGTTATGAAGGGCGAACATCCGGAGCCGGAAGAAAAAAAGCGGAAAGGAAAATTCTTTAAATAAATAAAATGGAAAAGAAGAGAGACTTATTCGCATCCCGGTGGGGATTTATTCTGGCCTGCATCGGTTCTGCTGTGGGAATGGGAAATATCTGGATGTTTCCCACCCGCGTATCCAAATACGGCGGCGGCTCCTTCCTGATTTGGTATTTTGTTTTTGTGGCTCTGATTGGCGCCACCGGTGTGATTGGAGAGATGAGCTTCGGCCGTGCAACCAGATCCGGTCCGGTGGATGCTTTCGGGACAGCCTGTGAGAAAAAAGGACTGAGAAAAGCAGGAGAGGCGATAGGTCTGATTCCTGTTCTTGGTTCTATGGCTCTTGCCATTGGCTACACGGTGGTTATGGGCTGGATTTTTAAATATACAGCAGGTGTATTTACCGGTTCCGTTCTGGAACCGGCAGATATTGACGGCTTCAGCTCGGCCTTTGGCGGTATGGCCAGCTCCTTTGGAAACAATGGCTGGCAGCTGGCGGCTCTGGCGGCAGCCATAGGAATCCTGATGTTTGGTATCGGAGGCGGCATTGAAAAGGTCAATAAGATTCTGATGCCTCTGTTTTTCTTCCTGTTTCTGGGACTGGGAGTTTACATTGCATTCCAGCCGGGAGCAGTATCGGGATACCATTATATTTTCCGCATTGATCCGGAGGCTTTTTTAAACCCTCAGGTGATTATCTACGCAATGGGACAGGCCTTTTTCTCCCTGTCCGTAGCCGGAAACGGAACCCTGATTTACGGTTCCTATCTGGATGATCAGGAGGATATTCCCGCATCAGCCAGAAATGTTGCTTTTTTCGATACCCTGGCAGCCATGCTGGCAGCGCTGGTTCTGATTCCCGCCATGGCTACAGTGGGGGCCCAGCTGGATCAGGGCGGCCCGGGGCTGATGTTTATTTTCCTGCCGAATCTGTTTAAGGGAATGGCCGGAGGCCGGATGATTGCCACTATCTTTTTCGTGGCTGTGGCTTTTGCCGGAATTACATCGCTGATCAACCTGTATGAGGCGCCGATTGCCACGGTTCAGGAAAAATTCCACATGAGCAGAAAAGCTGCCTGCGGGGCGGTTGGTCTGGCCGGAGCTGTGGTTTCACTTTGCATTCAGGGCATTGTATCAGACTGGATGGATATTGTATCCATCTATATCTGTCCTCTGGGGGCCGGAATCGCCGGAATTATGTTCTTCTGGGTTCTGGGGAAAGCCTTTGTAGAGAAAGAAGTAAATAAAGGCCGGAAAAAGCCCCTGGGCGGATGGTTTTATCCCCTTGGAAAATACGGATTCTGCGGAATCTGTATTCTTGTGCTGATTGTCGGTGCAGCAGTGGGCGGAATCGGCTGATCAGAAAGCGGAATCAAATAAAGCAGACAAACAGAAAATCAGACTGGAACATGATTTCTGCCGTCAGTCAGAGCGTAGCTTCGCTCAGGGCTGGCGGCAGTTTTGCTATAATCTGGAAATGGTATCCCAGGCCTCCTCATCAAATTCCCGATCCCGGAAATAGTACCGCTTATCCTCTTCTGTTATTTTTCTCAGAACCCGGCAGGGATTTCCTGCTGCCAGGGACCAGTCGGGAATATCTTTTGTCACGACGCTTCCTGCGCCGATGACCACATTGCTGCCAATGGTGACGCCGGGAAGAATCACGGTATTGCCTCCAATCCAGACATTGTCCCCGATGGTAACAGGGATCCCGTACTCATACAGGGAGTTTCGGGAAACCGGATGAAGGGGATGACCGGCTGTATAGATGGCTACATTCGGCGCCAGCATGCAGTTGTCTCCAAAGGTTACCTTTGCCACATCGAGAATGGTGCAGTTGTAATTGGCAAAGAAATTTTTCCCCGCTTCAATATGGGTTCCGTAGTCACAGAAAAAGGGCGGGTTGATAAAGGCGTGATCGGATTTTCCGAGAAGTTCTTTTACGATGGCGGCCAGGCCTTCAAAGTCAGAGCGATCGGCAAAATTAAACCGCTGAAGGATCCTGCGGCACCGGCGCTGCTCTTCCATGACAGCGTCATCGCTGATATAGGGCATGGATGCGTCGCGGCGTTCTGGTTGAGTCATAGAAATACCTCCCTGCTGCATGGTTTTGTTTTTATTTTTCTATTTTATCACGTTTTTCTGTTTTACTCTCTTTGTTTTCCAGTTTTTCACGGCAGAATTCATAAAAATTTTTTGCGGCCTGAGAGCGCCAGAGATTTCTGGGGATGCACAGACAGGCAGTACGTCCGGGATCCGGCCAGGAAAGTGAAAGAAGCTTTAAATTCATGGTGTGGAGAAGAGGATGATCCGGAAGAACAGCAATTCCAAAGCCGGCTTCCGCAAGACCTGCTGCAACAAAATCTTCTTCTGTTTCATAACTGATTTCAGGGAAAGCCCCGGCCTCATAAAAGAGGCGATCTATGACAGGACGAAGTCCGCTTTCCTTTGACAGGAAAATGTGAGGATAGCAGAGGGTCTGGCGCAGATCTACCCGCTCCAGCCGGGCAAGAGGATGGTGGAGGGGAACTGCCGCAACAAAGGGAGATTGTGGAAAAGAAAAGTATTCCATCTGCGGACGTTCACCGGCCAGGGAGGTAAAAACCATATCGTAAATGCCTTTTTCTGCATGCTCCAGGAGAACGCTGCTGAAGCTGCTTCCCGTATGAAGCTGAAAGGTTACATGCTGTCCCTGGGGAGTCTGCTGGAAATCATGCATCAGCTGCGGAATCAGGCCTGCTCCCAGATTCCTGATACAGCCCAGAATGATCATGCCTCCGCCATTTTGGATTTCCTGAAGGGAATGTACGGCAGAATCCAGGTGACCCAGAGAATGAGAAACAGATTCCAGAAACAGCTTTCCATAGCGTGTCAGGCGGACATTTCTTCCTGTTTTTTCAAACAGAGGTACTCCAAGCTCTGTTTCCAGCTGGGAAATGGCATGACTTAAATTGGGCTGGGTAATGTGCAGAAGCCGGGCAGCCTTTCCATAATGCTCCAGCCGGGCAATCGTTTCAAAGTATCTAAGATGATCCAGATTCATAGGTCGGTCTCTCTTTCTTTTGATTTAAGAAAAGTATATCATATCTGACAGAAAATACATAAAAAATATTTATTAATTTAATGAAAATAATGCAATAGTATTTATGAATAAATTCCATTATAATACAGGTATCGAGATTGTTACAAAAGTAACAAAAACTTCTTCGGAAGAAGAAAAGGAAAGGATGCTGAATGATGGAAAGAAAAGTGGTTTTGATCACCGGGGGCGCAATGGGACAGGGTCGCTCTCATGCACTGAAATTTGCAGAAAATGGCTTTGATGTCGTTCTGGCGGATATGCAGGAGCCGGAAAGTCAGGTGTTTTCAGAAACAGTGAAGGAAATTGAGGCTTTGGGAGTAAGAGCCCTGGCTGTCCGCTGCAATATTACCAATGACAGCGATATGAAAAATCTGTTTGAGAAGACATGGGAAACCTTTGGACGGCTTGATGTTGTTGTTGCAAATGCAGGAGTCATTAATTTTGGTTATACCTGGGAACTGACGGACGAACAGGTACAGAAGGTGATTGATATTGATTTGATTGGTACCTGGCGCACAGACAAATATGCAGCCTTATATATGAAAAAACAGGGCTTTGGACGTATTATCAATATTTCCTCCACCTCGGGAATGTATGGTACACCGCAGCTGGCTACCTATTGTATGGCAAAATGGGGCGTCCGCGGTCTGACAAAGACGCTTGCCCAGGAGCTGAAGGGGACAGGAATTGTAGTAAATACCATCTGTCCTACAAAGGTAAAAACTCCGATGTGCGAGACAGAAAGCTATGTGAAATTTATCAATGATTTGACAGGAAAGAACTTCCAGAGCTGGCAGGAGATGTATGACAGTGTTCCGTTCCTTGAGGCAGAGGATATTTCAGATATGGTTTACTGGCTTGGAACCAGCCGGGCAGCAGGAAAGTTTTCCGGACGGGATCTGGGACTTGACCTGGGAACTCTGCAGCAGTAGAAGGAGGGCATTATGAAGATTACGAAAGCTACAAGATGGAAGGTATTTGCCGGCGTCTGGATCCAGAGTCTCTTTACGTCTGCCACAGCTTTTTTCAGCCTTTTTGCACTGCCTCTGACAACACAGTTTGGCTGGAGCAGTTCAGAATTCAGTATGGCTTATACAATTTATATGTTTGTATACTGTGCAGTAGGATTTGTGGGAGGGCTTCTGGCAGAAAAGCTGCAGCCGCGGGTTGCCATTTATCTTGGACTGGTATTTTTTGCAGCAGGATGGTTTTTAACCGGATTTGCATCCTCGATCCCCCAGCTGTATCTGTTTTACGGAATTTTTGCAGGAGCAGGGGCAGGAACTATTTATCCGGCCTGCCTTCCCACTGCTTTGAAATGGTTCCCGGATAAGAGCGGATCCATTTCCGGACTGGTTCAGGCAGGTGCGTCCTGCGGACCATTTCTGATGTCTCCCATTGCACAGTGGCTGATTGATACCTATGGTGCCCAGTCTGCATGTAAAATTCTTGCAGTAATTTTCCTTATAGGTGTCGGTGCTGTGGCGTGGATGATTGTTCCCTGTCCTGAAGGATGGCTTCCGGAGGGATGGACACCCAGCGCAGCCCAGTCAAGAGAGCTGAACGGACATAATTATAATATTCCAGAAATGGTAAAAACTCCTGTATTCTGGGTAATGGTAGTGATGTTTATTTTTGCCAATGCAGCAGGAACCATGATGGTCAGCGCCACATCACCGATTGCGCAGAATCAGATTGGTCAGTCTGCCATGATGGCAGCTATGTGTGTCAGCATCATGACTCTGGCAAATATGTGCGGAAGAATCGGCTTTGGATTTATCTATGATAAGTTAAAGGGCTGGAATTCTCTCCTGCTGGTGCTTGTTATTAATGGAATTTCCATGTGTATGCTGACAGCAGCTCACTCACTGGGATATTTTATCCTTTGCATCTGTCTGGTAGGTTTTTCCTTTGGAGGACTTCTTGTTGTATTTGCGCCGATGGTAAAAATTATTTTCGGGTCCCGGTTTTATAACCGTAACTATGGACTGATTTTCATTGGATATGGAATCGGCGCCTTTGTAGGACCAAAGATCAGCGCCAGCTTTTATGATGCCACCGAATCTTATGTGGCCGGTTATATTGGATCAGCGATTCTGGCGGCAGCGGCTATTGGTCTGGTATTTCTGGCAAGGAAAATGGCTGCAGATATGCAGAAGGCATAAGGCTGTCTGTGCGGTTGTTTTGAGGAGAGTATAAAAAGAAGCGGGATTTCTCACAGTCTTTGGAGCTGTGGGAAATACCCGCTTCTTTTGGTTGCAACCCTAATTTTTAAGGTTTTTTGAAAATGGGTCCGCCCCTGTGCAGGAGCTGCGGCGATGTGTGATAGAGTGTAATGCATCAAGGAATTTCGTGAAATATTCTTGATAGTTTTTTGCCGCCTCTTCTGTTTCAGAACGTTCCTCTTTTCATCCGTTCAATTAGTTAATGCACTGGAAGAAGGTTTTATTGCAAAAAATCAAAAAAAGTTTTCAAATAGAATGACATTAGCTGTGCTTATATAAATATATAAGAAAAAACAATAAATCTACAATTTTTTTGAGAAACGCGAAAAAATGAACAAAAATTTCACAATCCGACAGAGCCAGGGAAACAGGGGCTTCGCCGGCTTTTTTCCTCATTTTGGTCTTTTTTTCGATTCATTGGAATTCATAAAAAATAAATTGTTTTTTTAGAAAAACATAATAAATCGAAAAACTAAAAAACTTGTTTTTTTATTAACAAAAAATGGCCAAAAATTTCCTGGAAATGAGACAAAATGGCAGGAAAATGTATTCTATACACAGTATACAAGGATAAAAATGGAATTGAATGGCATGTTTAATTATGTTATACTGTTATGGATGACAAAGTGAGAGATTTTGTCAATAAAATGCAAGAAAAAAGTAGAGAAAGAGGGTAAGGATTCATGGGATTGGCTACATTTAAAGGCGGCGTTCATCCTTATGAAGGAAAAGAATTGTCCGAGAACAAGCCGGTACAGATCCTGATGCCGAAGGGAGATCTGGTTTATCCAATGTCCCAGCACATCGGCGCTCCGGCGATTCCGCTGGTGAAAAAGGGTGACAAGGTTCTGGCAGGCCAGAAAATCGGCGAAGCCAGCGGCTTCATTTCTGCAAATGTTATCTGTTCTGTTTCCGGAACGGTCAAGGCAGTTGAGCCGAGGCGTGTTGCAAACGGCGCAATGGTAAACTCCATTGTGGTGGAAAATGATGGAGAGTACACCGCTGTAGAGGGGCTGGGCGCAGACCGCGATCCGGCAAAGCTGTCAAAGCAGGAGATCCGCGACATTGTAAAAGAGGCCGGAATTGTGGGACTGGGCGGAGCCGGATTCCCCACTCATGTAAAGCTGGCGCCGAAGGATGAAAGCAAAATTGAGTACATCCTGGTGAACGGTGCAGAGTGTGAGCCCTATCTGACATCTGACTACCGGCTGATGATGGAAGAGCCGGAGAAGCTGGTAGGCGGCTTAAAGGTGATTCTTCAGCTGTTTGATAATGCCAAGGGCGTAATCGGTATTGAGAATAACAAGCCGGAGGCAATTAAAAAGCTTCAGGAGCTGGTAAAGGACGAGGCACGGATTGAAGTATGTCCTCTGCAGACCAAGTATCCTCAGGGCGGTGAGCGTTCTCTGATTTATGCAGTAACCGGAAGAAAGGTAAATTCCTCCATGCTTCCTGCAGATGCAGGCTGTATTGTAGATAACGTTGATACGGTTATTTCCGTATACAATGCTGTATGCAAGACAACTCCGCTGATGCGCCGCGTGGTTACTGTAACAGGTGATGCAATTACAAATCCCCAGAACTTCCAGGTGAAGATCGGTACCAATATGCAGGAGCTGATTGAGGCGGCAGGCGGCTTTAAAACAGAGCCGGAGAAGCTGATTGCAGGCGGCCCCATGATGGGTATGGCGCTGTTTGGAACGGATATTCCGATTACAAAGACAAACTCCGCCCTGCTGTGCATGAGCAAGGATGAGGTTGCTGCCAATGCAGAAACTCCCTGTATCCGCTGCGGAAAGTGCGTAAGCGTATGTCCCAGCCATATTGTGCCTGTGAAAATGATGAAGGCTGCCTTAAAGGGCGACTGTGAGGCCTTTGAAAAGGTTGGCGGTATGGAATGTATGGAGTGCGGAAGCTGTACCTTTATCTGTCCGGCTAAGCGTCCTCTGACCCAGGCATTCAAGGAAATGAGAAAAACGGTTGCAGCAAACCGCAGAAAGAAAGCGTAGGAGGGGAAGATAAGACATGAGCAAATTATTAAACGTATCCTCATCCCCGCACGTTCGGAGCAATGAGACAACCCAGAGCATTATGATGGATGTGGCAATCGCCATGCTTCCGGCTACTGCCTTTGGTGTATTTCAGTTTGGGCTTCACGCGCTGCTGGTTCTGATTGTAACCATTGCGGCCTGCGTGCTGAGTGAGTATGTATTTGAAAAGATTACAAAAAGACCCTGCACCATCAGCGATTTCAGTGCTGTTGTTACCGGTATGATTCTGGCGCTGAATATGCCGCCGGAAATTGCCCTGTGGATCCCGGCTCTGGGCGGTGTATTTGCGATTATCATTGTAAAGCAGCTTTACGGCGGTCTGGGACAGAACTTCATGAACCCGGCACTGGCAGCAAGATGCTTCCTGCTGATTTCCTTTACCGGTCAGATGTCCGCATTTACCCTGGACGGCTGGACCGGTGCAACTCCGCTGGCAGTATTAAAGGCAGGCGAGAGTGTAGATGTAGCAGCTATGTTTATCGGTAAGATTCCGGGAACCATCGGTGAGGTCTCTGTTATTGCCCTGTTAATCGGTGCAGCTTACCTGGTTGTGAAAAAAGTAATTACTCTGAGAATTCCGCTTACTTATATTCTGACCACCGCTGTTTTCGTATTTATTTTCGGACAGCAGGATCTGAATTATGTACTGGCTCACATCTGCGGCGGCGGTCTGATTTTCGGTGCCTTCTTTATGGCAACCGACTATGTGACCAGCCCCATCACGCCAAAGGGCCAGATTGTGTTCGGTATTCTTTTAGGTATTCTGACAGGACTGTTCCGTATTTTCGGCGGTTCTGCGGAGGGTGTTTCCTACGCAATTATCATCAGCAACCTGCTGGTTCCGCTGATTGAGCGCTTCACTCTTCCGACACCATTTGGAAAGGAGGGCAAAAAATCATGAGTAAGGGCGGATTTATGAAAGATGCCATGATCCTGTTTGCCATCACACTGGTGTCCGGTGCATGTCTGGGCGGTGTTTATGAGGTTACAAAAGCCCCCATCGCTGCGGCTGAGATGGCTGCCAAGGCAGAGGCATATAAGACAGTTCTTCCGGCAGCAGAAACCTTCGAGGAGGCCGGTTCTGCAGATGCTCTGGCAGCAGCAAATACAGAGATTGCAGGTCTGGGCTACGGCAATGTAACTGTGGACGAGGCAGTAAGCGGCAAGGACGCTTCCGGTGCAGAGGTAGGATATGTTGTTACCTCTACTTCCAAGGATGGCTACGGCGGTGCAATTACCGTTTCCGTGGGCGTTGAAGCAGACGGTACTGTTTCCGGTATTGAATTTCTGACTCTGGCTGAGACAGCAGGTCTTGGTATGAATGCAGACAAGCCGGAATGGAAAGGCCAGTATGCAGGCAAAAATCTAGATTTATTTACTGTCACCAAAAACGGCGCTTCCGCAGATAACGAGATTAACGCAATCAGCGGTGCGACCATTACTTCAAATGCAGTAACCGGTGCAGTAAACGGGGCAGTTTACTATGTAAAGAACTGCCTGGCACAGTAGGAGGTAGGAAGTCATGAATAAATGTGTAGAACGTTTATATAACGGTATTATTAAAGAAAACCCGACCTTCGTCCTGATGCTTGGTATGTGTCCGACTCTGGCAGTTACCACAACTGCTATCAACGGCGTCGGCATGGGACTGTCCACGACGGCAGTTCTGGTTTTCTCTAACCTGTTTATTTCCGCACTGCGGAAGATTATTCCGGATCGGGTACGTATTCCGGCATATATTGTAATTGTTGCTTCTCTGGTTACTATCGTACAGCTGCTTCTGCAGGCATTTATTCCCAGCCTGTATGAGTCACTGGGTATTTTCATTCCGCTGATCGTAGTAAACTGTATCATCCTTGGCCGTGCCGAGGCATATGCAGCAAAGAACGGTCCTCTGGAATCTGCTTTCGATGGTATCGGTATGGGCCTTGGATTTACCGTAGGTCTGACCTGTATTGCTATTTTCCGTGAGATCCTTGGTTCCGGTTCTATCTTCGGTATTGAGCTGATCCCGGAAAATTACCGCATTGCTATTTTCGGTCTGGCACCCGGAGCATTCTTTGTACTGGCTGGCCTGACTGCCCTTCAGAACAAATTTAAGGCTCCCTCTGCTACCAACGGCTCTGTGGCTCCTTCCAAGCTGGCCTGCGGCGGCAACTGCTTAACCTGCAGCGGCTCTGCATGTCAGGCAAACCATGAGGCTCTGGAAGAAATTCGCAGAAAGAAAGAAGAAGAGGCTCTGGCAGCAAAGAAAGCAGCCGCTGAAAAGGCAGCTGCAGCAAAAAAAGCAGCCGCTGAAAAGGCAGCTGCAGAGAAAACGGCAGAATAGGAGGGGCTGAGTAGATGAAAGAATTGATTTTAGTAATTGTGGGCGCTGCTCTGGTGAATAACATCATCCTGAGCCAGTTCCAGGGACTCTGCCCGTTCCTTGGTGTATCCAAGAAGGTAGATACCTCTCTGGGTATGGGCGCAGCCGTTATTTTCGTAATTGTGCTGGCCTCTATTGTAACAAACCTGATTTATACCTTTGTACTGGTACCGACAGGCCTGACCTATCTGCAGACCATTGCATTTATCCTGGTTATTGCAGCTCTGGTACAGCTGGTTGAGATGTTCCTGAAGAAAAATATGCAGTCTCTGTATCAGGCGCTGGGCGTGTTCCTGCCTCTGATTACCACCAACTGTGCAGTTCTGGGTTCCGCTCTGACCAACGTACAGAAGGAGTACAATTTTATTTTCAGCGTGGCCAACGGTTTCGGTACTGCAGTAGGCTTTACCATTGCAATTGTACTGCTGGCAAGTATCCGTGAAAGCATTGAAGACAATGATATTCCATTTAACTTTAAGGGATCACCCATTGTGCTGATCACCTCCGGTCTGATGGCGATTGCCTTCATGGGCTTTTCCGGTCTGATTTAACGGGAGGGATCGAAGGATGAATATGATGGGATTGCTCATGGCAGCAGGAATCATCGGTGCTATCGGTATTATTATCGGTGTACTCCTGGGACTGGCCAGTGAGAAGTTAAAAGTAGAGGTAGATGAGAAAGAAATCCTGGTTCGTGCAGAACTGCCGGGCAACAACTGCGGCGGCTGCGGATTCCCGGGATGTGACGGTCTGGCAAGCGCGATTGCTGCCGGAACTGCAGCTGTCAATGCCTGCCCGGTAGGCGGTCCGGCTGTAGCTGAGAAGATTGCTGCAATTATGGGTGTTGAAGGCGGCTCTGCCGAGAAGAAGGTTGCCTTTGTAAAATGTAAAGGTACCTGCGACAAAACCCGTGTACAGTACAATTACTTTGGTATTGACGACTGTGCCAAGGTTTCTGTAGTTCCCGGCGCCGGCGAAAAGGCCTGCTCCTACGGATGTATGGGTTATGGCTCCTGTGTAAAGGCCTGTGCTTTTGATGCGATTCATGTTGTGGACGGCGTTGCTGTTGTAGATAAGGAAAAATGTGTTGCCTGCGGTAAATGTGTGGCAGCCTGCCCCAATCATCTGATTGAACTGGTTCCCTATTCTGCAAAACATCTGGTACAGTGTGCTTCCCACGATAAGGGCAAGGACGTAAAGGCAAAATGTGATAACGGCTGTATCGGATGTACCCTGTGTACCAAGCAGTGTGAGTTTGACGCGATTCACATGGATAACAACGTAGCTGTCATTGATTATGAGAAGTGTACAAACTGCGGCAAGTGCGCAGAAAAGTGTCCTTCCAAGATTATTCTGTAAGAAATGAATTTTATAAAAGGTACTGTCCGAACGTTGAATGATGATCGGGCAGTATCTTTTTATTTTCCAGTACTGTTCTATAATCTTGTGGAAGATTTTTAAATATGCTAAGATACAGGTGAAATTCCTGTTTTGTTGGGGAATAGACAGAGAAAACAGTGAGATACAGAGGTGAAAAAATGCAGGGAAAACATGTGGAAAAAGGAGAGAGCGCCCAGGAACAGTATGATAAAATGACAAAGACTCCGGTTCATCAGCTGGTGCTGACTCTGGGGCTTCCTACGACGATCAGTATGCTGGTAACCAATGTGTACAATATGGCGGATACATTTTTTGTAAGCAGTCTGGGAACCAGCGCCAGCGGAGCTACCGGCGTAGTGTTTGCCCTGATGGCGATTATTCAGGCCTTCGGATTTATGCTGGGCCACGGGGCGGGAAGCAATATCAGCAGAAAGCTGGGCGGCAAGGATGTGGAGAGTGCCAGAAAATTTGCCTCTACCAGTTTCTTCCTTTCGATTTTGTGCGGCAGCTGTATCGGCATTCTGGGCTTTGCTTTTCAGGAACCTTTGATGCGTCTTCTGGGAAGTACGGATTCTATTCTGCCTTATGCAAAAGAGTACAGCACCTGGATTCTTCTGGCAGCGCCTGCCATGGCCTCCAGCTGCGTCATGAACAATATTCTGCGGTATGAGGGAAAGGCCGTGTTTGCCATGATGGGGCTGGCCTCCGGCGGAATTCTGAATATTCTTGGAGATGCGGTTCTGATTTTCGGGCTGGATATGGGAGTCAGGGGAGCCGGGATTTCTACGGCAGTTTCCCAGTATGTGGGAGCGGCGATTCTGATCAGTCCCTTTCTCAGAGAAAAGATTCAGAGCCGGATCAGCATCAGGTATTTTACCCGCAGCTGGAAGGACATTACCAATATTACAGCAGTGGGTTTTCCAAGTCTGATGCGCCAGGGACTGAACAGCGTTTCCGTTATGGTGCTGAATCTGTGCTCTGCCGTATATGGGGATGCAGCAATAGCGGCTATGAGTATTGTATCCAGGGTTATTAATTTTCTGTTCTGCGTGGCACTGGGAATCGGACAGGGCTTTCAGCCGGTCAGTGCTTTCAACTACGGAGCAGGAAAATACAGCCGTGTGCGGGAAGGCTTCTGGTTCAGCATCCGCAGCAGCCTGGTTGTGTTAAGTGTTTCCGCAGTAGCAGGATTTTTCTGTTCCGGATGGATCATTGCCCTTTTCCGGGACGACCCGGAGGTAATCAGCGTAGGTGTCAGGGCGCTCAGGGCCCAGTGCCTGTCTTTGTTTTTCCTTCCTGTATCTCTGTGCGGAAATATGCTGTTTCAGAGTATTGGGAAAAGCGGGATGGCAACTTTTTTATCAATGATTCGAAGCGGCATTGTTTTTATCCCTGTTTTATGGATCTTCAGCCATGCTTTCGGGCTGTTCGGGATTCAGATTTCCCAGGTGACGGCAGATATTATATCGGCAGTGATTACCCTGCCTTTTGTGGTATCGTTTTTTCGTTCCATGCCTGAGGACAGGGCGGACAGCTAAAGGGGACAGTGTTATTTGCTTTAATTTTGCCTGTGATGGAATAAGAGACTTCAGAAAAGAAAGAACAGGGATTTCGATGTGACGGGAATCTGAGGAAAGGGAAAATGCATGGAGAAAAGAAAATGGACATTCTGGTCTTTTGAGGCCAATGAAATGGGTGCCCTGTCTGCGTATCTGGAACAGATGGCGGAAAAAGGATGGTTTCCGGACAAAATCGGGGAGTGGGGAATTGTATTTTATGAGGAGGAGCCGGAAGAAAGGCGCTATGCAGCAGCTTTTGTTCCCGGGGGATCCTTTATGACAGGGCCAGACAGCTATGAGGCACGGGTTATGAGAGAGAGGTGCGGAAAAGCCGGATGGAAATTTCAGTGCGGAGGTCCGGGCATTCAGATATTTTATGCCAGAAGCAGAGAGCTTCCTCTGGCTGAGCCCTTAAAGGAGAGTCTTCAGTTTTCGATTCAGAAAAAAAGACTTCTGAATTCCCGGATTGTGACAGCGCTGCTGGTTGGTTTTTTTGTCTGGGCTATGAGAGACATATGGGAGAATCCGGCAAAGAGCTTTGCAGATCCGGACAGGCTGGCAGACGGGATTCTGCTGGCGGTTCTGTCTGTGTTTTTTGGAGTCAAGGTGCTGGAAAGCCTTCTCTGGTTTTTGAAGGCGAAAAGGCAGATGAAGGAACAGAAGGTGCTTTTTCAGCACAGTTTGTCCTATGTGAGGGCAAAGACGCTGGGAACGGCATTTCTGACAGGTGTGCTGCTTGCCGTATTTTTTGGAATATCAGGATTTGTCAGCAGAAATGCGATGGTGTTTTTGGCAATTATGATTCTGTTTGTTATCCTTCTTGGAATGCAGTCCTGGATTCGTCTCCACGAAAGCGGTGATACCAGAGTGAAAAGAGTCAAATATGCTCTCTGCAGTGTCGCAGTCAGTGTGATTTTTTCAGGAGCCGCTGTATTTCTTATGGAGAAATGTATCCCGGAAATCAGAGTTTTTCAGGAAAATACATGGGAGTGGCTGTATCCACCGGAAGAGATAGCTCCGGAGTTTGACAGGATTGAGAATTATCATCTGGAAAATCTGAAAAGCCCGGCAGCTGTTTATCAGAGTCAGATAGGGAGAAGCAGTGAGACAGGGAACCGGTTGATGATCGAATATTTTGAAAGTACGATTCCGGCTGTATTTCGTTTTGGAAGCTCTGCTTATCCTAAGGATCGGGGCGATAAATGGAGGATTACCCGGACTGAGGTTTTAAGCGGGGATCCGTCCCTGTCGATTGAGCGGTTTCATTACAGTCTGGATATTCCCGGCTCATCGGTGAGAGAGGATCCGGAGGATGCTTTTGATACCTATGTGATTACAGATGAAAACAGGATGCTGGTGCTGAATTTTTCAGAATCCAGTGAGCCGGATGCTGTAAAAACGGCAGAAGAGGTCTTTCTCAGAAAGAAAGCACCGGCAGAATAGAAATTCCGGAAAAGGGGCCGCCTGTGCATTGCCCCTTTTCCGGAAGAGTCAAAGAAATGAATAATCAGGAGAGCTCCTGAAGAGCCTTTAAAAAGGCGTCAACTGCTTCCGGCTTTGTAGCCCAGGAGGTTACCAGG
>ENA-OWPD01001644-OWPD01001644.1-human-gut-metagenome-genome-assembly--contig:-NODE-1644-length-16240-cov-7.713562_pt1 | contig 16240 bp, 10 predicted proteins | sample MGYA00248262_ERZ651842 | MGnify/ENA primary metagenome ERZ651842 (study PRJEB26924, sample SAMEA4378253) | human gut metagenome | biome: human gut; feature: human-associated habitat; material: faeces... | reverse complement strand
TGTTGTCAGCAGCCCGTTTCACGGTCTGCGTGTAGTCTCTTGTAAACTGACCTAAAGTTTTCTGTATGATACAGCAGTGTATGTATGAGAGTATATACACTGCTGTATTTTTATTTCGGTATATTGTATAATGGGGGTAGATGATTAGATGGCTGAAATTGTAATTTAAAAGGTGGTTTAAAATGGACATTAAGGAACTATACAACATATATCAAGGAAATCCGGAGAAATTTAAAAAGATTGTATTGTATCGCAACCTTCTTGGCTCGCCAGTTTCATATAATTACAAAGATTCAGATTTAGAATCTTTAGTACAGATGATAATGTCAATGGATGAAGAATATGAAACAGACTTTGGATTTATGATGATGGAACTGGGGTTGGCTTATGAGGCTATTTATAGTAACATGAAAAATAATAATGCTGCCAGAGAAAAGACGGAATTTATGAACTATCCATTGGATTATCAACTGAGGGCATTAATTTCGTTTTTTGAGGATCAGCATAAACTTGGTATTGAGTTTAATAACATAAATAGTAAAAAGCCAATCACAGGGATAAAGCATTTGGTTGCAAATGTAGAATCTGAAATCTATCCTGGTATGAGATATTCAACATCACAGAATAGCGAAAATCTAATAGAGCTGATAGATTATTCAATTCCTTATTTATATTATTATGACAGTAATTTTGAAAAACCTTGCGATAATCTAACATATGAACAATGTTTGCAATGTCCGGATATTATGAAGTTCGTTCATCATTCAAATTTTTGTGAATTAATAAACGGATTATGGTCCCTTTATATATATAAGGATTACTCGGTTAAACTTGGAAAAACGGATACAGATGATGATATTACAGTTTTTGTGCCCAATTCCAATGAAGCGAGCTTGATTGATTTTGTTGCAGGAATACGCAGAGAGGCCAGAAGATTTCAAAATAGTATTGATTTATTGATATCAAATCAAAATAGAATAATTAATGGGAATAAGTTTATAATACGCCTTGCCAAGAAAATAAAGTTGGATTTGTGGAAGAGCATTTTTGAACTGGAATTGGAGGTCTACTTGCGTTGTAATTTATCTGCTAACTGCACAATGAAAATTATAAAGCAGACGGATATTTTTCCAGCCTATTTAAGGCAAACGTTACCATATGGTGAATTGAATGACTTCCTTGAAGTGCATGAATTTTTGGTGACAATGAGCGAAATTTATTCAAATATCTTAAATCATAATTGGGAAGAGATTGAACATGATCGGTTTAATTATCTATGTCCAGTAGTTGATATTGATTTGCTAATTAAAAGTTTTTCACGATTATATGGCAAGAGTTTAAATACAGCAGCTAAGCTGGTGGAGTGGTTTATATATTATCCGCAACGCGGGAAAGAGGGCGATTTATTCTCAAAACCGTTGGTTCAAATAAGTGGTAAAAGGGTTTTATTTGCCCCTAATTTGATTCGGCAAATTAATATCACCCGAATGCTTGAGCAGATTATGCTGGATTATAAAATAAAGCGGGCGGCAATTGGAGATGAGTATGAATCTTATTTAAGAAATAAATTGTCACAGTCTTCCTTATGGAATGTCTATGCAGATAAAATAGAATTTAAATCATCTTTAGGAAATACAGATTTTGATGTTATAGCTTTATTTGATAATCATGTTGTGATAGTTGAAATAAAGCATCTGGTGACGCCTTACGATCCCAAACGTTACTATGAAGACCGCCAAGAGATAAAGAAGGCCATAAAACAGCTTAAACTAAGGAAGCAAGTTTTATTAAGGGATTGGGCCTTGATTAGAGATATAACTAATGGATTTCTTCCTCCTGAACCTTATCCGGAAGAACGGATTATTCAATTGGTCTGTACGAATATAGATAGCTTCACATCGCTGGAAATTGATGGCATAAGAATTGTTGATGAGTGCGTTCTAATCAGGTTTTTTTCTGACAATGGCCAGTATGTAAAGATATGGAGTGGGTCGAAGATTTATAAAAAAGAGAAAATATGGGAAGATAGCCAACCAACCATCGATGATTTCAAGAGATATATTGCTTCTCCGACTGCGGTGAAATGGTATAGGGAGGTTGTAAAAAGAAAAAATATAACAATACCAAGATATGGAGAAAGAGAATATCTTGGCACGGTAAATTATATTTTAGATGAAGATATAGTAAAATTTGATAGACAGATATAAAGCCCAGCCTGTGTTTTGCAGATGATAGCGCTGGGGGATATAAGCACCAGAATCTGTTTCCATGAGGGGCGCAGGAAGCATATTGCTTCTGGCCACACTAATCAGAAGTGCCCCTATTGTAAAACGCCGCCTCGTTTTTCGGGATGGCGTTGTTGGTAAGGTTGGCAACTCTGTACCTAGTAGTGATTTTTATTCCCAGATCAAACTATACTTTTGACTATCTCTTTATAAGTTCTTATATGCCGGTATAGCCTGTATTTACAGGCTTCCCGGCGTTTTGTTTGCCCGCCATGGGCGGGCTCTAACGGGTGAAGGTCCCGAGTGCACCCGGATAGTGGGAAGCACATAGCTTAACAGCAAGGGTGTCCATCGTGAGGTGGAATCTGAAGGAAGCTGTAGGCAAACCTTTGGTCCGACGGACAGAAATCACATATAAGGCTGGGTTCCGAGAGATAAGCCTGCAAAAGAGGGCAAAGTCTAATAACTATCACATTTGTAGGAACAAAGTAGATGTGGCGGATATATGAAGGGAAAGAGCACGCACCTTAAGCGGGGAGGTCTCACAGGCGGCAATAGAAGCTGTAGTAACAACGAACTGTGAGAAGTCAGCCGAACCCATAGTAGCAAAGAAGTTCCTGTAATGGGAATGGAGTGAAGGGGTGAACATTCAATCAGTTGAAGTAGGTTCCGACTTGTAGCTAATGCAACACCTGTCGATAACGTCAAAGGTGGCAGAAGCAAACGGGACAGAAAGGAAACAACGCATGGAAACAAGTAGTCTCATGGAGCAGATATTAAGTAAAGACAATCTAAACACAGCGTATCTGCAAGTCGTAAGAAATAAAGGTGCCGCGGGAGTGGACGGAATGGAGTACACGGAGCTGGCAGAATACCTTTTGGAGAACGGCGAAATAATAAAGGAACAGATGCGGACAAGGAAATATAAGGCGCAACCAGTAAGGCGAGTGGAGATACCTAAGCCAGACGGAGGAATCAGAAAACTAGGAGTTCCGACAGTAGTGGATAGATTTGTGCAACAGGCAGTTGCACAGGTACTAAGCCCAATCTTTGAGGAAGAATTTCATGAACACAGTTACGGATTTCGCCCGAATCGAAGTGCCCAGCAGGCAGTGGTGAAAGCATTAGAAATGATGAATGACGGACACAACTGGATAGTGGACATAGACCTTGAAAAGTTCTTTGATACAGTGAATCATGATAAGTTGATGACAATAGTAGGAAGAACAATTAAAGATGGAGATGTAATCTCTATCTTGCGAAAGTTCTTAGTCAGCGGAATCATGATAGAAGAGGAATATGAGGAATCCATAATAGGAACACCTCAAGGAGGAAATATCTCACCATTATTATCGAATATCATGTTGAACGAACTGGACAAGGAAATGGAAGAAAGAGGGCTGGACTTTGTGAGGTACGCAGACGACTGTATAATAATGGTCGGAAGTGAGCAGGCAGCGAACAGAGTAATGAAAAGTATATCTGGATTCATCGAAGAGAAACTTGGACTGAAAGTAAATGCCACAAAGAGCAGAGTAGGAAAACCAAAGCACTTGAAATATCTGGGCTACGGATTTTATTATGATACGTTTGCGAAACAGTATAAGGCTAGACCACACGCCAAAGCAGTAGCGAAGTTTAAGGCAAGAATGAGACAACTCACCTGCCGTAGTTGGGGAGTTAGTAACAGTGTGAAAGTGCAGAAACTGAATCAGCTGATACGAGGCTGGATTAATTATTTCAAAATCGGAAGTATGAAGAGTTTATGTGCAGAATTAGATAACAACATACGATATAGACTGCGGATGTGTATCTGGAAACATTGGAAAACGCCAAAGAACAGAGCAAAGAACCTTATAAAGCTGGGAATACCAGCATGGTCAGCCTGGAAAACAGCATACATAAGCGGATATGCGAAAGTATGTAGAAGCTGGGATGTGCACCAAACAATTAGCAATGCCCGCCTCGAAGAATTCGGATTGATATCCATGAAAGACTATTACGTGAAACGAATAACATGTTAAGTTGATTGAACCGCCGTGTACCGGACGGTACGCCAGACTGTCTAACGATTACGAAAAATGATATAATGAAGGTACAAATTCCAGTATAGGGGGTTCCGAGTTATGGCATATATTGTAGGAATAGACCGATATCAATCTCAAATGGTTACAACTTCTCTTGATGAAATGATTTCCGAGGATAATTCAGTACGTGTTATAGATGCTTACGTTGGTTCCCTTGAATTAAGTGAATTGGGATTTATTGAGTATAGTGGAACAAACAAAGGTCAAGCTCCATACCGCAGGTCAGATCTATTAAAGCTTCACATCTATGGATATCTCAATAAAATCAGATCAAGTAGATCCTTGGAAATAGAAACAAAAAGAAATTTAGAACTCATGTGGCTTGTGAATACGATAACACCAGATCATGGAACCATTGCGAGGGTTGTTAAGGAAAATAAAGATGCCTTTCATAGCGTATTAAGGAACCTAACTCTTATACTTAAAGGCTGGGGATTAATTGACGGCCAATTAATCGCAATCGACGGAACTAAGATCCGGGCTCAGAACAGCAAACATAATTGTATTACTCGAAGTGGATTAGATAAAAAAATTGAATATGCAGATGCTCAGATTAATGCATATCTGATGGCTATAGAAAAAGATGATACTGATAATGAGGCTTTTAAAGAAAAACTTCAAACGTATCAAGAATTAAAAGAGCAATACTATGCACAGAAAAATGAGTTAAAATGTGAAGGTCTGGAACAGAAGAGCTTAACTGACAAAGATTCTCGACGGATGAAAAACAATGGTTCTCTGGATATTTGCTATAATGTACAATCAGCTGTAGATTCTAAAAATCATTTTGTGATCGATGTAGTTACAACAAATGATATAAATGATCAAAATCAATTATACAGCATGGCAAAAAATGCATCTGAATTGCTGGAGATAGATAATCCTACGGTTATAGCAGATACCGGTTATTACAACGGATCAGCAATCAAAAATTGCATTGATGATGGCATGACTGTTTATATTAAAAAGGCTAAGGCTAATAATAAAACAAAAGACAATGAATTTCGCAAAGAAAAGTTTGTATATAAAGCAGAAACAGATATTTATATTTGCCCATCAGGGAAAGAAATGCACTTTTTTGAAAATACATCGAAAAACGGATTAAAATATCGAAAATATAAGTGTAAAGGCTGTGGATCATGTAACTATAAAAACTCGTGTACAAGTTCAGTAAGTAGACGTACTTTGCAACGTTGGGAACATGAAGATATATTAGAATCAGTTTATGCAGACACTTGGAATAATAATGATATTTATAAACAACGGAGATGTATTGTAGAACATCCTTTTGGAACTGTAAAGCGTTCACTAGGGTATAGCTACTTTCTGAGACGAGAAATGGAGAATGTAGATGCAGAAACAGCATCAATGTTTATCGCTTATAATTTTAAGCGATTACTTACTATGTTTTCAACCAGAAAACTTCTGGAAATGCTGGGATAAGAATAGTAAAAATGAACTTAATTATAGTGCTTTAAATGCGGAATACGTTAAAACAAAAGGAAAAGCATCGTACATCTAGACTGAAAACCTTATCGTTAGACAGTCTGACGCACGGTGGTGTGAGAGGTCGGTAGGTGAAATAATCACCTACCTCCTACTCGATTCGTATCGGAAGATATTCTTAAATCTTCTCATATCCCCTCATGTTTCAGTGTTCAAAGGTAGTAGAAAGAGTAGTAAAACCTCTATTTACTACTGCGCAATCAACCGTTCCATTTTCGCTAATGCACTGTCAGAAGTGGCATGAGCATAATAGTTCAACGTCATGTTGATGTTGGAATGTCCCATGATATACTGTAATGCTTCCTCATGGCACTTGTACTATAATTAATAAATTTAGTTATAATTATTTACAACTTGAGAGTTTTACTATTCGATAAATCTAAAGTAACGGTCGCTGTTTCAAAGTGTATTTCATATACTATCAGTGATTTCCAACCATATTCTATTGTTTCTCGATAATCAGGTATCTTCTCGCAAAAACAATCTGCCAAATCAAAAATAGTTTTTTTACTCTTGATAGCAGTTCCTCTCGCTTTTATATGCTCGTTTTCTTTTTTTGGAATTGTTGTAAAGGCAACATTCTGATTTTGTTTCATTTCTTTTACTTTGACGTTATTTTTAAATGTTGCAAAGTATACAATATTATTTTCGGGATTGAAATAATAATTGACAACTCTAACATTTGGAATGCCGTCTGTTCCGATAGTTGCCAACGCAAGGTCAGTCTGTTCTGCCATCATTTTTTGAAATTCTTTTAGTGTATCCATAGAAATCCTCCTTTTATTATTGATACATGATTAGTATAATATAAAAAGGTATCAGAACATGACTCCATTTAACGAAATAAGGAGGTTTAAACAAATGCGTAAATCAACACGATTGAATGACATGATGATTTTTTTAAATGATAAAAGTTTTTTTAACTTGAAAGATATTATGCAAGAGTACGGAATATCTAAAAGTACAGCAATTCGAGATATACAATCTTTAGAAGAAATCGGTATGCCCATATTTTCGGAAACTGGAAGAAATGGACGTTATGGGATTTTGAAAAACAGACTTCTTTCACCAATTATTTTTACTGTTGATGAAATGTATGCTTTGTATTTTGCTATGCTAACTTTAAACGCCTATGAATCGACTCCTTTTCATTTAAGTATTGAAAAGTTAAAGATAAAGTTTGAAACTTGCTTGTCTGATGAACTTATTAATACTATTAATAAGATGGAACATACATTAAGCCTTGAGGGGACTAAGCATTATAATAGCAGCCCTTTACTAAAAGATATTTTAGAAATGGCAGTAAAAGATACGGTGTGCTGTATCTCTTATAAAAAAGGCGAATTCGTATCAGAAGTACAAGTGCAGTTTTTTAATATATCTTCATCTTTTGGACAATGGTATGTTACAGGTTTTAATCATGACAGGCAAAGAGTTCAAGTTTTCCGTTGTGATAAAATTATTGATATTTCAGAAAGTGAGTGCTATATACCGAAGCCAAGGCAAGAACTTCTAAATCGTTCGACAAACATATTTAAGTCTGAAAATGCTACAGATTTTGAAGTTCAAATATTAGATAAAGGAGTGGATTTATTTTATAAAGAAAATTATCCCTCAATGGAATTAGTCAAATATGATGGACAATATAAAATAAAAGGATTTTACAACGTAGGGGAAGAAAGATTTATTGCTGATTATTTACTTTCATATGGAAAATTGATTAAGTCTATCTATCCAGAGCATTTAAAAAAACTTGTATCGAAACGAGCAAAAGAATTGTACCAATATTACGATAATCTATAAAAATAAGGCATATAATTTTATGTGTTTGTATGCTTATGAATTTATTTTACAATCTTCCAGTTGCTATCCTTATGTAGTACAAGTTCAAACTGTGATACCTACGTTGTCTTTGTCTGATTATCAATGAATTTCACGGCAACTTTGACTTTCACATTATTCTCATGGCAATAAAATCCCCCTTTATTCCTCTTGATTATCTCAAAACAGTAAAGAAAAAGTCCTGTCAAGAGCCTTGCCACCATAGGTGGTGCTTGCACTCTTGATCGGACTTTTTGTTTGCTGTATCTTCTGTGAGAGGATAAAGGCTATTCATCTTCATCATCAAAATTCATATTTACAATAACCTTGCCTTTGCCGAATTGAACATACGGGTTCATGTGGACAAAATGATTATGTGAGGAAGAACCCACAGTATATCATGGGGCATTAAAATATCAGTATCACTATGAACTGGTATGCTCATGCGTCCATAGATACGGCAAAATCAGAGGTTCAGCGTCTAATCGCATAGAAGTATTTACCACGATTTTAACCACGTTTGATAGGAAAAATATAAGAAGTTAGACCTTGATATGCGAGGTTTACCACAAAAGAAAAATGCCCGAAAAGCTGATAAAATGGAGCTATTCGGACATTTAAGAAGATATGAAAAGATAAGGAAAGAGACATATATAATTTAAAATAATCAATTTATTTCTATAAGATTTCTAAATAATCCCATTCTAATCCTATTTATATTATATAAGGTTTATTTTTTGTACATTGAAAATAGCATAGGTTCAGTTGTCCTATAACAAAAACTGAAATCGAGCATACGAGAGATACGCCATAGCAGAAATGCTGCGAAATATATCAAATCAAAATAAGCCCGGCAGGGGTTTGATGGCTTGTGATGGCCGCATAAGCTGTGCGAGGATGATATCAGTTGGAAACTTGTGGGGACTGCCGCTCACCTAATGAGGGGAGGCTGCGTTAGTATGGAAACTTCTGGCGTGGTTTAAGCTGTTTTGCAAACAGATAGGACAACTCCAGATGCCGGGGGACGAGTAAATACGGCATGAAAATTTGCTTTGGAGAAAACACAACCACCTTAATGAAATGTTATAAGAAGTAAAAAAATTGTGAAATGCTCTTGAGGAAACAAAAGCCAATTTTTTACAATGATTGTAGAGAAACAGACTGTTTTAAAAACTGAGTGGTTTTGTGAAATCAATATAGTATTAGCGATTAGTCTAAGATTGAACCACGTTAGGTGGCATCAATCATGCTCATGGCTAGTTGCCTTTGTAAAGGGGGTGACAGCGATAGAAGTTTTACAGAAAGATAAAAAAGTATACAACGCAGAGGAAATCCAGGAGATTTTAGGGATTGGGAGGAGCAAAACATATACCTTTTTGGACGAGGCGTATCGGAATCAAAAGCCGTTCCGGGTCCTTAAAGTTGGAAAGCTTTTCAGGGTTCCCAAACAATCTTTTGATGACTGGCTAGACGGAATTAGTTAAGGCGGGTGAGACAGTTGAAAAGAAAACCACAGAATAGTGCAGCTTTTTTTGAAAATAATTCATGGTATCACCGTACTAAGATACTTCAGGACGATGGTTCGATAAAGTACAGCAAAAAGGGCGGGTTTGCTACTAGTGAAGAGGCTAATAAGAGTTATAGGCGACACGAAGATGAGTTTAAAAAGGCGTATCGGGTCTATCATCTGGCACATCAAATCAATGCAGAAGTCACGCTTAAGGATTATTTGATTTATTGGTTTGAGGAGATATTCTCTCAAAGAATTGAAACAACAACCAGAATGGTAGGAGCGTATGCGGTTTATGACTTAATCCTGCCGAATATTGAGTACGACATCAAGGTCCGGTTTACCAATGCAGAGTATCTTGATGCATTGTTGGAGCGGGTAGCAAAGGTCAGTGCCTCTGCAGGAAATAAAGGGCGAGAGATCCTAAATATGGCAATGAAAGAGGCAGTAATCGGTGGGTATATTAAAACCAATCCGGTTACTGGCACAAAGCCGTATAAGAGACAAAAGCCAAAGATAACAATTCTGAGTAAAGAAAAAATCAAGGTCCTGCTGAAAGCGTCTTCCGAAAATAACTGGTATTTGGAAATATTGTTAGGCCTATTCTGTGGCTTACGAAAAGGCGAGATTCTTGGACTTAAATTCAGTGATTTGGATATGGAGAAGAGGACCGTAACTATCAGAAGGCAGATTGCTTCAGATCCACTTATTAAAAAAGGGAGTGGAAGTAAAATAGACAATTACGGACTGATAGAACGTGATCCCAAAACACCAAACAGTTTCCGGGTTTTGCGGGTTCCAGCCATAATCATAGAAGAACTGGAAAAACGGAGACGACTTGTGGAGTCCAATAAGGTAGTGTATGCCGGTCAATATGATGACAAGGATTATATCAGCTGTCAGAAAAATGGAAAACTACATAGTTTGTCAGCTTTAAATAGCGCTTTAACTGGAATTTGTAGCAAGAATGGTCTTCCGCATATCACGGTACATGGATTAAGGCATATGTATGCAACAATTCTGATTGAGATGGGGGTTCCACTGATTAAGATATCTGCATTACTTGGGCACGGCTCTGTCCACACAACGTTTGAATATTATTGTGATGTAATGGATGAAAACGAGAATATATTGGCATTTATGAATCAAGCATTCGTTCCTGTGGAAAGGAGAGCAGTATGATAATTGATTTGAGCCTTCAGCAGTATGTGGATTGGGAAGTAAAGCCAGTGATTCCTATAAAGGGAAAATTCGGATACCGTGTTGTGTTAAAATATATAGATGGTACTGAAAGAACTCAGCAAAAGTCGGGGTTTAGGACAGAAAAAGAGTCTAATGCTGCCAGGGATAACACAATAGGCAAATTACATGCTGGAACTTATATTGTATATGAGAATGTTAAAGTAAGTGACTTTTTAGAGTTCTGGATAAAGGAGGATATATGCAAGAGGGTAAGAAGCGAAGAAACTTATGCTGCTTATTCCAATATTGTGTATAACCACATTATTCCAATCCTTGGAAAGAAAAAGATGTCGGCCGTTAACCGTGGAGATGTTCAAAAGCTGTATAACGACCGGGCAGAATATTCTGTATCGGTCTCAAGGCTGGTTAAAACGGTGATGAATGTCTCTATGAACTATGCTGTAGCGAAAAAAATCATTGCGGAGAATCCGGCAGTTGGTATCAATCTTCCTAAAACGGTAAAGAAGAAGGAATACCATGCCCGCAGTATTGACACACAGAAAACCCTGACAATGGATCAGATTCTGATTCTATTGGAGGCCAGCAGGGACACGCCGATACATATGCAAATCCTGCTTAATGTATTAATGGGACTTCGCAGAAGGGAAATCAACGGTGTGAAATATTCGGATATTGACTATATTAACCGAACACTAAAGCTTCGCCGGCAGTTGGGGAAGAAAATCAACACAAAAAAAGAAGACTTTCCACCTAAAACCTTTACGAAACAGGAACTTGGATTGAAGACCCCATCGAGCTATCGTGATATTCCGATACCAGATTATGTGTTTGAGGCGATTCTGCAACAGAGGGAGGTGTATGAGAGAAATAAGAGTCGCAGGAGAAGCCAGTTTCAGGATTCAGGATATGTTTGCTGCTCTAACTACGGGAAACCGCGAAGCAAGGATTTCCATTGGAAATATTATAAAAAACTGTTAGCGGATAACAACCTGCCGGATATAAAGTGGCATCATTTACGCAGTACCTTCTGTACACTGCTTTTGAAAAATAATTTTAATCCCAAAGCGGTATCCAAATTAATGGGACATGCAACGGAGCTAATCACCTTAGATGTATATGGTGATAACCGGGAAATTATTGCTGACTGTGTAGATGAAATTCAGCCGTTCATAGATGAGGTGCTTCCGATAAAGGAGGTAGACAAGCAGCTTGAGGAAGAACTGTTGGAAATCGAAGTTCCGGCAGAAGATTATGTTTAAAAATTAAGGGCAGTAGTAGTTTCAATCAAATATCAATTTGGTTCTCAAAATGAAACAAGGCGCAGGGAAAGAACAAATGTTCATACTTGCGCCTATACTTTTTCCTTCCGCTATGTTATAATTTTGGTGACATTTGGTATTACTAATTTCATTGAGTTTGTATAGTGTTGCGGAGTTAAGAAAATAGCATTTTGGTGACCTTCATTCGTAAAATGGCAAAAGTTCGTCTATTAGGCAACTCAAAACGGTCTTCTTTTACGAATTTCTGCCTAATAGGCGAACTTTTTAAGTGGTCACCAAGGAAGGAAAAAGCGAAAATGGAGTTCAAATTACACTCAGAATACCAGCCCACCGGCGACCAGCCGCAGGCGATTGAAGCCCTTGTAAAAGGCTTCCAGGAAGGCAACCAATTCCAGACTTTACTAGGGGTTACGGGCTCTGGAAAGACCTTCACCATGGCAAATGTCATCCAGCGAATCCAGAAGCCTACCCTCATCATTGCCCACAACAAAACCCTTGCCGCACAGCTCTACAGCGAGTTTAAGGAATATTTCCCGGAGAATGCGGTGGAGTATTTTGTGAGCTACTACGACTACTACCAACCAGAGGCCTACGTTCCGTCCACTGACACCTATATTGAGAAGGATTCATCCATCAATGATGAGATTGACAAGCTTCGCTTATCTGCCACAATGGCATTGACGGAACGGCGGGACGTGATCATAGTTGCCAGTGTATCGTGTATTTATGGTTTGGGAAGTCCTGTAGATTATCAGAATATGGTGATTTCTTTACGCCCGGGCATGACAAAAGACAGAGACGAGGTTATGGCAAAATTGATAGAAATCCAGTATGACCGTAATGACATGGATTTTCACCGCGGAACTTTCCGTGTTCGCGGCGATGTGGTGGAGATCATACCGGCGTATGAGAGCGATGTGGCGATTCGTATCGAATTTTTCGGAGATGAAGTTGAGCGGATTACGGAAATTGATATTTTGACAGGAGAGGTCAAAGACGAATTGTCACATGTGGCGATTTTCCCGGCGTCACATTATGTGGTGGATAAAGAAAACATAAAGCGTGCTGTAAATGATATAGAAAAAGAACTGGATGAGCGTGTGAAGGAGTTTAAACATGCAGATAAACTTTTGGAAGCGCAGAGAATTGCAGAGAGAACAAATTTTGATATTGAAATGTTGAAAGAAACCGGATTTTGTTCCGGAATCGAAAACTATTCGCGGCACTTGGCAGGACTTAGTCCCGGGCAGGCGCCATATACATTGATAGATTATTTCCCGGATGATTTTATTATTATGATTGATGAATCGCATAAAACCATTCCTCAGATCGGAGGTATGTATCACGGAGATCAATCAAGAAAATCTACCTTGGTAGATTATGGATTTCGTCTTCCGTCTGCGAAGGATAACCGTCCGCTGAACTTTGAAGAATTTGAGAGCAAGATCAACCAGGCGTTATTTGTATCTGCAACACCGGGAGTATATGAAGAAGAACATGAGCTTCTCCGTGTGGAACAGGTGATTCGTCCGACCGGACTGCTCGATCCGGAAGTTGTCGTGCGTCCTGTAGAAGGTCAGATAGACGATCTGATCGGGGAAATAAACAAAGAAATTTCCCAAAAGAATAAAGTTCTCGTAACAACTCTGACAAAGCGGATGGCAGAAGATTTGACGGATTATATGCGTGAGGTGGGAATTCGTGTGAAATATTTGCATTCGGATGTGGATACACTGGAACGTACAGAGATTATTCGTGATATGCGTTTAGATGTATTTGATGTGCTTGTGGGAATCAATCTTTTGCGAGAAGGTCTGGATATTCCGGAAATTACGCTTGTAGCGATATTGGATGCGGATAAGGAAGGATTTTTGCGTTCGGAAACGTCATTGATACAGACAATAGGACGTGCGGCGCGTAATGCACAAGGGCATGTTATTATGTATGCGGATAAGATAACGGAATCTATGCAGCTGGCGATCGATGAAACAAAACGGCGTCGTGAGATTCAGATGAAATATAATGAAGAGCATGGTATCACACCAAAGACGATTCAAAAATCAGTACGCGACCTGATCAGTATTTCTAAAAAAGTTGCGGCAGAGGAGCTGAAACTGGAAAAAGATCCGGAATCTATGAGCGTAAAAGAACTTAAAAAGCTGATTGCCGATCTTACAAAACAGATGAAGAAAGCGGCGGCAGAACTGAATTTTGAAAGCGCGGCAGAATTGCGGGATAAGTTGACAGAATTGAAAAAAATGTTGAATGAAATAGAAGGATAAAATACAAAATAAAATATGACTACAGGGAGGAAAAAGACGGATTATGAGTACGAAAATGGATGTTCGGAAATATATCAAAATAAGGGGAGCGAATGAGAATAATCTTAAAAATATAGATGTGGACATTCCCCGGAACGAACTTGTTGTACTTACAGGATTGAGCGGTTCGGGCAAATCTTCCCTCGCGTTTGATACGATTTATGCAGAAGGGCAGAGAAGATATATGGAATCATTATCTTCCTATGCAAGACAGTTTTTGGGGCAAATGGAGAAACCGGATGTGGAAAGCATAGAGGGACTGTCGCCTGCAATTTCCATTGATCAAAAGTCGACAAATCACAATCCGAGATCTACGGTCGGAACAGTGACTGAAATTTATGATTATTTCAGACTTTTATATGCAAGAGTCGGAATTCCTCATTGTCCTAAATGTGGAAAAGCAATTTCAAAGCAAACAGTCGATCAGATGGTTGATCGAATTATGTCAATGCCGGAAGGAACGAAAATCCAGCTTCTTGCTCCGGTCGTAAGAGGCCGGAAAGGAACACATGCAATTATTGGAAAAAGCAAAGAAAAGCGGATATGTGCGTGTACGTGTAGACGGAAATATGTACGAATTGACGGAAGAGATTATTCTTGACAAGAACTTGAAACATAATATTGAGATTATTGTTGACCGATTGATCGTAAAACAGGGGATTGAGAAGAGGTTAACAGATTCTGTGGAAAGTGTTCTGCATTTATCGGAAGGTTTGCTCAGTGTAGATGTGATCGGCGGGGGGATGTTGAATTTCAGTCAGAGCTTTTCCTGTCCGGATTGTGGGATCAGTATCGAAGAGATCGAACCAAGAAGTTTTTCATTTAATAATCCCTTTGGGGCATGTCCGACATGTTATGGATTAGGATATAAGATGGAGTTTTCAGAGGATTTGATGATTCCGGATCCGTCATTGTCGATTAATGAAGGTGCAATAGCGGTATTAGGGTGGCAGTCTTGTACAGACAAATCAAGTTTTACTCATGCGATACTTCAGGCGCTGTGCAGAGAGTATCAATTTGATCTGGACACACCGTTTGAAAAATATCCGAAGAAGATTCATGATATTATTCTTCATGGCACAAACGGGAAAGAGGTGAAAGTATTTTATAAAGGCCAGAGAGGCGAAGGCGTTTATGATGTTGCGTTTGAAGGGTTGATTAAAAACGTAGAGCGCAGATATAAAGAAACCGGTTCGGAGACGATGAAAGCCGAATATGAGACATTTATGAACATAACTCCGTGTTCGGCATGCCACGGGCAACGTCTGAAACCGGGAGCTTTGGCGGTAACCGTCGGAGAAAAAAATATTGCAGAAGTAACGTCGATGTCTATCGGAAGATTGCAAAATTTTCTTGAAGAGCTTGTATTAGGAGAAACACAGATGCTCATCGGAGGGCAGATTTTGAAAGAAATCAGAGCTCGGATCAAATTTCTTATGGATGTGGGACTTGATTACTTGACGTTGGCCCGCGCTACCGGAACACTTTCAGGCGGTGAGGCGCAGAGAATACGTCTGGCAACGCAGATCGGATCGGGTCTTGTGGGAGTAGCATATATTTTGGATGAGCCAAGTATAGGACTTCATCAGCGGGATAATGACAAGCTTCTTGCAACATTAAAGCATCTTCGTGATCTGGGAAATACGCTGATAGTCGTAGAGCATGACGAAGATACAATGATGGAGGCGGATTATATTGTAGATATAGGACCGGGAGCGGGAGAACACGGAGGCGAGGTTGTTGCCGTCGGAAATGCGAAAGAGATCATGAAAAATGAAAATTCGATTACAGGCGCATACTTATCGGGAAGGATCAAAATTCCGGTTCCGCAAGAGCGCAGACAGCCTAAGGGATGGTTGAAGGTGGTCGGCGCCCGGGAAAACAACTTGAAAAATATCGATGTGTCATTTCCTCTTGGAGTTATGACTTGTGTTACCGGAGTTTCAGGTTCGGGAAAAAGCTCTCTTGTAAATGAAATTTTGTATAAAAGGCTTACACGTGATTTGAATCGCGCGAGAACAATTCCGGGAAAACATAAAAAAATAGAAGGGTTAGATCAGGTAGATAAGGTGATTGATATCGATCAGTCGCCGATCGGGCGAACCCCAAGGTCAAATCCGGCAACCTATACAGGTGTGTTTGATCTGATAAGAGATTTGTTTGCGGCAACTCCGGATGCAAAAGCGCGCGGATATAAGAAAGGGCGGTTTAGTTTTAATGTGAAAGGCGGACGCTGCGAGGCGTGCTCGGGAGACGGCATTCTTAAAATCGAAATGCATTTTTTGCC
>ENA-OWPD01001642-OWPD01001642.1-human-gut-metagenome-genome-assembly--contig:-NODE-1642-length-16286-cov-5.030374_pt1 | contig 16286 bp, 16 predicted proteins | sample MGYA00248262_ERZ651842 | MGnify/ENA primary metagenome ERZ651842 (study PRJEB26924, sample SAMEA4378253) | human gut metagenome | biome: human gut; feature: human-associated habitat; material: faeces... | reverse complement strand
CTTGTACACAATCTTACAAGGCATTTTGCCTGACGCGTTAAGACCGTCCACCATAGCCTGTGAATCCTTTGCAACCTGTTCCAAAGTTTCAGGGCCGTAAAGATGTTGACTTCCTGTTACAAACCAAAATTCATATTCTTTAATTGATTTCATTGGTTTCTCTCTCCTTAAATACATAATACTCTGTTTTGTGTGTAAATTTCACACTATATATTTATTATATATTAATCGGTTTATTTTTTCAATAGGTTTTTGTATGTTTCATCCAAATATTTTTTCACATTATCGCACTTCATAAACCCCGACATTATACAACCGCCCTTTGCGCCGGTATTCTGTATTTTGCCGATATTTTCGGGTGAAATACCGCCGATACCGTAAACATCAATATCGACGGACGATACTGCATTTTTCAAAAATTCTATGCCGCGCGGCTCAAGACCTTTTTTGCAGTCTGTAGCAAAAATATGCCCTGCCGTCACATACGTTGCACCCATTTTTTCGGCAAGCACCGCCTCATCTGCCGAATGAACAGATACACCGACCGTTTCAAATTCTTTCGCTGCATTTTCGTTCATCAAACGCAAGGGCAAATGTATTCTCTTTACGCCGATTTTTTTTGCAACGTTAATATATGAATGAAGTATCACGTTCGGACAAATTTCAATAACTTTTTTCGCAAGTTCTTCATATTCACTTTCCGACAAGTCTTTTTCTCTGAGTATTACAGGAACATTGTTTTCATAAAGTTCCCCCACTCTTTTAAAAAAGTTTTTGCAAAGTTTTCTGTGCGTCACGCATACAATATTAAACATAGATATAATCACTCATTACCGGCTGTAAGCCCTGCTCCTCAATTGCTTTATACACTTCTTCAACATTTCTCGGGTCTGAAATTTCAAATTGTTCATCACCCTTTTGCTCTCCCGAATGACCGCCGATACCAACGTCAACTCCGGCACTTATTTTTGTAGCGGCAATATTAATAATATTATTTCTGAATCGCTCACATTCACGCGTTGAAATTGTTATGCTCGCAAACGGCATAAATATTCTGTACGCACATATTACCTGCAAAAGCTGTGGTTCGTGTACGTCTTTCGGATTGATTTTGTCGTTATTTATAATCGGTCTTAAACGCGGACACGAAAACGCAATTTCCGCATACGGATATTTCTTCTGCAACAAATATGCGTGCATACCGGTTGCGAAAGCGTCTTTTCTGAAATCGTCCAATCCCAAAAGTGCCGCAAATCCCACACCGCGCATACCGCCGAGTATCGCTCTTTCCTGTGCATAGAAACGATACGGGAATATTCTTTTGTGTCCCTCAAGGTGCAATGTTTCGTATTTGTCGCTGTTATACGTTTCTTGGAATACCGTCACAAAATCGGCACCGCACTTGTGAAGATGTGCGTATTCGTCAGAGTTCATCGGATAAACTTCAACACCGACAACCTTAAAATATTTCTTCGCTATTTTACAGGCATTGCCGATATATTCGACGTCTGACATTTTTCGGCTTTCACCTGTCAAAAGTAAAATTTCCTGTAAGCCTGTTTTCGCGATTTCCTGCATTTCCTTTTCAATTTCTTCTTCCGAAAGTTTTGCGCGGCGAATTTTGTTATAGCAGTTAAAACCGCAGTAAATACAATAGTTTTCACAGTAATTTGCTATGTACAAAGGTGTAAACATCGAAACGGAATTTCCGAAATGCTTTCTTGTTTCAATTTGCGCTCTTTGTGCCATTTCTTCAAGGTGGTTAAGTGCCGCCGGTGAAAGAAGTGCCGCGAAGTCTTCCGTTGTGAGTACATCGTGAGAAAGTGCATTTTCCACGTCTTTATCCGTATATTTATCATAGTCATACGCATCCATTGCCGATATGACTTCATCAAGCAGAGTAGAGTCGATAACCTCCATACCCTCCATATATTCCATATGATTTGTTCTTTCTTTCATTTTCGTAACCTTCCAAAATTAATCGTGTAAAAATCCCGTAAGCGGTGATGACGCTCTCGCGCCCTTTTCAACCACATCACCAAAGCCTGCAAGATACGATTCACGTCCTGCCTCTATTGCTTTTTTGAATGCCTGTGCCATTTTCGGCACATCACCGGCTGTCGCAATCGCTGTATTTGCCATAACTGCCGCCGCACCCATTTCCATTGCTTCACAAGCCTGTGACGGTCTGCCTATACCGGCATCAACAATAATCGGCAAATCGATTTCGTCAATAAGAATTTTTATAAATTCCTTTGTGCAAAGTCCTTTATTTGAGCCTATCGGTGAGCCTAACGGCATTATACAAGCCGCACCCGCATTTTGTAAATCTCTCGCAAAATTCAAATCGGGATACATATACGGCATTACAACAAATCCTTCTTTCGCAAGAATTTCGGTCGCTTTCAAAGTTTCGTAATTGTCAGGCAAAAGATATTTAGTGTCCCTTATCGCCTCGATTTTTATAAAGTCTCCGCAGCCTGTTTCTCTTGCAAGTCTTGCAATACGAACTGCTTCTTCTGCATTTCTTGCTCCAGATGTGTTTGGAAGAAGTGTGACACCTTCTGGAATATAGTCAAGAATATTAGCTGTATCATTTGTGTTCGTTCTTCGAAGTGCTAATGTAATGATCTGTGCTCCTGCATTCTGCACTGCTGCATTGATCAGATCTAAGGAATATTTTCCTGATCCTAAGATAAATCTTGAATCAAATTCATGTCCACCGATGATTAACTTGTCCTGTTTCATGTTATTCTCCTTTATATATGCATAATTTTCTTATCTCTTTGTACCTGTTATCTTCAGATCATCCGCCACCGACAAAGGCTACGATCTCTAATGTGTCACTGTCACTTAAGATCACATTCGCATATTCCCCTTTAGGAACGATTTCTCCATTTCTTTCCACTGCGATTCTCTTATCTGAAAACCCTTCCTGTGTTAAGAAATCAGATAATGCGACAGGGTCTTTTAATGTTTTTGTCTCTCCATTTAATCTCATCTGCTTTCCTCCTTGACTGACTTTCCTTTTATCTTTAAAAGGAACAAAAAAGGGTCCACAAAGAAGCATCACACCCGAGGTGGTGTGCCCCTTCATGGACCCGATAGTTCAGATTCACTCTTGTTGTAGATTATCATATTGATATTTTTTTGTCAAGTGATTATTGCATTTTGTTTTTTGTGTGATATAATATCTTTGTGCTTTAATCAGCACTTTGACATTTGTTTGAATCCTCTTTGGCATTTTATATGCCAGGGGGATTTTTTATTTCTTGATCGTTATATTTTTATTCCAGATTTAATATTTCAAAAACTTTAACCCTTTTCTTTAACCAATTCAAATATAAACAAAATAAAAAAGCTACAAACCGCATAAATACAAAGTTTGTAGCTTATGACTCCAACGAGAATCGAACTCGTGATTCGACCTTGAGAGGGTCGCGTCTTAACCGCTTGACCATGGAGCCAGATTTATATTCGAGGTGGTCTGTTGCAACCACCTCTATCTATTATACATATTATTTTTGTAATGTCAAGAACTTTTTTAAATTAAATTTCTTATTTTCAGATAGTCCAAAATCATTTTTACACATCCATCGATTCCAAGGATTCCTTCGTCCAGACATAATTCATATCCATTGGACATGCCCCATATTTCATTTGTGTAATATTTATGAAATTCATAACGTTTTGAATCTTCTGTTTCTATTTCTTTTTTAGCTTGTTCTTTGCTTATTCCAAGATATTTCATAAGATTTTTAATTCGAATGTTCTTGTCTGCATGCATAAAAATTCTTACCGTATTCGGACGATCTCTGAAAAGATAATTTCCACAGCTATCCATCACGACACCTCCCGTATTACCAATAATCTTTTTGATAATCCCGAAAGGTACATCATTAGAACTCACATTCTCACTCATTGCGATTGCATATAACAGACTGTTTACTTTTCTGTCATTAAAAAATGCATTTAATTCATCATAATCATCCGTTCCTTCTACTACTCTTAGAAGATGTGCCTTGTCATAAAGTGGCAGTTCAAATTGTCTTCGAATTTTTTCTGCGACTTTATCTCCCATTGTTCCATGCTCTCTTCCGATCGTGATGATCATTTTTTCATCTACCATGATTTCTTCCTCCTATTTTAAATAAGCTGAGCAAATCCTGATACAAATACAACAGTCAAAAGTCCTGCTACTGCTACTGCCAGACTGCTCATTGCACCTTCGACTGGTCCCATCTCAATTGCTCTTGCTGTTCCAATCGCATGAGATGCTGTTCCAAGTGCCAGACCTTTTGCCAATGGATTTTTTATTTTAAAGATATGGAATACTGTATCTGCGATCACATTTCCAAGAATTCCTGTAATAATGATCACTGCAACTGTAATTGTCACGATTCCACCTAATTCTTCTGATATTCCAATTCCGATCGCTGTTGTGATCGATTTAGGAAGCATTGTTACATACTGTTGGTGGTTAAATCCAAATAACATACAAAGAACAAAAATGCCTGTTAAACTTGCTAATGTTCCTGATAATATTCCACAAACAACTGCAACCTTATTTTTCTTTAGTAATTCTAACTGCTCATATAGAGGTACAGCAAGACACACTGTTGCTGGCGTCAACAAATAAGATATGTATTTCGCACTTGCGTTATATACTTCATAACTGATTCCAAATACCTTCAGTGCTATGATCACAATAACTATGGATACAAGCAATGGATTTAATATCGCTAATCCCAGCTTTCTCTTTAAAAATAGTCCGATCTCATATGCGATCAAACTGATCGTTACTCCTGCAAACAATGATTGTCTGAACATTTCATTCATTTTTGATTCCTCTCTTCTGTGCTATCATTTGTGCTATTTTTCCTGTGACTACCATAACAAATATTGTGATCACTACAGTTATGACTAGTATTGGCAGTAATAATGGCTGTAAAACTTTCCACGAATCAATTAATCCAGCTGCTGCTGGAATAAACATAACGGGCATGATCTCAATCATAAAAAATGCTGCCTCTTTAACTTGACTCGTCTTCAAAATACCAGTCACCAGACATAGCAACATTAACACCAGTCCATACACACTAGCCGGAATTGGCAATGGTATAAACATCTTAAGCACTTCTCCCAAAAAAGAGAGTAGTAAAATAATCATAAATTGTCTAAGAAATTTCATACAATCCTCCAGTTTTTCATATTAAGTCTTTTTTTCTTGTATACAATATTATGGTACTACCAACTTTTAATGTCAATACTTTATTTCTTGTCCTTAATGAAAAAAATAGAATCCTGCATCAACAGAATTCTATTTTTTTCACGTGAATCACTTTACAACTTTCGCAGCCTTAGTATTGATATATCCAACGAATTTTCCTGACTTGGTATACAATGCAAGATATTTGTTTCCATTCTCATGTTTATATCTGTATTTTGCCACATATGTCTTTTTATAAACTTTTGTTCTTGATTTCTTCCATTTGAAATTCTTATATAGTTTATATTTTTTACTCTTGATCTTTACACGTTTTCCATAAGTGTATGCTTTTCCCTGCTCTGGCAGTGTTGCTGATCCTAAGCGTTTGACTGCTTTCTTGTTAATATACCCAACAAATTTACCACCTTTTGTATAAAGAGCCAGATATTTATTTCCATTCTTATGGTCATATCTATATTTTGCTACATATGTCTTTTTATAAACTTTTGTTTTTGACTTCTTCCATTTAAAGTTTTTATACAGTTTATAATTTTTCTTTGTAACTTTCACTCGGTAATTATAACTGATCGCAGGTCCTGCTGCTGTTCTTGTATATACAACTTTCTGTACTGTATTACCTTCCTGTGTTCCCTTTAATGTCATATTATATTTTTTATTCTTTGGATAATATCCAGAGAATTTTGGTAATGTGATCTTGCGGGTCTTTCCTACTTCAACTTTGACATACTGGGTAGGATATACTTCTTTTCCATTTTTATCAACGCTCTTCAATGCTATGATCTGTTCTTTTCCTTTGGATACAGAATCTTTATAGAATTTTAATGACTGTAATGGATATCCATTGGAATCAAATAACGTCTGGTTATCCCAGCTGCTTCCGCCCCATGCTGGTTGTCCATTATAATACATCTTGTTATCTGGATAGTATCCTTTTGCTCCCTGAGCCGCCCATCCAGTTCCATAACGATCAGACATATCCTTATTGTACTTCCAATTAGTCCATCCCGCTTTTACCGGAATCCATGCTCCCTCCCAGTAAAAAGCTCCAAGCCCATTATCATTTGATAACAATGTCTGATACATATCCGTCAATGCATCCACCTGTCCCTGTGGATCATCAGAATATACTTTTGCATTTGTATGTCCTTCACCAATGACATTTGATGTACCATCCGCATCTTTTAAACTGTTAAGCCAGCTTGTTTCCATAACCGCATACATTTTTCCTCTTGACTTGGCAAGATTTTCTATTTTCTGAAGTCCAGCTAATGCATTTTTACTAGAATTTCCTTGCCAGAATTGATAAAATGAGCTACCGAAAACATCATAGTCCACTCCATTTCGTTCCCATGCATTCATAATTTCTGAACATTTTCCATAACCCATACTTTCAAGATGCAGTGTAACTAATGCTTTTGGTGTGCATTCTCTGACTGCTTTGATCCCTGCTTTTAAATATCCACATAAAATCTTGGCATTCTTTGCATTTCCCCATGTATCTTTATAAGTTTCTCCCTTTGAATAATCTGGCATGATATCAAGCATTCCATTTGTAATCTCATTTCCAACTTGTACCATTCCGATATCTACTCCAACTTCCTGGAATTTCTTTATCGTATCCTTTGTAAAATCGTAAACATTTTGTTTCATCTTTTCTGTATCATTTTTATCTTTTTCCCAAGCTTTTGGTATCTTTTGAAGTGCTGGATCCGCCCAGAAATCAGAATAGTGGAAATCTAGCAGAAGTTTCATATCATACTGTGCAGCTTCTTTTGCAATTTCAAGACCAGCTGCCACATCATTCGCACCACCTCCGTATGTTTCTCCTTTTTCATTTGTTGGATCATTCCAAATACGGATTCTGATATAATTAACTCCATTATCATGCAATACTTTTAACAATGATGTTTCTTTTCCGTCAAAATCATAGTATTTTACGCCTGCTTTCTTTAGTGCTGTATAGGATGAAATATCCATTCCTCGAATGGAACTTTGTGACATATTATTAAGTTTTTTGACAGAAGCTGTTAGATTCTTAAGTCCTGTATCTCCACCATATTCCCATGGATCTTTATAAGTGCTTACATCAACCTGATTTCCCTGTGCATAAGCAAAGATTGCAAGTGAAGACATTGCTTGTCCATTTTCATCAAAGAATGAGTCCCATGCCCCGACAAAATCTGCATCATCATAGATCAATCCACCTGCATTTTTCTCATCGATCGTTGCCTGAAGATAATCATAAATGCTCTTTGTCTGTGTCGTTATACTGGCTTTTCCTGCTGAATCTTTCCATGGACATTTGACACTGGAAATGATCATCTGCTTTCCTGCTGCCTTTTCTTCTACTGTATTCTTTAATGTTTTTACATAATTGTCATTGTGTGCATCCGGATAGATGTTTACTCCAATATAATCATAATCAACATCAGCATTTCCTAATTTTCCAATGATCCATTGAATATCTGAAGCATCTGCTGTTGGTGCCGATACACTAACAGCCGGTTTGATTCCTTCTTCTCTGATCATTTTCGAGATTTTGCTCATTGCAACAAAGCCTTCCCATCCATCTCCACTACTCATATTTAAGAAATTATAGTTTACTTCATTTCCGATCGTGATCATCGTTGGGACTGTATCTGCTGCCTTCAATTCTTTGATGACGTTTTTTGTATACTCCAGTGCTTTTTCTTCTGCTGAATCAGTATCCCAACCATCTGGTAATTTCTGCACCCCTGCATACGTTATATCATCAGAATATAACAATGTCACATTTGTTTTTAATCCTGCTTTCTTGGCTTCTTTTAATGTCTTCTTAGCATTTTCTAAAGACAGATAGCTTTCATTACCATCTTTATCTTTTGCTGGGTTCACTGCAACTTTCACAGAAATCGTATTGATCCCCTGTGATCTTACATATTCAAACACATTGGCAACTTCGATTCCTTTGTAATTTTTCCAGACTTTTTTCCACGCATTTTTTTGCAGTTGATAATGGGAAAAATCTGCTCCTAAAACCGTCTGACTGCTGATTCCATTTATTTTCTTATACTGTGACATATCATTCGTATCACTGCTTATTGTTTCTGCCTTTGACTCCGCTTTTACGTTATGTGCAAACATTGGCATGGATGTTAATCCTGTTGAAACAGTTAATGTTGCTGCCATCAATGTTGTCAATATCTTTTTAACTTTGTTCATTTAACTTCTCCTTCCCTATCCTTTGTTATTTTTTCTTACATTTTAACGCATGTAAATCATAAATGTGAATAAATCCTTCTGAAATTGTATTCCTTTTGCACTTTCATATTTCCATGCCTGTCCCGGCACTCCATAAATATAATATGCAGATGATGTCAACCCTCCTCTCTCTAATCGTTCTCTCTTAAACCAGTTTCCAAAAGAGCTGGTTGGTCTGCTCTTGATCGGATGCGAATCTAAGACTAGATATTTTTTTGTCTTGGGATTAAAATCAGCAACTGTTACATAATGCCCTGGTACATGCGAGATTGCTACACAACCTTTTTTCAGATATTCTCTTACTTCTGATGTACTGTAAGTTGTCTTAATATAAGTGAACCCATATGTGCCTCCAAATTTCTTCGCTGCCGCCTTAAAAATCCCATCATGTGTTCCAGCACCTATGATCCTGTAATGTTTCTCCACAGCATAATCTGCGAACAACATTGGATCAACAAATTGTCCATTCAATGCATATACTGCATTCGTGATCGCCACAACTCCGCAGCCTGCTGCCGCCATTTTTCCACTGTAATCCGAAACATTTCCATAATCTTTTCTGGCCCATGCAGGATCAAACTGCATAAAATCACGGTACGGATATAAATTTTTATTGTTAAGACGCATTACCTGCCATTGATAAGACTTCTGTGCTGCTTCTTTCTGAGTTTTTGTGAAACAGTTGTTCATATCTTTTATTTTACCGTCTGTCAAGGTGCCATTTTCATCCATTGACAGATATTTTTCATTTTTCATATTTTTGATATAAAAATGATCGTACTCACGTATCAGTTTCCATGTGTGATCTTCTTTGCTTTGATCTAAAATCGAAACTTGATATTTCTGATCTTTCAGAAACATAATCTGTACACGAATTCCTTCTCCAGAAGCTTTGTTTTGTATCCAATAAGTTCCATTTCCCAGCAACTGTTTTTCGTTCCCATTATATGAAATAGCTTCCTTATGATACAAACCTCTGTCAATCCATCCAATTCCATATGCTTTCTTTTTTTCATAGATTACCTGAACATAATTGGATGTTTTACTGACTACGATCACTCCTGAATATCTTGGTGCTACCCCTATCTTTTTACTTCCTGAAGATGTTTCATAAACATTCATCTTTTTTTTCAAAAATGCATACCTCTTTTTGAATGAACGATCATAAATCTTCCCAGCAAATTCATCATAGATTGTCTGGGGATTATCAAAATATCCTGGCTGTGCTGCCTGTATTTTGATGCCTGAGATCATGCAAAGAACAAGACAGATCACCACACAGATTCTTCTCTTATTTTTCCTGTATTGTTTTATCATTTGATTTTCCTTTTATTTTGTTAATTCTATTGACAGTATATCATTTTCATGATAAATTATTAATCAGTTCTGCTGCTGTGGCACAGGAGGTAGCGCACCTCATTGGTAGTGAGGAGGTCACGGGTTCAACTCCCGTCAGCAGCTTTATAAAGAAGACTTAAAACATCCGTTTTAAGTCTTCTTTTTATTTCTCTTATCTTTACTTTAACTTTCCTGATCATTCCTGATCTTCCTGCGAATCCTCTGAATTGCATTATCAATGGATTTACCACTTTTTCCAAGTTTTCTTGCAATTGTTGTATATGTTTCTCCATTCAGATAATGATACATCACCTGTTTTTCGAATTTACTTAAATTCTGATCAAGCATTTTGTAATAATCATTTAATTCTTCTTTACGAAGCATCATCTCCTCCGGAGTTTCCTCCGGAGTTTCTAAGATTTCATCCAATGATAATTCTTCTTCCTGATCCTTTTGTTCAAACAGAGAGATTGCTGTATTCAACGGAATATGTTTTTTTCTGTTAAATGCAGTGATCGTTGTATAGATCTGTCTTTGCACACACAGATAAGCAAACGTTGAAAACGAAGTGTTTTTTTCTTCCTGATAGGATGTCACTGCTTTAAAAAGCCCGATCATTCCTTCCTGGATCAGATCTTCTTCATCCCCACCTGCAAGAAAAAATCTTCTTGCCTCTTTCCTTACCATATCCCTGTATCTCTCTAACAGACATTCCATCGCATCATCATTACCGCTTTGGATCTGTCTGAGCAATTTCTCATCAGAAATTGTTTTTAATTCTTTCATTCTTTATTTTCCCAGTCGTTGTCTTACAACTTCAAACGCCAGAACACCTGCTGCTACAGAAGCATTCAGTGAATCAATATCTCCTTTCATTGGAATAGATGAGATAAAGTCACACTTTTCCTTTACCAAACGGCTCACACCGCTTCCTTCATTTCCAATAACAAGCCCGATCGATCCTGTCAGATTCTGACGATAAATCACTTCTCCATCCATATCTGCACACGCAAACCACATACCACGTTCTTTTAATTCATCCATTGTTTTTCCAATATTTGTTACTTTCACAACTGGTGTATAATTGATCGCACCTGCAGATGTTTTTGCTACGGTTGGTGTAATTCCAACTGCACGATGCTTTGGAATGATCACTCCATGTGCACCTGCAAGATTTGCTGTACGAATGATCGCCCCAAGATTATGAGGGTCTTCAATCCCATCTAACAGGATAAAGAAAGGATCCTCACCCTTTTCTTCTGCTCTTTTAAACAGATCCTCAATCGTTCCATATTCATATGCTGCGACAATTGCAACAACTCCCTGATGATGTTCATTTGTCAGCTGATTCAAGCGTTCTTTATCTACAAATTTAAGAATCGCATCTGTTTTCTTTGCCTCTCTTACGATCGTACGGATCGGTCCATCCTGACATCCATCCAATACAAAAATCTTGTCGATTGGTTTCTTTGCTCTTAAAGCCTCGATCACGGCATTACGCCCTGCGATCAGATCTTCTTTATGATTCATGTTCTTCTCCTGTTTCTTCTTTTTTATTCAAATCAAAACCGATCCCGATCAATTCGATGATGCGGTCCATATCTCCTGCCAGATATAAATATCCAACCAAAGCTTCCACTCCAGTTGCTTTTCTGTAATCCATCATAGATGCATTCTTTGCAACAGAACCTGATTTGGAATTTCTTCCACGTTTATAAACAGCCATTTCTTCTTCTGTCAAAAATGGCTCGATCTTTTCAAACACTTCTTTTTGTGCAGAAGCTTTGACCATACTGCTTGATTTTTTGTGATACTTATTCACACTCATATTCCCTGCAGACATAACGATCGTTCGGATCACGATCTCATAGATCGCATCTCCAATGTAAGCAAGAGATAATGGAGAGTAACTTTTGGGATCCAGTCCATCAAGATACAATCCTTCTTTAATCTTTTGAATTAAGCTCTGCTCCATTTTACACCTTCTCTTGTATCTTTTAATACGATACCCTGCTCTAATAACTGGTCTCTGATCTCATCTGCTCTTGCAAAATCTTTGTTCTTTCTTGCCGCCTGACGTTCTTCGATCAGTTTCTCGATTTCTTCATCTAGGATCTCTTCTTCTTTTGTTGTTTCAATTCCAAGAACGCTGCACAGATCTTCTAATACTTTTAGTACTTTCTTTGCATAATCTGCACTGAAGTCTTTCACTGTTGAATTTGATTCACGCACAATCTCGAAAATAGCCGAAACTGCATCTGCTGTGTTAAAGTCATCTTCCATTGCATCTTCAAATTTCTTTACAAGTACTTCTATATTAGCAAAATGTTCTGTTTCTTCTTTGCTTAAAGAACCTGTTTCTTCTTTGGCTGCCATCTCTCTGCATAGATCGATCGCTGTCAAGATACGGTCTAACCCTGTTTTTGCACTTTCCACTAAAGTATCACTGAAGTTTAAAGGGGTTCTGTAGTGTGCGCTTAACATGAAGAAACGGATCACCTGTAATGGATACTTTTCTCCAATTTCACGAACTGTAAAGAAGTTTCCTGCTGATTTAGACATTTTCTTATTGTTGATATTTAAGAAACCATTATGCATCCAGTAATTCGCAAACTTCTCCCCATTGCATGCTTCACTCTGTGCGATCTCATTTTCATGATGAGGGAAGATCAAATCTTCTCCACCTGCATGAATATCAATTGTGTCTCCGATATATTTCTTAGACATCTCAGAACACTCAATATGCCATCCTGGTCTTCCTTCTCCCCATGGAGAATCCCATGCGATTTCTCCTTCTTTCTTTGGTTTCCATAATACAAAATCAAGAGGATCTTTCTTTCCTTCTTCTCCTGTTACCTTGATCTCGCGATGTCCTGCTTCTAGATCATCAATATTTTTCTTGGAGAGTTTTCCATAATCTTTAAAAGATCTTGTCTTAAAGTATACAGTTCCATCTACTTCATATGCATGCCCTTTTTTGATCAATGTCTGAATCATTTTGATCATTCCACCGATTTCTTCTGTCGCTCTTGGCTGGTGGGTTGCAGGTTTGATATTTAACGCTTCCATATCTTGTTTGCATTCCTTAATATATCTTTCTGCGATCTCTGTTGCTGTTACACCTTCTTCATTTGCCTTCTTAATGATCTTGTCATCAACATCTGTGAAGTTTGAAACATAATTTACTTCATATCCTTTATATTCAAAGTAACGACGCACCGTATCAAAAATGATCATTGGTCTTGCATTTCCAATATGAATGTAGTTATACACCGTTGGCCCACAAACATACATTCCAACTTTCCCTGGATGCACCGGTACAAATTCTTCTTTTTGTCTTGTCAGTGTATTGTAGATTTTCATTTTTCTTTTTCCCTTCTGATTGCTTCTGAATTTTGATAATGTATAATAAATGTTTCCAGTGCCTGTCGTAATTCAGCATTCTCTCTTGCGAGCTTTTCGATATCCATATCAACTGGATTTGGAAGATCGATCTGATCAAGCACAATACTTTGAATGCGATTGACTCTCTCTCCATCCTGTTTAACTACTTTACCTGGAACTCCGACAACAGTAGAATTCGGCGGTACATCAGATACAACAACACTTCCTGCACCAATCTTTGAGTTCTTTCCAATTGTAATAGATCCCAAAACCTTAGCACCTGAACTGATCATAACATTATCTTCGATCGTTGGATGACGTTTTCCAGTTTCATTTCCAGTTCCACCTAATGTAACACCTTGATATAAGGTCACATTATTTCCGATGATCGTCGTCTCTCCAATGACCACTCCATGCCCATGGTCAATAAAGAACCCTTCTCCGATCTGTGCACCTGGATGAATCTCAATTCCAGTTTTTCTCGCCCATTTCTGAGAAATCTTTCTGGCTTTGTAAAACTCTCCTTTCTTATATAATTCGTGTGCAACACGATGCCAATACAGTGCTTTTACATAAGGATACAAAAAAACTTCTTTCTCTTCCCTTAACGCAGGGTCTCTTAGTTTGATCGTATCATATTGGCTTTTCGCAAATTCTCGAAAACCCATCATAGTTCCTAAACCTCCAATATATAGTATGTAATTTACGGGACTTTTTATATCATAGGGGATTCCATCAAAATTCCCTATAAATACAAAAAACTCCGTCTCCAAATAAAGAGACGGAGTATATCCGCGGTTCCACTCTTTTAAAAGTTCCTAACCTTCTTATTATATATCTGACTGATATCACTTGATCAGGATACTTTCACTCGAATCCGTTAACGCCGGCAACGTACAAAACTACTTTATTCATCTTGTCTGCTCCCAGATGCATTCCAGACATCTTCCCTTAAAGCCGCTTCCAGCCGATGGCAGCTTCTCTCTGACAGTTCCAATTTGTCTGTACTAATTCTGTTCATTGCATTTAACTACGAATAGTTTATGCTTTTTCATACAAAATGTCAACAGATTCTTATTTTTCATACAAAGTATTTGTTATTTATTCTGGTAAAACTCTCGCCTTCACAACAGCCTTCTTCACTGCACTTCCTACAATGATCGCGATCACGATCTTTGCCGCATCTCCTGGAAGATATGGAATCACACCTGCATATAATCCCTGCACAAATGTTAAATGCATCTGTGCACACAGCCAGATCGTTCCAAATGCATATGTTACTGCTGTTCCAAGTACCATACCAATTACTGCCATCACTATGTTCCCTGAGAATTTTTCTACAAAGAATCCACTGATCAATGCCAAAAAGATAAATCCAACCAAATATCCTCCTGTTGGTCCTGCAAGTTTAGCAAGCCCACCACTAAATCCTGAAAATACTGGAAGTCCTACTGCTCCGATCAGAAGGTATACAAGATAACTGATCGTTCCACGTTTCATCCCAATAACCATTACCGCAAAATAAATCACCAAGTTCGTAAATGAAATCGGTACTGGTGTAAATGGCAATGTGATCGACATTGGTCCTAAAATACAAGTTAATGCTGCCATTAATGCAATCAGTGTCAAATCCTGAATTTTCATTGTTTGTTGTTTCATAATAAATTTCTCCCTCACTTTTATTATTTTCCTGTACTGACTGCCATTATATATCATCATTTTTTTATTGTCAACCTTATTTTCAAATAAGTTAACAATAAAAAAACTTTTGATCATTCGATCATTCTAAAAAAGAAAGGCACCAACGATGCCTTTCTTAATCTTCATTCTCTTCTTCTAAAATCCCAAGTTCTTTGATCCGCTCCTCAATCTTCTTTAAAGATTCTTCATAAGTTCCTTCTTTTGTCTCTTCCCTCTCCTGATTCATTCCATCAAGTAATTCATCAATATTCTTACTTAATGGATTGCTGTCCGTTTTTCTCGTCAATAATCCCATATCTGTCTCCTTCTTCCGCTTCTTTAATGATCCTGCATGGATTACCTGCAGCAACTACATTGGCAGGAACATCCTTTGTTACAACACTTCCTGCACCGATCACACTATTGTCGCCGATCGTAACTCCAGGAAGAATCGTAACCCCTCCACCAATCCATACTTTATCTCCAATCTTAACTGGGAGAGCCCATTCATATCCCTTTTCTCGTCTTTTCACATCTGCTGGGTGGTTCGCAGTATAAATTCCTACATTCGGACCTATAAAAACATGATCCCCGATTTCAACCCCTCCACCATCTAAAATCGTCAGATTAAAGTTTGAGAAAAAGTCACTTCCAATCGTTGTCCTATATCCATAATCCAGATAAATGGGTGCTTCCAGATGAACATTCTTCCCAAGACTTCCAAATATCTGCCCTATCAGATAATTCCGACGTCCTTTATCTTCCCAATGTTCATTAAACTGTCTGGTTAGAGATTTTGCATGGTTCCTCTCTTCTATCAGAGCTTGATCCTCTGCATTATATAAAATTCCCATCAACATTTTTTGTTTTTCCGTCATCTTTTTCCCTCCGTTGTCTTATATTTTATCATACTTCTTTTCTGTTATCTATCGAATTTGACTTTCTATCAAAAAAATTGTAGGATAAAAGAGATTTAACCATTAAGGAGGTTTAAACATGGATACCAACTTTATTATTTCTCTTGATTCCATTGCAGACGTGAATGCATTTGCAAATACGATCGCACATTTTAAATCTGAGATTGATCTTTCTTCTGGAAGATATATCGTAAATGCAAAATCGATCATGGGAATTTTCAGCCTTGATCTGACAAGACCTTTGACTTTAACCGTACATGGTAAAGATGAACTTGAAGAAATCAGCTCTGCAATTGCACCATACTTGAAAAAATAAGTTTACTTGTGATCAATGCGAGCATTTGAAGTCTCTGTTTTTAGAGGCTTCTTTTATTTTGTGAATTTTATTTAGTAAAAGAAAAAAAGCATGATCTAAGTTCATTCTTAAATCATGCTTATCAACTGAGCGTGCGGGGATTCGAACCCCGGACAACTTGATTAAAAGTCAAGTGCTCTAC
>ENA-OWPD01001620-OWPD01001620.1-human-gut-metagenome-genome-assembly--contig:-NODE-1620-length-16599-cov-8.435868_pt1 | contig 16599 bp, 27 predicted proteins | sample MGYA00248262_ERZ651842 | MGnify/ENA primary metagenome ERZ651842 (study PRJEB26924, sample SAMEA4378253) | human gut metagenome | biome: human gut; feature: human-associated habitat; material: faeces... | reverse complement strand
TTAGGTCAGTTTACAAGAGACTACACGCAGACCGTGAAACGGGCTGCTGACAACAAACGGCGGTATGCTCCCGGAAAGGGCAGCATACCGCCTGTTTTGTTGTCTGGGGTTTCCAAAGGGGGTCCCCCTTTGGCACACGACTTTGCAAAGCAAAGTGTAGTGTGTTATACGCTCTGTCGGCGTTGCCGTGAAAATGCCGTTGCCGCCGGGGAGGGCAAGGGCATTTGAAGCGGCAGGAAAACAGGGCTGTGATTGCGTGGCGTGGAGCCGCAAGCGCAGGACTGGTTTCATCAGCAGACAGGGCGTATATGAATGCCCCCGTCCCTCGTCCTACGCCGAACTATGGGACAAAGTGTCCCGAACCTGTGGACACACTAACTAAAAAGCAGACGGATTTTTCTCTCAAAATTGAAATGGGCGGGAAGCCATTTTAGGGCTTTCCCGCCTTGATTGCCTGTTAGCAAAGGAGGGCGGGACTGTCAACGGCGGCGCAGTATGCGCCGTTCATCTTGACCGTTGACTGGCTCGGCTGTCTTTGCTATTTCCCCGACAACCTGGAAGTTATAACGTTATAGCAGTATCAATTCCTACACCATTGACCAAAAAATCAGTAAAGGTATCGGCAATTTTATCTGCTTCTTCAACCCCAAAACTAGCATCTTCTACCCGATACAAGCCAAGACCATCTTTTCCTTTTCCATAAAAATAAACCAAGTCCCCCAAATCATTTCCAAAAAACCAAACGCTTTCGATAAATTCTACAAGTTCATTACTAATAAAAAAATCTTCTGTATACATCCGGTGGTAATCTTCGTATTGCGTCAATGCCATCTTAGCGCTCCAAATACATATTGATGAACCATCGTTTTTAACCAAGAACTCTACTCCTACATTTTGAGGACCGACAATGCTTTTTAAGAGTTCTATATAGTCATCTGGTAATTGTATTGGTGATTTGCTTAATACCTGCTCGATTTCCTTCTCTCCACCGCAACCAATGGTTTCCATATCAAAAGATAACCGTTCATTAATATTTTCGATAATGCTCATTTTATCCTCCATCAATTCCTGTTTGTCATTCTCTTACTTTCTCCCCCGCTGTGGGTTTGAATTTTTCAGCAAGTCCGACTTCTCCGAAATCCTTTTGAGCCACTTCTTTTCTTCCTCGGACAGCTTCTTAAAGTTCAGCCGGAGCCGCTTGCAGATAAACGCCAGTGACGCTTGCTCCGGGTCGCTGTCCGGGCTGGCGGTTTCATCAGCGGCTTGCAACAATCCTTTCAGCGGGGTGTCCTCCGGGACGCTGAAAAAATCGTCCTTATGTGCTTCCCGCAGGTCAAGGGCTATGCCGTTTATGTCCTGCTGTATCACATAGCGGCAAAAGTTGTCATCGTCAATGTGGGCGGCGACAAGCTGTCTTAACTGCGGGTCGGTCAAGCCGGGATTGTACTGCTTCATAATCGTTGGGCTCATGGTGTCCACTATGGCGTTTACGGTCTGCACCTGCTTCACCGCCACGCCATTCACATAGATTTCAAGGTCAGCCATGAGCCGGGGAAAATCCGGGTGCGCCGCCAGTTCACACAAGAGGGAATTGTCCACCAGCCCGCTTTTCAGCAGTTCAATCATATCGTCACTCAAATGCAGTTCTGCAAGATCGGCGTTTGGGTGATTTTTTGTTTCAGACAGTCCCAGCAGATAATCGGCAGTCACACCGTAAAACTTCGCCAGCTTGATAAGGGCATAGTGGCTGATGTCTTTGAAGTCCTCCGCTTCATAACTGCCCAGCGCAGACTTGGAGAGGTGGGTCTGCTCCGCAAGCTGTTCCAGCGTCAGCCCACGCTCCACACGCAGGTCTTTTAAGCGTTCCTGTATAGATAATTCCATGTGTTATCTCTTTTCTTTAATCTTTAATCAAATTTTATTTCTTCACCGCAATCGAAAACTTTAGCATTAAAAAACCGGGCTATCTCAATCAGTTTTCCTTGAATCTCATCTGATAAACCGTCACAGCCAATCTTTCCGTTTTCATAATAAATCTCATAGTTATTTTTATAGATAACTCTACCTGGAATTTCAAAATACATTGTTGTACGGGTTAAGGGATTTATCCCCTTTCCTTGTTCTGATAATGACAATTCTTTGTCTGATTGCACATATTTTTTCCATTCCTCTAAAGTTATCACTTTCCCTATCCGTTCGACATATATGTCCATACAATCTCCTCCTTTTTGTATTCTACCACAATTCCGAGAGCGTGGAAATAGTGAGTTTTCCGGGCTGATTTCCGACTTTATGGATATACGGGGCGGGCGGTCATTTAGGTGTAGACTTATCTTAGTTCATCGGTGAACAGCACCTTGCTACGAAAATAAAACTCGTAGTCAAGAACTGAACCTTGACAACAAATGTTTTCAACAACTATGAAAGCTACACAATCTCAAAGACCAATTGCTGGTGCTTGCGCCCCATGAGGGAATCGTTCCCTCTGATATATGGCTGGCGTGCCGCCGGAAGCTGATGAACAACATGAAAATCCAGTCGGCCCGGAAAGCTACCCATACCTGGCTGGCGGGAAAAATCAAGTGCGGCAACTGTGGCTATGCCCTTATGAGTATCGTCAACCGGGTAGGCAAGCAGTACCTACGTTGCACAAAGCGGCTGGATAATAAAAGCTGTCCCGGCTGTGGAAAAATCGTCACGGTAGAATTAGAGGGGCTTGTCTATCAGCGCATTGTAAAGAAGCTGGAGGGCTACAAGACGCTGACGGGCCGGAAGAAAGCGGCAAAGGCCAACCCGAAAATCGCCGCCCTGCAAGTGGAGCTTGCCCGCGTGGACAATGAGATTGAAAAGCTGGTGGACAGTCTGACCGGGGCGAACAATGTCCTGCTCTCCTATGTGAATGTGAAGATAGCCGAGCTGGACAGCCGCAAGCAGGAGCTTGTGAAGAAGATAGCCGAACTGACCATGGACACCATCAGCCCGGAACAGGTTAAACAGGTTTCCGGCTATCTGGACACATGGGACAACGTATCCTTTGACGATAAGCGGCGGGTGGTGGATTTACTGATTACCACTATCGCCGCCACAAGCGACAAGTTGAACATCACATGGAAAATCTGACGGGCGCTACAATGCCCGCCAGACCGTTACCCTGTGTAGTTCCTTGTAAACTGTAGTTTCTTGAAGCTATTATCTCATGGAGTAGAGGGCTTGAAAATCTTTCATTACTATTTGTGCCGCGCCCGAAGGCGCGCGGAATGGAGATTAGTATGAAATACGAAAGAGAAACCAGTAACCTGCTTCGGCGCTATGAAATAATTGATTTTCTATGGAATGGTAAATGAATGATTAAGAAATTCCTAAGGCGATATACTCCTCTTTCTAAGATTTATCAGTTCAAAAACATTATCCATAATCTCCTTATCCCGTACTTCTAACATCAGCCATTTCTGTCCGTTACCAGTTTTTGCATCTCTGAATACTTTCTGCACATAGTCAGAAAATAACGGCATTAATAATTCTGCCTCCGTAAGTTCACGGCTTCCTATCACCACAAGAGCGATAAAATAACCCTGCATTGGGTAACAGGTACAAAGAGATTTCCCGCTTTTCTTGTATTTAATATTCCAGCCTGGCTGCATGGAACAGCGGCTGTAATCCATATAAAGCTTAATCCGGTAAGCGGACCGGATACGGCTGTCAAACTCTGCCCATAGCGGATTGTCAATATACTCCGCTATTTGCTTCAGAGATGGAGCATCGCCGTTTGTATAAAGCATATTCCAATCCATCCCAATATCCCTCCTACTCTTTTTTTTCCAATGGTATAGGCTTGACCCAAATTTCCATACAGGCCATATCTTTTAAGGCACGATAATACTTTTCTGCTGAGAATGGCTCCGTTGTTAAGCTGTGATGCGGCAGCCATGTACCAAAAAGGTATTTTTCACCCTGATTCAAGGCAACCGTTACCAAATCCTCAAAATTTTCTGCTTCAATCCTGCAAACGATGTATTCTCCCGCAGGGAGTTCTCTCTTTACAAAGTCTCCCTGCTGTTTATCCGGGATATTTCGAACAAGACCTCCCGCAAAATACGTGAAAAGGCCCTGTACCGTATCTTCCGTATGGGACATTCCCATTTCCACATTTGTATCGAAGTCTTCTGCGATTGACGTCTTCTCCATATGGTAGCGTTTCCAGAGCTGTCCCGGCACATCTACACCTGTGCTTTCACCAGCCGGAATTTGTTCAGAAATACAAACTTCCGTTTCCAAGCCGAGATAAACTTCCGGTTCCGCCAACGTTTTTCTCTGGATTTCCAAGACGATATTTCCTACCACCAGCGGAACCCCTTCATCTACTAAAACGTAATTCATGGAAACTTCCGGCTTGTCGAATGTGTTGAGCATTGGTAAATCTCTCCTGTACTCTTCGGGTGTGATTCCATACGTTTCCTTGAAGGCCCGCGTAAAATTTGCATGGCTTGTAAAGCCATAGTCCAGGGCAACGTCAAGTATTCTCTGTTCGGTATTACCCAGATTTTCAATCACCTTTGCCAGGCGGCGGAGCTTCACATATTCCTGAACCGGTTTATTTACCAGCCGCTTGAACAAACGCTGAAAATAGAAAGGGGACAGGCCGGCGATATTTGCCAGTTCCTCCGTATAAATTTCTTCTGTTAAGCGTTCCTCGATAAATGTTAAGGATTGTTCGATTGCTTCCCATGCGTACATTGTTGTACCTCCTGTATTTGATGTTCACATTATATCATCTTATTTTTTACCGGGCTTATCACACAATGCGCTTTTTTTCAGGAAATCGCTAGGTCTCTGTCCACAGCAGTGAGCCGACATTAAATGATATTTTCGTGGATATAACAGGGAGGACGCTGCAATGAAATTAAGAAGATTAGTCTGCGGCGATATTCACTTCCAATGGAAATATGGCTTTTACTTTATTTATTTTGTTTTGACGGTGATTTATGTCTTCGGCATTACAGCTTTACCGGATAACTGGAAACACAATGCAGCCGCCATTATGATTTATTCCGATCCGGCGGCCATGGGGCTGTTCTTCATGGGAGCGATTGTTTTACTTGAAAAAAGTCAAAAACCTACCGGAAATTTTACGGTTCTTTCCATTTATGGCCTGCATGAATTTAATAACAGGGTACAGCCAGAACCCGTTTTTGGATTTGGTTCTTGTTCTTGCGGCAAATTTTCCCATTGATAGAAAAAGCGGCAAAATTTTCTTTACAGCCCTATTATCCGATGTTTGACTTGTTCCTTTCTATCATGGCACCAGTGCTTCTTTGTTTTGCTTTTGCCATGATTACCTTAGAAGAAATTGATGATAAAGTTTCCAGGTATTTTTCAATAACTCCGCTTGGAAAATCAGGGTATATTTTTTCAAGACTTGGAATGCCTGCAACTCTGTCAACGGTTGTTACATTTATTGTGATGGTAGTCTTTTCATTGGAAAAACGGTCCGCCATCATGGTTTTAGGCTTGTCCGTTTTAGGGGCGGTCCAGGCTATCATGGTGGCCCTGATGATCATTACCCTTTCCGCTAATAAACTGGAGGGAATGGCAGTTACAAAACTGGCTACACTTACATTACTAGGAATACCAGCCCCCTTCTTGATTGATAGTTACTGCCAGTTTGCGGTTGGCTTCCTTCCATCATTTTGGGCAGCTAAAGCCGTACAGAGTGAGGCGGTTCTTTATTTTCCCATGGCTTTGGCGGCAGCTTTAATCTGGTATTATTTCCTTACAAAACGTCTGTTTCAGAAGCTGGCAGGATAATCAACTTCCCCATTCTGCATAGGACGGGGCAGATGATTTAAGACAACTGAAAGGGAGTGAATTAGGTTATGAAGCAATACTGGTGGATTATCATTGCCGCGGTTTTGATTGTCGTTGGCTTACTAAAAATGGTTATTATGAAAAAATACAATGATAAAAAGAATCCCAAAAAGTGTCCACATAATGATGGAGATTAGTCAGCCGTACATGGGCCACAGCACCCGGTCTTGTTGCGGGTGCTGTGGCCATGTATGCGACAGGACGCTGTTTATGCGGGAAAAGTACAATCTTGCCGCTTGATTTCCGTGCCCGAAAAGCCCTATTATACAACGTCTTTTCGCCCCTGCCGTAACAGTCTGAGTTGACTTGACATTTACAGCAAATAATCTGTACTTGACATAACCGTTGCAAATCTACCATTCAGTGAAGCCATATATACATCATTGATAAAACTTGCAGACAGCTTTAGACCGTTCCATTCTAAGTCTTTTGTTGCACAAGCGTCAGATATAAGAGTAACCAAATAACCAAGATCTTTTGCAGCTCTCACAGTCGTATCTACACACATATGTGTCATCATTCCACACATTACCAAATTCTTTATTGACAAAGAGGTTAATTTTTCTTGCAATGTTGTTTCATGGAAGCCATTAGGCGTATGCTTTACAATAATATATTCTGAACCTAAAGGTTCTATCTCCTTATGAAGTTGAACGCCTTTCGTATTTGGGAGAAAAAAAGCTGCGTCCTCTGGTGATATGTGTTGTACATAAAAAATCGGGAGTTTCCTTTCTCTAAAATGTTTCAGCAGTCTTTTTGTGACCTTTAATGCCTGTTCTGATTGAAAAAGCTCACATTTCCCTTGTGGAAAATAGTCATTTTGAACGTCAATTATTACTAATGCAGTATCCATTTTATCAAATCCCTTCTACATTTCTATATGATAAAATAATACATGAAAGCCGCCAGCAAGTAAATTACTTACTTTTTCGTGCATAGCGTCAATAACAAATTCCTTTTTCATCAAGAATTTCTGACATTCCGTGTTTTACCATATACTCTATACCAATACCCTGCATTATCTCAATCGCTGATAGCATTTTTAAGCCCATATCAGTTAGAAAATATTCTACTTTGAGAGGATAACCAGCGTAGGATTTTTTCCCGACTAAGCCAAACTGTTTTAATTCTTTCAGTTGCTCCAAAAGCATTTTTTGACTTATTCCATCAATGCTATGTAACAAATCAGAAAATGAGCACGAGCCTTTCCTCAAATTAAAAATTATAATAAGTTTCCATTTGCCCTTTACCATATCGTGAACCAATTCTAACGGACATGTAAATTCACTGCGAATTTTCAAAATGCTCACCACCTTTTCAATGTATTATATAATCGTCTGATTCCCCGCCTGTTCTATCAGGTCGATTGAAATGACAGATGTATTAAAATCGCTAAGATGCCGTGACAGAGATTTTGGATGATGCTGATGGGATTTCAATAATGAAAGCAGTGCGTCCATTACTGCTTTCAGCCCTTATCTGTCCGCCATGCAGTACAATAATATTTTTTGCAATAGCGAGCCCCAGGCCGGAGCCTCCTGTTTCGCTTAATCTCGCATTGCTTAAACGGCAGAATTTATCAAAAATCACATTGAGCTTATCCTCCGGAATTTCCCCATCATTTTCAAATCGAATCACAGTCCATGCTGAAAGCTCTATGGCTGAGACTTTGATAACGCTGTTTTCCGCACTATAAGAAATGGCATTTTTCAGGATATTATTAAACACTCTGGCCAGCTTATCAGAGTCTCCATATACAGATATGTCCTCATCCACATGATTCTCTATGATTTTTCCGCATGCATTCAACTGCGGATACAACTCATCTGAAATCTGAGCAATCATATAGAAAAGATCAACCTTTGCCTTATGAAGCGGAAGAGATTCGGAATGGCTGCGGGTAATCTCAAAAAACTCATTCACCAGGGTCCTGAGCCGGTTCGCCTTTTCCCATGCAGTATGGATATATTTTGCTTTCTCCTCATCGGGCATATCCGGTGTTTCATCTAAAAGGCTGAGATATCCTATTACTGAAGTCAGTGGGGTTTTGATATCATGGGCCAGATATACTACCAAATCATTCTTCTGCTGCTCTGCCCTCTTAGCCTTATCCGCCCTTTCTGCAAGTGTCCGCTTTACATCAGCCAGCTTATGCTCCACACTCTCCAGTTCCGGAGACAGGGAAATCGCTGCCCTTTCTTCCATAAGCTTGTCAATCCCTGTAACTACCTCATCGAAATATCTTTTATATGTGTCCAACAGCATGCGGAACAACAAAAAAACAAATATGATTATGACTAACGCAAGAATAAACTGCATATTGACAGTCACTAGCTTGAAATATAACAAATCAGCTTCCATCTCACTGATTGAAAGACTACGTGCAAACCACCTAACAATCGCATCTGCCAAGTGTCCACGTGTCAGCATCCGCAGTCCAAAGACTGCAGCAACTGCTCCCACTGTAATCCATAATCCTCGGATAAACGTAATACGGCCGAGTTTTGAATAATTGTACTTTGCTTTTTTAAATTTCACCAATTTTATATCCTACCCCCCAAACCGTTTTTATATATCTGGGATTTTCCCCGGTATCCTTCATCTTCTCGCGAAGATGGCGGATGTGTACGGTAATTGTATTGTTACTCTTGGTATAATATTCTTCCTGCCAGACTTCATGGAATAATTCTTCGGCACTGACGACACTGCACTTGTGCTCTAAAAGAATTCTTAGTATGGAAAATTCCGTAGGAGTCAATGACAGAGTCTCTCCATTAAGCCGGCATTCATATGTCTTAATGTTCATCGTCAAACCTGCATATTTAAAGATTTCATCTGCTGCCGGAACCGCTGATCCCGCATTATATTTCTTGTAACGGCGTAGCTGGGCCTTTACCCTTGCTACCAGCTCAAGGGGCAGGAACGGTTTTGTAATATAATCATCTGCACCGAGTGTAAGCCCGGTAATTTTATCCGTCTCTCCATCCTTAGCCGTAAGCATAATTACCGGATATGTGTACTCCTTACTTCGGATGGACTGACATATCGAAAGTCCGCTGATATCCGGAAGCATGATATCCAATATAGCCAAATCAAAATCTGTGCTCCCGATACAGACAAGCGCTTCCTCCCCTGAATAAAACTTATATACATCCATATTTTCATTCTGAAGATATACTTCAATCAGATCCGCAATTTCTTTCTCATCATCAACAACAAGTATTTTTTCAAGCAAAGCATGACACTCCTTTCAGATTAAATCATATACATTATACCGGATCCGTGACACTAATGTGTTTATATATAATGGATAAATGATTAATTATTTCCTAAGATACGCAAAATTACCATTTTTATTTATGTTGGAGAAATGTGATATTAAAGCCCGAACTGTTTGGCTGGAGCCTTAGTTTATAAAAAGAAAAGGGCGGCCTGAAAATGAATTCAAAACCGCCAGTGGAACTCGCATGCTTGTTGTAAAACTCCAAATTGTATTTTATTTGTTCCAAAAGTCCTCCACACAATCTAAGATTTCACTCGCAGATAATATAATCGGCTCGCCTTGTCCGTATTCTTCATAAAAAATGAATTTATCTTGATATTTGAAATATGACATATTCGCACCTACCTTTCTTTTGTTTTATCTATCATGTATGATTGCAGGCTTTTTTGACAGCCGTTTTTTTCGTAAAATGCTTCTACCCCCGGCTGTGCGCCAAAATACAACATGGTCGGGGCGTTCTCCTTTGCAAGTTCAAGAAGTTTACTACCTACACCTTGTTTTTGATACTTCGGGAGAACAAGCAGTTCTGTAATTGTTCCAAAAAAATATCCGTCTGTAAGCATACGCAAACACCCTACAAGCATTTTATTATCATACGCCGTAATATTCAGCGTTTTAGATAATGCGGCTTGTGTACGTTCCAGATCATAGTCGCCTTAATCAGATTTGTATCATTTACTTTATATTCCATTTCGTTCCTCCGTTAAATGCAATACTACTTTTTTCAAACCAGAAACAAATATCAATCAAACTTTGCAATACTTACTGTTGCAATCGCTGATTGATTAGGTTCTCCCGTTTTCCTGTCCGATAATCACTGCGGTAATACCTGCACCACTATTTCAAATACATTATCCCTTTTTCTTGCGTAGCTTTAAATCAATATTTTTCATTTCTGCTGCATCCTGCAGTAATCCAGCAACAAAGGCGCTTTTTTCTTTAAGCGGCAGTGTTTCCATATCAGGTTTACAGTCAACTTCTTTAAGTACCGTTTGCAGGTCTTGCAGTTCCAGCAGGTTGACCGCTACACAAAAAAGTGTCTTTTTGCGGCCATCATTATAATTAGATAATAAAACCTCCAGAATGTTGGTCTTCTCCGCCTGCTCTGTATTATAAGCGTCTATCCCAAGGCGTTTGGCCTTTTCCATATCGGATTTTCGGTTCCGGTGTGTTATGAAGGAATCAAAATCGTCAATATGAGCGTATTTATCACAAGGGTACTCTTTGCATTGAAAGCAATATTGAGCACCATCATGCTCCATGCTGTACTTTGCGATTTTGCAGGATTGATTACCTTCGCCACCACCGCAGCCAGGACAATATTGATTCAAAAACATAGGGCAAAGCCCGCAATTCAAACCACAGAGAGAAAATAATTGGTTTGGCCGATTAAATCCTTTCATAGCATCTCCTCATGAATCCTAATCACTGCTAAACGTGACTCTCATAAGGCAGTAATCACAGCCCTGCCGTATGCTTTGCAATATTTCCACATCCACGGGAGTCTCGAAAACCAATTCAAATAGCTTCTTGCTATATCCTGCAGTACAATGGCACCAAGTTAGGGATTGAGAAAGAGCCGCCGCCTCCAACATCGGACACTCACAAATAAACATTTTCGTATATAACTGATTTCCTTCTATATACCAACCGGCACCGTTTTCATTTAATGAAGCTACTAAGCGATGCAGATCTTTATCATGGGATGCGTATAACTGCTTCAGCTCCCTGGCCACATTTTCTAACCTTCCATTTTCATTGCAATAGCAATTTTGGCGAATCACCTTAACGGTATTTTCATCAAACCTTTTCTCCAGAAGAAAAGATAGCTTTTCTACCCATTCCGCGCGTTCTGCAGGCGTTGAATTTGCCGCTAACGGTAATTCAGATATTACTCTATCTGCTGCCTCTTTTGAAACTGTCATCTCCAAACTGCATTTCAGTCTCATAAGTTCATCCAATTCTAAAGTTGGAGTTATGTCCTCCGGCATGGAAAAATTCTTCATATTTATTGCCCCCTCTGGCTCAAAATCTGTATTTCCAGCCCGGCATACTGATTGATTTACAGTCTCCCTCCTCAGCCACAACAGTAGGTATAGCTTTTGCAGATTGCAATCAGTTGCCAAAGAAGTCTATGTCATACCTTGTCCCATGTGAGAAAAGAATTCCTTCTGTTAATTGAACACACAATATAATCGTATTTTCATCATTCAAATTCGTATGGCCGTTATCGATCCATTCAGCAAATACCTCTTTCAGCTTATCAGCAATCACATAATTCTCTTTTTTCCCGAAATAACCCAGGCTGATGCCGTTCCCATGCGCTGTAAACCACTCGCCGGCGATTGCAACAACAGGATTATTTTTTATATGTTTCATTTTATTTGAGAGTGCGTATGTAATGATATAAAATGCACCATTTTCGTAATAGGCATTTACATATCGCACATGAGGCGTTTCATTTTCCGTAGTTGCCAGTGCTATAACTGTATTTTTTCCGAAACGATCAATCATGACCTGTTCTGCTTCTTGACTAAATTCTTTCATTGAACTATTCTCCTTTTAAAATACACTTTTCAAGTCTGATCAAATTCCAGATAAACCGGAAGCTATATTGTTATCGAAAATGTTTCAGTACCATTGCTGAGTAATTATCATATTGCTGAAACCCATATCGTTCATAAAACGCAATCATTTTAGGATCAGACGGCATAATTTTGACATAAAGGAGGTTTTCAAAGCAACTCATAATCTTTTTCATCAATTCATCGCCAATATGATGCCCCTGATATGCAGGGTCTACCAGAAGATAATGTAGAAATGCAACTGTTTCGCCATCATCAAGTGCCCGTACCAGTCCAATCAGTTTGTTATCATCCCATGCTGAAATTACATGTGAAGAATTTAGCATTGCCCCAACAAGTTTATCCGGGTAATTCCCGGACTCCCATCCCACGGACAAAAACAGTCTTTGCAGTTCTTTCTCTGTAAAAATATGGGTGTCTTTATACTCAATTTTCATACCACAATCTCTCAATATTTCTTATTTAATTTTCTGCTACTCCTTGACCAAGTTTGACTTAATGAAAGACTTTACTTGTTCAAATACATTATCAGTTTCTTTGATGCCTAACATAGGAATATTCAAGTTTTCCGCCTTTATTCGATTGCTAAGTTCGCTCATAAAAATACCTTTACCGCTTATCTCTTTGTTAAAATCTGATGTGGTTTCAACACCGCAGTTCGGCGAGCGATTTGCACCAATAATCCCGATTATCTCAAAGCCGTAGGCATTGTATTCCGTTATTTGTTTCATCACATAGTCAACTTGAGCCATTAGCATTTTGTAAGATTTCGCTTTTTGCATTTCCTTACGAATGCGGGTATTTCAATGACAACGGGAACATCTGCCCCATCGTTATTTCCTCTATTAAGCCCTAAACAGCAAAGTTCTGGACATGGCATTTGGACAATGCCAATATCAGCATCAAGAAGAATTTTTATTACATCCTTAAAAGCTGCTGGAAAAACGGCTGTCCCGTCAGATATTGAATTTTGATTTAATATACAATGCGCTATAAAAATAACTTTTTTGCTTCGACCGTCCTCAAACATAAATTTTCCTCTTTTTAAGCCCAAATTTGTTTTGTCGTGTTACTCAGCAAGCTGTGTTAATGTATCGCCTGCAATGCGATAGACTGTCCAATCAGACATGGCCTCTGCTCCAAGAGACAGATAAAAGTCAATGCTGGGTTTGTTCCAGTCAAGACACCACCATTCAAGCCGTCCGCAGCCACGTTCCACAGCGATAGATGCCAGTTTTTTCAGAATAGCTTTTCCGTAACCTTTCCCGCGGCATTCCGGCTTGACATACAGATCCTCCAAGTAAATACCGGCTCGTCCTAAGAACGTAGAAAAATTGTGGAAAAAAAGCGCAAATCCAACCTCTTTTCCATCTTCAAGAGCAAAAATCACTTCTGCTTTTTGTTTATCGAAGATCCATGTTTCAAGTGTGGTCTCGTCAGCCACAACTTCGTTCAGCATTTTTTCGTTATCCGCAAGTTCTTTGATAAACTGCAAGATCAATAAAGTATCTTTCCGTTCTGCATTTCTAAAAGTTAAATTCATTTGTGTTATCCTCAATAAAACGAAAGTTGTAAGATTGTCTTGTTTATCCTTTCAGGTTTTCCAAAGCTTCTGGACCATTTGAGATAATCTCTCTAACAGTCTGACATCTTTCCATGTCCGGACAGTCACCGCATGTCGTCACATCTTTTTTCAATGCACACTGGCGAATTTCGCAAAGACTATCGCAGAATACAGTTTTAATTCCATCAACACGACATCCTTCACAATTGATATGTTCAGGCAAAATGGGAGCATTATTTAACTCGGCCCACTGTTTTGCAGTTTTCTCACGCAACGCCTGATCGTCATTGATTGTTGCAAGATATGCATCGCATTTTCCACAATCCAGCCCACAGTATGCAATCATATTTCTCATGGTTATGTACCTCCTAAAATCCTTCTTTATACCCGATAAATACTTTACTCCGAATGCTGATTTCTTACCCTTTATATCAACTTTAGCAGTTCTGTATGGATATATCCGTTTGTAGCTGCTACGCTGCTGCCTTTCCTCGGATTAAGTGCTTTCCCTGTAAAATCAGTCACTTTACCGCCAGCCTCCTGAATCAACAGCATGCCGGCAGCATAATCCCAAGGATTCAGATATATCTCGAAATATCCTCCCTGTCTGCCACAGGCGGTATATGCCAATTCCAGAGCGGCAGAACCAATCCTGCGGACATCCTGGCACTGGCCAAACACTCTGCGGAACCGGGCAAAGTTTTCATCGGCCAGCTCTCTTTTTGCTGTTCCAAATCCAATCATCGTGTCGGATAGTTTTTCTGCGTTTGATACATGTATGGGCTGTCCATTTAAAAAGCTGCCCTTGCCTTTAACCGCTGAAAACACTTCTTCATGGAAGGGATCATACACAATCCCCATAACAATTTCACCCTGGCGGCAAAGGGCTAAAGATACAACGCTATGCTGATAATCGTGCATAAGGTTTGTAGTCCCGTCAACCGGGTCTAAAATCCAAAAGCTATCCGTATTTATTTCCTGCAAACCGGTTTCTTCTCCGAGAAATTGAACATCCGGTGCAAGGACAAACAGCTCCTTCTTTAAGAAATTTTGCACGGCAATATCTACCTGCGTTACATAGTCAGCATAAATCCCGGTTTGTTTATTAGTCTACCATGTATTAGATATTCAGAAGTTTTGTTAAATCCTCTACGAAAGCATCCATTTTCACAGTAACTTCTTCCATCATCATACCGGTAGCAAGGAAACGCTTTATCACCATTTTCATATCCTCGCCGACCTCAATGATGTGGGTATTCTTTTAGCTTGTTTAAAAAACCGTCAAAATCCTGTTCCTCGTTTGAAAAAACTCAACAAACTGGGAGTTGTTACATTGTAGGGTACGTTCATTATACATGCATTGTTGTTTTTACTCTTGATTGTGCAATTTCTTCAAATAGCTGTTTTTCGTTTAGGTCTTTAAACTCTTTTTGGAATTAACGTATATATTCGTGGTGCTTGAATTAAGTAATAAAAATCATGGCTCTCCCCTAGTGCAGAGTAAATGTCCCACTTCATTTCTGATTCAACGCTCTGTGTTTTAAATTTAATGGTTTCCTTAGAAAATACCAGCGTATATTCCTCATGATATTTTGCAGTTTGTTTGAATTTCAGTATAGGCATTAGAATATATAAATAGCTTCCCAATGCAGTTACAACAATTATCAATCCAGTTATTAAAATACTAAATACGCTCAAAGAAGAGAACAGCATGTAAACTATTGACAGCAACAAAAATACAGCGACTAAAGCAATATCATATTTATGTATAGTTTTACTAATTAAATATTGCCTTTCTGCTTTTATATATTCACTTTGAGTATATTGAAATCTTAATTTTACTGTTTCCAAAGGTATACCCCCATTCGTTATATAATCTTTGTTGCAGTCGAGTAGACTCACACCTCACAATGCAAGCCCCTCACAGAACCGTACGTGCGGCTTTCCCCCATACGGCTCTTCATAATAATATTTACAGTTTCAAAACAAGCTGACGTATATCTTAGGCATTGCCAAAGGATAATATTTCAGCATTTCAATGAATCCTTCCTTTGTGTAACTCTTTCTGTCACTTCGTCTATTCAGCACTTTAAATAACAGCTCTCTTACTTGCTGTTTATAGTTTGCAATCATTCTGCCATTAAAGCTGATGCCATAGTACCTGTAATGTCCGACCAGTTTCAGATTAAGCATTCCCATTAGTTCCTTTAACGTTTGGTCTCTATTCGCATATAGCCACTCTTTTATATCCCTCATTTTCTGCCTAAATTTCTTACTGCTGGTTTTGGGCATTATATATGGCGTCCCTTTGCGTGAGCGTCCACAGTAAAAAATGAATCCCAGATAGTCGAATGTTTCTATTCTTGTGTATTCTCCATTCTTTTGCTTTGCCCTTGCAACATAGGCTCCATTTTGTAATAAATGACTTTTGCTTTCTTCAAGCTGTAATCCGAACTTGTCCATTCGTTCTTTGAGAAGCTTATAATAATTCTCGGCTTCCCACTTATACTGAAATCCTGCGATAAAGTCATCCGCATAAACAATCAGGAAGTTATCTCCCCGGCACTCCTTCGTAATGATGAATTTGTACCAAAGGGTCAATACGTTGTGCATATATATATTTGCAAGTATTGGACTGATGATATTCCCCTGTGCTGAACCTTCTTCGCTTGCCATAAGTTCTCCGCCGTCCAGTACTCCAACTTTTAGGTACTTCTTGACAAGACCTATAATGTTGGGGTCTTTGATGTATAGGTTGAGGAACTTGATTATCCACTCATATTTCATATGGTCGAAGAAACCTTTAATATCAGCATCCACGATATAGCAGATTTTCGTGTTGTTCATTCTTTTATATAACTCTTTTATCGCTCCATGACACCCCCGATTAGGTCTAAACCCATACATGCAGTTCAGAACTCTTGGTTCATAGATGGCTTCCAATATCTTCTTTAATGCCAGTTGGATTATCTTATCCTCATAGCACGCTATTCCTAATGGTCGAAGTTTTCCATTGCTTTTAGGAATGTAAACCCTAATTGATGGCTGTGGCTTGTAGGGTTTTCTTTTCAATCTTTCCACCAGACCATCTATGTTTTGCTCCAGATTTCTCTCGTATTCTTTCTTGGTTATTTCATCAATGCCAACTGCTTTGTTTCCGTCTAACTCTTTGTGACATTGCAGTAGCATTTCTTTATTGATTAGATAATACAACGATGTGAATTCTGGTCTCGGCGAGTTCGCCGAGATTTCTGCTATTCTTTCTAATTTCGTTTCCATCAATACCTCCGTCCCTGAGTACG
>ENA-OWPD01001615-OWPD01001615.1-human-gut-metagenome-genome-assembly--contig:-NODE-1615-length-16698-cov-5.178213_pt1 | contig 16698 bp, 16 predicted proteins | sample MGYA00248262_ERZ651842 | MGnify/ENA primary metagenome ERZ651842 (study PRJEB26924, sample SAMEA4378253) | human gut metagenome | biome: human gut; feature: human-associated habitat; material: faeces... | reverse complement strand
AAAAAGCGCGGACAGTGTCCGCGCTTTTTTACACTTTCCCAGGCAGGGGAAGCGTGTGTATCATCACCCGTCCCATACAGATCAGGCTCCGGCCGCCATCCGGCATCAGCAGAATGTCTGCGTCCGACCGGGCCCGGTTTAAAGAAAACAGGTACACAATTCCCACTGGGTCCTTGTAGTACTGCTTACAAAACATTTCGCCATCCACACAGAAAATGCCAACATCCCCGGGAGCCAAAGGGTCCCGGTTCACATAGACCACCGCGCCGTCCGGAATATAAGGGGACATAGAATCCCCTTGGATGCGGACAGCAAACTCCGCCGCTTGAGGTACATCGTCCTCTACCGGGATGCTGTCAAAGTCCTCACCAAAGACCGGAGCCGCATAACCGGCCGCCGCTGGACTGCGGTAAAGGGGAATCAGGCGGGACTCCTGCTGGGGGCGGCTGACCTCCAAATCATCCCGATAGGCACACAGGGCGTCCACCACAGACCGTACGGTTTCCCTGCCTTTGGGAGAGAGACCTCGGTATTGCTCGAAAAGCCGCCGTTCACTCTGGGAGAGCACGTGACCTCCGCCTTGAAAGCTGTCCTGAAACAGGGTATTGGGGTCTGTTCCCAGACAGTCAAACAACCGAAGGAGAATATCCTCCTTCGGAAAGCTGATCCCGGCCTCGTAGTTGCCAATGGTGGATTGTGAGACCCCTATCTGACGTGCCAAGGCCAGTTGGGAAATCCCCAGCTCTTCCCGGCAGGCCTGCATCCGTTTTCCAAAGCTCATGGTGCTTCCTCCCCTCTCGATATCTCTATCATAGTAAATTGAAATGGTTGTGTCAATAAAATTAAACAAGAAACTTGTTTAACTCCTCTTGACACAGTCGAACATATGTGCTATTATCAAAACAACAAACAAGAATTCTGTTTATAATTTAAGATCAAACAAGTATCTTGTTTTGATTGGTTATCGAAAAACTCAAAATAGACATGTTTACAGCCAACAGCTGACTGCCAACAAAATAAACAGCAGGATCAGATTGGAAAGTGTGAACCAGAGCAGATAGCGCCCGCCCTGTCCCGGATACTCCCGTGCCACCATCTTATAGGAGATCAGGCTGGCCATGGAAGCAATCAGCGTACCCAAGCCTCCCAGATTGCAGCCAACGATAAGGGGCTTCCACTGGGTGGTGAACCCGGAGAGCAGCAGCGCGGCGGGTACGTTGCTGATGACCTGACTGGTCAGCACAGCTACCAGCTCCACGTGGCCATCGAGGAGAGAGGAGAGGAGATTCTGAAAGCCCGCAACAGCCCCCAGGTTTCCGATGAAGATGAAAAGAGCGAGAAAAGTCCCCAGGAGGGAGTAATCAATCTCTCGCAAAAGCGCCCGATCCGTGAGCAGCAAAAAGATCAAGATAACAGCTGCAATGGCCGTCGGGGAGACCAGCTTGAAGATGCCAAGCAAACAGATGACAAAGCCCAGAGTGCTCAGTGCCAGCAACCGAGGACTGTTCATCGGAACGTCCAGAGAGATCTCAGGAATGGCAACAGGACGGTGCATCAAGATCAGCGCTGTAAGCAACACGCCGGAGAGCAGGACATAGGGCAGCATATAGCCGCACAGCTCGCCAAAGCTGATGCCGGATTTTCCATATAAGTAGAGATTCTGTGGATTACCCATCGGCGTCAGCATGCTGCCCAGGTTGGCTGCCAGAGTTTGCAGAATCACGAGGGGCACCGCCAGACGCTCCTGGGCGGCCATGCGCAGTACAATCAAGCCAAACGGTACGAAGGTAATCAGCGAGACGTCATTTGTGATCACCATGCTGCAAAAGAAGGGGAGAAAGACAAGCACCATCAGCATCTGACGGGAGGTGGAGGTTTTTCGAAGCAGACAGCCGCCGAAAAAAACAAACAGACCGGCCCTCTGAAACCCCTTCATCACTGCCATCAGACTAAAGAGAAGCGACAGGGTGTCCCAGTCGATATACGCGAGATAGGCACTGCTGGGAGGCACAGCGGCTGTAGAGACCAAAGCCAGTAAAACCGAGACGCAAAGGACGGCCTCCGCCCGAAAGAAACGGGCACAGGCTTGAAAGTGTGCAGATGTCATGGGACAACCCCTCACAGAAAATAAGTTTAGAGACAGGGTGACAGCCGCTGATCGGAGCGGTTCACAAAAGCACGTGAAAAATCGCGGACGCTGTGGCGGCCGCGACAAGAACAATATGGGCTGAGGAAGGCCAGCAGCGTCAGAGACCTATGAGCGGGATGAGTTCAAAGGACGCGGTGGGGTTTGAACACTGTGGGATGTAAAAAAAGTCGGAGTAAGCAGACTGCCCACTCCGACTTGGTGGGGGAAGGTGGATTCGAACCACCGAAGTCGTAGACAACAGATTTACAGTCTGCCCCATTTGACCGCTCTGGAATTCCCCCGTATGAAGTTGTGGAGCTGGTGGACGGATTCGAACCCCCGACCTGCTGATTACAAATCAGCTGCTCTACCGGCTGAGCTACACCAGCGTATCAAGAGTGCTGTCCAACAGCAGGTGTTATTCTAACAGAGAAAGCGAGTCTTGTCAATAGAAATATTTGATTTTTCTCATTTTATTTTACAGGCCCCAAGAGGTTTTTCCTGCGCCTCTGTTCTCATCCGGGGACGGGGCGCAGAAAAATCCGCAGATCCACACCAAGAGCCCCGGCCCCGGCCGGGAGAGAAGAAAGGAGCGTCTCACTCACGGGATACGAATGTGTCTCCGGTCTGCTCCCGCCCCTCCGGGATGTCCAGCTGGCCGCTCCTGCCGCGCTGTGCGCCCAGTGCGGCGGGGAGCTGTACCGGCTGGACCCCCTGATCCGGCGGAACGGCCGCATCCTCTGCACCCGCTGCGCGGCGGGACGGCGGGGCGGCCGCAGACGGCGGGAGGCAGAACAAGAGGAGGAATGTGCACAATGACCCTGCAAGAGCTTTCTGTGGAATACCGCGCCCACGCCAGGGCGCTGGACTTCCGCATTTGCCAGCTCCAGGCGGTACTGGACCGGACGGAGGACGAGGAGGAACGCTGTCTGCTGGCAGAGCGGATCCGAATGCTGTCTACCATGTTTCGTGAGGCCCGGGAACTGGCAGTGCTTACCGAGCGCTACTATGAGAGGGGGTACCGCCGGAATGTCAAATACACGATATAGGCGCGGCAAGCTGTACGCCGCGGACATGGCCGTCTACTCCCGGCAGATGTCGGCGGACAACAGCCGGGAGATCAGCCGCCTCCGACACAACCTGATCCGTGCCCTGCGGGAGGACGTCACCGAGAAGCAGCGGACAGCGCTTCTGCTGTACTATGCGGAGGGCTACAATATGCGGGAGATCGGGGAGCAGATGGGCGTAGACAAGTCCACTGTCTCCCGCACCATCAAGCGGGGGGAGCGGCGTCTCCAGCGGTGCCTGCGCTATGGCGCAGCCCATCTGCTGGACGAACTCCGGGAGGCGCCCTGATGGAAAAAGCCTGTTCACGGCACACGCAGAGGCAGGACGTGCTCCACCCGCCGGTTTTGGGAAATTTTCGTTCCGCGTGGGGGCCCGCCCTGTTGGATGGTCTCCTTTGCCCTGGGATGGCGGCGGCAGTTGACAGTGGTCAGAAAAGCCTTCATAATAGATGCAACGACAAAATTTGATCAGAAAGGACCCTAACTGCTATGATCCAGGATATTGCACCCCACCGGTATGACAACGCCTACCATCCTACCCAGCCAAAGGACGGGGACCGTGTCTTCTTCTATCAGGACGGGAGCACCCTTCTCAGCCGCGAGAGCGGGCTCCCGTTCACCTGGGAAGAGGCAAACGCCTGCGCCGATCTCTCTGCACTGCCCTGTACCTATTTCTTTTCCATCGATGACATCGCTTTTCACTGGTGCCATGTGGTGCCCTCGGCCATTCTGGACGCCGCTGTTCCGGCCAAAAACGGACAGTTCCGGGATATGCAGCCCGGCTGGCTGGCTTTCGCCTGCATCACCGCCAGCCAGCTGTATGACTGGTACCACAACCACCAGTTCTGCGGCCGGTGCGGCGCTCCGGCCCAGCAGGACGCCGTGGAGCGCGCCATGCGTTGTCCCGCCTGCGGCGGTCTGGTCTATCCCACCATCTCCCCGGCGGTGATCGTGGCAGTGACCCACGGTGACCGCCTGCTGCTCACCAAGTATTCCCAGACCGCCCGGCCGGGCACAGTCCGTAACTATGCCCTCATCGCCGGCTTCGCAGAGATCGGCGAGCCTCTGGAGGGCACGGTCCGCCGGGAGGTCATGGAGGAAGTCGGTCTGCCGGTCAAAAACATCCGGTTCTATAAGAGTCAGCCCTGGAGCTTCTCCAGCAGCCTTCTGTCCGGGTTTTACTGTGACCTGGACACGGAGGACGAGACTGTGACCCTTCAGGAAGACGAGCTGGGTGAGGGCACCTGGTTCGACCGCTCTGAGCTGCCGGAGGGCGGCTCTTCCATCTCCCTGACCCATGAGATGATCGAGCGCTTCCGTCAGGGGCCGGTCTGATCCCTGAAAAAACGGTGAGCCGCAGGCAGTGCCCGCGGCTCACCGCTTTTTAATTCATATCATGGCTGTTCAGCAAGGACTGCTTGATGTCCCACAGCTTCTGGCTCAGGTCCACATAGTAATTGTGGGGATTCTCAAAGCGCTTTACCTCATCCCACAGGGCGTCCACCTGCCGCTGGCAGTAGGCCCGGCTGACCTGAAGCTCCGGTACCTCGTACACCCGCTTCCCGTTCAGGAAGATGGGGACCAGCAGCTCCTTGGCCTCGATGTTGGTGTACACCTTGCGCTTCCAGGTGGCGCTGGGATCAAACAGCTCCAGCGGCTGGGTGAAGTCGATCTCCTCGTCCCGCAGGCAGATCAGGTCGGCCTCCGCCTTGCCGGTGTCCCGGGAGAAGATTCGGTAGACCTTTTTGAAATGGGGGGTGGTGATCTTGGCGGCGTTCTCACTGATCTTGATCTTGGGGATGATGTTCCCCTCGTCGTCCTCAATGGCCACCAGCTTGTACACGCCGCCAAACACCGGCTCACTGCGGGAGGTGATCAGCCGCTCTCCCACGCCGAAGGAGTCGATGCGGGCCCCCTGGCGCACCAGGTCCCGGATGATATACTCGTCCAGGGCGTTGGAGGCAATGACCTTGCACTCTGTCAGGCCGGCCTCATCCAGCATCTCCCGGGCCTTCTGGGACAGATAGGTCAGGTCGCCGGAGTCCAGCCGGATGCCACACTTGGTGATCCCCATGGGGGCCAGTACCTCTTTGAAGGCGCGGATGGCGTTGGGCACGCCGGACTTGAGCACGTTATAGGTATCTACCAGCAGGGTCGCGTTGGTGGGATACAGCTCACAGTAGGTCTTGAAGGCGGTGTACTCGTCGGGGAACATCTGCACCCAGGAGTGGGCCATGGTCCCCGTGGCGGGGGAACCGTAATGCTGGTCGGCCATGGTGCAGGCGGTGGCGGCACAGCCCGCGATGTAGGAGGCCCGGGCGCCCAGCAGGGCCCCATCCGGCCCATGGGCCCGACGGGAGCCGAACTCCGCCACCGGACGGCCCTCCGCCGCCCGGACGATGCGGTTGGACTTGGTGGCGATCAGGCACTGGTGGTTGAGGCAGAGGAGCACGAAGGTCTCGATAAACTGTGCCTGGATGGCCGGCGCGCGCACCGTCAGAATGGGCTCGCCTGGGAAGATGGGCGTCCCCTCCGGAACGGCCCAAATATCGCCGGTAAAGGAAAATCCGCTCAAATATTCCAAAAACTCCTCGGAAAAACAGCCCTTTGACCGGAGGTATGCGATGTCCTCCTCGTCAAAGCGCAGGTTTTCGATATACTCCACCACCTGGGCCAGGCCCGCCGCAATGGCGAAGCCGCCCCGGTCCGGGACGGAGCGGTAAAACACATCGAAATAGCATACGCGGTCGGCCAGACCGGTCTGGAAATAGCCGTTTCCCATGGTCAGCTCATAAAAATCGCAGAGCATGGTCAGATTTGTCTTCGCTTTCATCTCTGAGGTATCCTCCTCGCGTGGGTGACATGACACCCTAAATTGCCTCCATTATACTAGGCCCACAGGAAAAAGGCAAGGAGAAGCAGTCTCTTTTGTAAATTTTCCGCAAAGAGAATGACAGGTTTGTTTTCGGGCATACTGGAACAGAATCCAAATGATGCAAGGGAGGAATTTTCCATGCCAGATCAAGCCAAAGCCTTTGCCGCCAGCCAGACCAGAGAGAACCTGATGCGCGCCTTCGCCGGGGAGAGCCAAGCCCGCAGCCGCTATACCATTGCCGCCGGGATCGCCCACAAAAGCGGCCTGGCCGTGATCCAGGGCCTGTTTCTGTTTACCGCGGAACAGGAAAAGACCCATGCCAAGCAGTTTTACCGCCAGCTCCACGACCTGAGCGGCCAGACGGTGCGGGTGGACGGCACCTATCCGGTGGACCTGTACACCGATCTGCTGGACTATCTCCGGGCCGCCCAGCACAACGAGTATCAGGAGTGGGAACACGACTACGCCGCCTTCGCCCGTACCGCCATGGAGGAGGGCTTCCCCCTGGTGGGCAAGCTGTTTGAAAATATTGCCGGGGTAGAGAAGCTCCATGGAGACCGCTTCGGCCGGTACGCCGATCTGCTGGAACAGGAGCAGCTGTTCGTCTCCGACGTGAAGGAGGCATGGATGTGCCTGCACTGCGGCTATGTGGTGGACGCCACCGTTGCCCCCGCCAACTGCCCTGTGTGCCGCCATCCCCAGGGGTACTTCATTCGGGCAGAGCTGACCCCTTTCCGGGGGGGATCTATCCGCTAATTATTACAAAAGTATTAAATCCAAAAAGCGCCCCGAAACAGGGGCGCTTTTTCTTTTTTAACAAATAAACAACTTTTCCCACTTTATTTCCGCATAACCTCTCTGTTTTGTCCCTGTCTTTGCGCTAAATTATGAACGAACTCTTAACTTTTTATTAAGACTCACGAAACAATCTTGTAATATTTCAAAAGCGTGCTATCATGGTGCGTACCCCAAAGAAGTCCCTGACCAGGGGTGCGCAAAAACCGATCCGTATCAACAAAAGCCGGGTTGCTCCCCTCTCCTCTTCTGTTCAGGTGGGTGCGCAAAGCAGACCCGGACGCTCAAAAAGGTGTTTTCTTATGAATATGATCCGAATGGTCGAAGCATTTAACCTGTTTCTGGCTGTCCTGTTCACTCTGGCCTATGCCTATCAGCTGGTCTATCTCTTTCTAGGGCTGATCCGGCGGAAGCACTGGAAGCAGCCGGAGGCGGCACAGCTCCACCGCTACGCCGCGGTGATCTCCGCCCGGAACGAAGCGGGAGTGATCGGCGAACTGATCCACACTCTAAAACAACAGAACTACCCCACAGACCTGCTGGATGTCTATGTGGTGGCGGACAACTGCACCGATGACACGGCCCAGGTGTCCCGCCGGGCGGGCGCCATCGTGTATGAGCGCTTCAACCAGCACAAGAAGGGGAAGGGCTACGCCCTGGATTACCTATTCCGCACCCTGGCCCACGAGGGCCGGAACCAGTATGACGGCTATTTGATCTTTGACGCCGACAACTTGGTGGACCCCAACTTTGTGTCGGAGATGAACAAGGTGTTTGACAGCGGGAACTACGGAGCTATCACCTGCTACCGCAACTCCCGGAACTTCGGCGCCAACTGGATCTCCGCCGGTTATGCCATCTGGTTCCTGCGGGAGGCCCGCTTCCTCAACTTCCCCCGGATGCTGCTGGGCAGCAACTGCCACGTTTCGGGCACCGGCTTCCTCATCTCCGCCGATGTGATCCGGGAGAACGGCGGCTGGCCCTATCACCTGCTCACCGAGGACATCGAGTTTTCTGTCAGCTGTGCCCTGAAGGGCCGCCGCATCGGCTACTGCGACAAGGCAGTCATCTATGATGAGCAGCCCACCGCCTTCCGGCAGTCCTGGGATCAGCGGCTGCGCTGGTCCAAGGGCTTCTATCAGGTCAATGCCAATTACAGCGGCGACCTGGTCCGCGGCTTCTGCCAAAAGCCCAGCTGGAAAAGCTGGTCCTGCTACGATATGTTTATGACCGTGGCCCCCGGGATGCTGCTCACCTTGGTCACCATCGCCTTCAACCTGGTGGTGTGCCTGGCCTGCTGGGGACAGCCCTCCTATATTGTAAGGGAGATCCTCTCCGTATCCGGCAGTTTCCTGCTGTCCACTGTGGCCAGCTTCTACCTGGGCCTGCTCCTCTATGGGATCCTCACCGTCCTGTGCGAGTGGGATCAGATCCAAATCCCCACAGGGAAAAAGTTCCTCTACGTCTTTACCTTCCCGCTCTTTATGTTTACTTACATCCCCATCTCTCTGGCCGCTCTGGTAAAAAAGGTGGAGTGGAAACCCATCTACCACACCGGCAGCCGCCAGTCCCTGGGCAAGGCCGCCTGATCTCCAACAGATCTTTTCCGGCATCCACAGCTGTGAGCCTCCTTGTGAGCCGCTCACAGCTGTTTTTCATTCCGTTGACATTTCTGCCAAAAAAACATCAGAATTTGTTGCTAGTATGCTAGTAGACAATTCGTGCGCAATGTGCCACAATAAAATCAGACCACAGCTTTGATCGGACTTCCGGGCGCTCAGGCTGGTCAAAGCCGATCAATCTCGTCCCCTGCGTGGGCCGGAAGATCTGAAATATTTTAGGAGGACACCCGTGCATATCTCAGAACGACTTCCCCGGGAAAGCAGCCGCGACTACGCCCTGCGGATCATCAAGGACAACATCATCTCCCTCCGCCTGGAGCCGGGCAGCCAGATCAGCGAAAACGAGCTGGCCACCGAGATGGGCCTGTCCCGTACGCCGGTGCGGGAGGCACTGATCGAACTGGCCAAGGTGAAGATCATCGAGACCTATCCACAGCGGAAGAGCGTCGTCTCCCTCATCGATTACAACCTGGTGGACGAGTCCCGCTTCATGCGGGATGTGCTGGAGTGCGCCATCGTGGAGCAGGTCTGTGAGCTGATCACCCCAGCGGACCTTCAGGCGCTGGAGGAAAATGTGCGCCTTCAGAATTTCTATCTGGACAACTACGACCCGGAAAATCTTATGTGGCTGGATAACAAATTCCACGAAAATCTGTTTCGGATCGCCCGCAAATCCCAGATACACAGCCTCATCCAAAACATCTCCATCCATTTTGACCGGGTGCGCAGTATGTCTCTTGTCTCTGTCGAGAGTCAGCAGGCGGCGGTCCGGGACCACGGGGAAATCACCCGGCAGATCCGCCTGGGAAATGCGGAGCTGGCACGGCAGCAGATGGAGACCCACCTGAGCCGTTATAAATTTGATGCATTGAAGATCCAGGCGGAATTCCCACAGTATTTCAAGCAGCCCCCCTCATCAGCCAGGGAAACAGAAGCAGGAAACAAATTCTAAGTCTTTGAGGGAAATTTCCAAAGCTTTTTATGATTTGCATAAAAAAGAACATGAATCTTTGTTAATTCCCCACCTTGTGTTCTAGTATACAAGTATTGTAGAATAGTGTCAGTGAGACAGAGACCGGGCGGCAGTATGCATCCCAGACGGGGCGGCAGAAGGAAGCGCCCCCGGTCCAAGCTGAGAAGGGTGGTCACAAGAGATGAAAGAAACCATGAAGGAAGTTGTCATCATTGGCCCAAAGCAGTTTGAGGTCCGGGAAGTCCCCGTGCCCAAGCCCGCAGACAATGAAGTTCTGGTTCAGATGAAAGCAGCCGGTGTGTGCGGCTCCGACGTGCATCTGTTCCTGGGCGAGAACCCCAATGCCGTATTCCCCCGTGTCCCCGGCCATGAGAATGCCGGCGTCATTGTGGCGGTTGGCAAGGACGTCAAGAACGTCAAGGTGGGCGACCATGTGGTGGTGGACCTGGTGGTTGCCTGCGGCGAGTGCCCCCAGTGCCGGGCCGGCCGCCGCAACGTATGCCGCCAGGTAAAGGCCCGCGGCTCCGCCATCGACGGCGGCTGGAGAGAGTATTTCGCCGTTCCGGAGCATGAGGTCTATGTCATGCCTAAGGAGCTTTCCTTCCAGGATGCAGCCTTGATCGAGCCCTTTGCCATCGGCGGTCACTGCACCGCCCGTGCTGGCATCCAAGGCGGCGAGACCATCTTGGTCCTGGGCAGCGGAACCATCGGTGCTGTCATTCTCCAGACCCTGAAAGTCAAGGGCTGCCGCGTCATGTGCGCCGACATCAACCCCAGCTCCCTGGAGCGCGCCCGGGGCTACGGCGCCGACGCCATCGTCAACACCAAGGAGCAGGATCTGAAGCAGGCCGTTCAGGAGTTCACCAACGGCGCCGGCGTGGATGTCATCTTTGACTCCGCCTGCTACCCCGGTTCCCTCACCGCTCTGCTGGAGATGGGCATCCCTGCCAACGGGGCCACCATCGTACCGATGGGCTTCTGCACCGCCCAGGAGGGCATCACCCAGGCCATGATCAACACCCGTGAGCTGTCCATCATCGGCACCCGGATGTCCTGCAACCAGTTCCAGCCCACCATCGAGCGCTTTGCACGCCATGAGTTCCAGCTGGACGGCATGGTGAGCCACTACATCCCCTTCGACCAGGTGGACCAGGTCTTTGAAAACATCATCCATCCCCCGAAGGACATGAAGAAGATGGTCATTCTCTTTGATGGAGAGTGAGCCACCCCCCATATTTAACTGTTCAGCCCACGCGCTGACGTTAAAGAATTTTGTGAGAAACGAGATTACTAGGAGGAAAATGAACATGAACATGAAGAAAATTGCTTCTGTGGCTCTTGCAGCGGCTCTGTCCGCCTCTCTGCTGGCCGGCTGCGGCGGCAGCGGCGAGGGCGGCAGCGACTCTGTCACCCTGAAGATCGGCGACAACTGGGGTGCCACCCATCCCATGGCCGCCGCCCTGGACACCGTCTTTAAGACCCAGATCGAGGAGCAGACCGGCGGCGCCGTGAAGGTCGAGGTCTATCACGACGGTCTGCTGGGCGACGAGGCCGCCCTGTGGCAGGGCGTCCGCGACGGCTCTGTGGACTTCACCGTGGTGGGCACCCCCATGAACCAGGAGTTCCCCATGATGCTGATCTCCGACTGGCCCTTCCTGTACCGCGACCTGGAGCACGCCATGAACGTGTGGACCGGCGATGTGGCCGACGAGGTGAGTGCCGCCTTCAACGAGAAGTTCCCCGAGGTGGAGATGCTGTCCTGGGGCCCCAACTCCGCCCGTACCTTTACCTCCAATAAGCAGCTGACCTGCGTGGACGACTTCGCCGGCCAGAAGTTCCGTATGCCCAACAACCCCATCCACATCGGCATCGTGGAGGATCTGGGCGCCTCCGCTCAGGTCATCTCCCTGGGCGAGCTGTTCACCGCCCTGGAGACCGGCACTGTGGACGGCCAGGACAACGGCATGGTGACCGTGGTGGCTCAGAGCTTCCAGGAGGTCCAGAAGTACCTGTACGAGACCAACCACATCGTCGCCACCCTGGAGATCATCGGCAACAAGGACGCCATGAGCAAGCTCACCGAGGAGCAGCAGCAGATCGTCCGCGACGCCGCCAAGGCCACCGCTGAGCAGGCCTGGGAGGACTACATCGCCTCCGTGGATACCGATCGTGAGACCATCGAGGCCGCCGGTGTGACCGTCACCCAGATGACCGAGGCCGAGCGCGCCAAGATGATTGAGAAGATCCAGCCCACCCTGAACGAGCTGCTGGCCGCCAACGACTGGGCTCCCGCTCTGATCGAGAAGATCGAGGCCGTTCAGTAATCAACCTACCCCCAAAGACCGTGCCCCCTCCGGGGGCGCGGTCTCACCCTGAATGAGGAGGTTTCTCTATGTCCGACAGCAGTCGCAAATCTCACGGGATCGGCGCGGCGGTAGACAAGCTCTTCCGCGGCATTGAGATCCTGATCGCTATTTTCCTGGGCGCAATGATCTTCTTCACCTTCATGAACGTCATCCTGCGCCAATTCGGGATCGGCTTCCCCTGGAGTGAGGAGATCGCCCGGATCTGCTTTATTTATCTGATCTACCTGGGCGCTATTATCGCCGCCCGGGAGAACCAGCACCTGATGATCGACACCCTGATCTGCAAGCTGCCCCCGCTGGGCCAGAAGGTCCTGTATGTCATCATCCAGGGTCTGATCATCTGGCTGATGTGGATCCTGACCAACGGCGCGTTCCTGAACGCCTGGAACAACCGCAACGACTTCTGGGTTGCCACCCACTTCCCGGTGTTCCTAGTCCACTTCGCCGGCGTGCTGCTGGGCGCGTCCGTCATCATCATCTCTCTGGTGAACCTGTACCGTATGTTTGTTTTGAAGGAGCCCGTCATCGAGCTGCTCACCGGCCACAAGGCCGATGACGGAGAAGACCCCATTGCCAAGGAAGGAGGCGGCCTGCAGTGATCATTGCCGTATTTATCGCCACGATGCTCATCGGCATCGGTATCGGTCTGCCCATCGCCATGGCCCTGCTGCTGTGCGCCGTCTGCACCGCGCTGGCCATGGGCGGCGGCGACGCCAACCCCACCATCATCGCCCGCACCCTGATGCAGGGCTCTGACTCCGTTACCATGATGGCCCTTCCCTTCTTTGTGCTGGCCGGCGAGATCATGAACCGCGGCGGCCTGACCAAGCGGATCATCGCCTTCTGCGACGTCTTCCTGGGCCGCATCCGGGGCGGACTGGGCTATGTCACCATCTTCGCCTGCCTGATGTTCGCCGCTCTGGTTGGCTCCGCTGTGGCGGCCTGCGCCGCCCTGGGCGCCATCCTGATCCCCATGATGGTCCGTTCCGGCTACAACCGGGAGGAGTCCTCCGCCCTGGTGGCCAGCGCCAACCTGGTGGCCCCCATCATGCCCCCCTCTGTGCCCATGATCGTTTACGGCGTGTCCGCCGGCGTCTCCATCAAGTCTATGTTCATGGCCGGCATCGCTCCCGCCGTGTACCTGACCATCATCGCCTGTGTGGTGTGGTTCCTCCGCACCCGCAAGGAGGGCGTGGTCCCCAGCGTGGAGGACTTCAAGGCCCCCACCCCCAAGGAGGCGGTCCGGATCTTCTTGGGCGGCCTGTGGGCCCTGCTGCTCCCCGTGATCATCCTGGTCGGCCTGCACTCCGGCAAGTTCACCGCCACTGAGGCCGGCGTCATCGCCTGTGTCTATGCCATCCTGGTGGGCCTGCTGGTCTACCGCGAGATGAAGCTGAAGGACCTGGGCCCCGTCTTTGTGTCCGCTGCCAAGACCTCCGCGGTGGTCATGTTCCTGGCCGCCGCCGCCAACGTGGCCGCCTACTACATGACGGTCTCCCGCATTCCCCAGCTGCTGACCGCCGGCCTGGAGGGTCTGGTGGACAACCCCACTCTCCTGATGATCGTGCTGATGCTCATCGTGGTGGTGGTCGGCCTGGCCATGGACGTCACCCCCAGCATCCTGATCCTTACCCCCATCATGCTGCCCCTGGTCAAGGCCGCCGGCATCAGCCCCGTCTACTTCGGCGTGTGCTTCGTGCTGATGAACGTGCTGGGCCTGACCTCTCCCCCGGTGGGTCCCGTGCTGAACGTGGCCTGCGCCGCCGGCAACGTGAAGATGGACAAGATCATTCCGCCCACCATGCCCTACTTCCTGACCCAGACGGCCCTGTGCTTCCTGCTGGCTATTTTCCCGCCGCTGGTCGAGGTGCCTCTGAAGTGGTTCGGCGGCTGATCGGACGCTTTTTCCTGTCAAATTCCCACGTCTCCCGGTGCGCCGCCTCCCCTTCGGGGATGTGCAGACCGGGATGGACGTGACCTGAGGACGCGGCCGGTGGGGAGCGCGGCTCCCCATCCCCGCCTCTCCCGTGTGTAAGAATGAGGAGGTTTATTTATGCCTATGCAGATGGGCTTTCGCTGGTACGGCGAGGGCAACGACAGCATCAAGCTGTCTGACATCAAGCAGATCCCTGGCGTGACCAGCATCGTCTGGGCCCTGCACCACAAGCAGCCCGGCGAGGTCTGGGAGAAAGAGGAGATCGCCCAGGTCCAGAAGCAGCTGGAGCCCTACGGCTTCAACATGGACGTGGTGGAATCCGTCAACGTCCACGATGACATCAAGGTGGGCCTGCCCACCCGGGACCAGTACATTGAGAACTACATCCAGACCATGCGGAACCTGAAGGAGTTCGGCGTGAAGGTGATCTGCTACAACTTCATGCCCGTCTTCGACTGGACCCGCACCGACCTGTTCCACCCCCTGCCCGACGGCTCCACCGCCCTGTTCTATGAGAAGGACCTGATCCAGGATGACCCCCGTGCCATGGCGGACTATATCCTGAAGAACCTGAACGGCATGACCTTCCCCGGCTGGGAGCCGGAGCGTATGGCCCGCCTGGACGAGCTGTTCGAGATGTACCGCCCCGTGACCAAGGAGAAGCTTTGGAAGAACCTGAAGTACTTCCTGGAGAAGCTGATGCCGGTGTGCCACGAGTGCGACATCAAGATGGCTATCCACATGGACGATCCCCCCTGGGACATCTTCGGCTTGCCCCGCCTGCTGGTGGACGCCGAGGCCATCGACCGCTTCCTGTCCATGGTGGACGACCCCTATAACTGCCTGACCCTGTGCTCCGGCAGCCTGGGCGCCAACCCCAAGAACAACGTGGCCGAGATCGTGCGCAAGCACTGCGACCGCATCGCCTTCGCCCACATCCGCAACGTCAAGCACTTCCCCAACGGCGACTTCAGCGAGGCCTCCCACCGGGACTGCGACGGCGACACCGGTATCCTGGACATCGTGAAGGCCTACCACGACTGCGGCTTCGAGGGCTACATCCGCCCCGACCACGGCCGCCAGCTGTGGGGCGAGGGCCCCGGCACCTGCCGTCCCGGCTACGGCCTGTATGACCGCGCTCTGGGCATCATGTATATGTGGGGCATCTGGGACATGCTGGACAAGCTGGACGCGGAGAAGAAGGGCAGATAAGCCCGTTTTATCCATCCATCCGCCCGCCCCGGTTCGGTCAGAGCCGGGGCGGAGCGCAAACTGTGATTGACCGGAAAGAGGGACCGTACAATGAAACTTTCTGAGATCCGATCTGAGGGCTGCGACGTCCAGGCTTGGGCGGACAAGGGCTATGAACTGCCCAAGTTCCACCTGGAGGCCGTCCGCCAGAAGACCCACGACGAACCCACCTGGATCCACTTCGGCGCGGGCAACATCTTCCGCGCCTTCCCCGCCGCCCTGCTCCAGCGGGTGCTGGACGCGGGCGCCTATGACCGGGGCGTCATCGTGGCCGAGGGCTTTGACTATGAGATCATCGATAAGGCCTACCGCCCCTATGACAACATGAGCCTGCTGGTGCTGCTCAAGTCCGACGGCTCCATTGAGAAGCGGGTGGTGGCCTCCGTCACCGAGAGCCTAAAGGCCGACCCCCAGTTCGGCGCTGATTGGGACCGCCTGGTGGAGATCTTCCGCAAGCCCTCTCTCCAGATGGTGAGCTTCACCATCACCGAGAAGGGGTATTCCGTCTCCCCCGCCGACCTGGAGCGCGGGGCGGAGCCCCAGCTCATCATGGGCAAGGTCACCGCCCTGCTGTACGAGCGCTATCAGGCGGGGGCCCTGCCCATCACGGTGCAGAGCATGGACAACTGCTCCCACAACGGGGAAAAGCTTCAGGGCTCCATCCTTACCATGGCAAAGGAGTGGAACCAGAAGGGCTATGTAGAAGACGGTTTTATTGATTACCTTTCCGATGAAAACCAGGTGTCCTTCCCATGGTCCATGATTGATAAGATCACGCCGCGTCCGGCTGACTCTGTCTGCGCTGAACTGGAGAAGGCCGGTGTGGAGGATATGGCCCCTGTCATCACTTCCAAGAAGACATACATTGCCCCATTTGTCAATGCAGAGGGACCCCAGTACCTGGTCATCGAGGACAAGTTCCCGGCCGGAAGGCCGGCGCTGGAGAAGGCCGGGGTCTACATGACGGACAGGGATACGGTTAATAAGGTTGAGCGCATGAAGGTGACCACCTGCCTGAATCCTCTTCATACGGCACTGGCTGTATACGGCTGTGTGCTGGGCTATACCCTGATTGCGGATGAGATGAAGGATGAGCAGCTTAACAAGCTGGTCCATGAGATTGGCCCGGTTGAAGGGATGCCGGTTGTGACCAATCCTGGAATCCTGTCCCCTGAGGACTTTGTAAATGAAGTAATTAACGTAAGGATTCCCAACCCATTCATGCCTGACGCACCCCAGAGGATTGCCACCGACACCTCACAGAAGGTGGGCATCCGTTACGGCGAGACCATCAAGGCCTATGTTGCAAAGTACGGCGACGCCAAGAAGCTGAAGGCTGTTCCCCTGGCGCTTGCAGGCTGGTGCAGATACCTGCTGGCAGTGGATGATGATGGAAATGCATTCGAACTTTCAGCAGACCCGATGGTGCCTGAGCTGACAAAAGCCCTGGAAGGCATTGAGGTTGGCAGGCCGGAGACGTATAAAGGACAGTTAAAGCCAATCCTGTCCAATGCCAATATATTCGGCATAGACCTCTATGAGGCCGGAATCGGTGAGACCGTGGAATCCATGTTCCTGGAGGAGATTGCCGGACCAGGGGCCGTGAGGGCAACCCTTAAGAAGTATTTGGATTAATGAGTGAAAGGCAGAGGCGCGTAACAGGGTTACGCGGCCTCTGCCTTTTT
>ENA-OWPD01001614-OWPD01001614.1-human-gut-metagenome-genome-assembly--contig:-NODE-1614-length-16709-cov-2.485469_pt1 | contig 16709 bp, 16 predicted proteins | sample MGYA00248262_ERZ651842 | MGnify/ENA primary metagenome ERZ651842 (study PRJEB26924, sample SAMEA4378253) | human gut metagenome | biome: human gut; feature: human-associated habitat; material: faeces... | reverse complement strand
TAGTGTTTATGGAGAAAATAAAGGAATTTGTGATTTATAAACGTCCTTGAATAAACAGGAAAATATACATATAGAAAAAGCGCTCAATTATAGTGAATTACTATAGATAAGCGCTTTTTTTTATTTTTCGCAGAACACTATATTCTACGAACCGAATTATATCATAAATTGTTGTTGTTTCAAATAAAAAAGCGACGAATTGATAGTAATTATCAGGTATTTGAGCTATTAAGATAATAGTCTGTTTTATCTGATGATTTTAACAGTAAATAACTAATGTTTTTATAGTTCGATGTGTTTAAAAAAACAAATTAATAATGAAAAAATATTTGAAAATCGTTAGATAAAATTAATCAATTCTTATTTTCATCATAATAAATTTATTTGTGTTAATCATTTTATCCAAAATTAACGATAAATGAAATATTTATTCTTTTTGAGATAGCAATAATAAATTGATATTCTTTTAAGATTCTGATTTTTTCGTAGAATATAGTGTTCTGCGAAAATGGAAGGGTTGGAGGTAACAATGTATTGGTACGTAGCCAGATGCAAAACTGGTAGAACTAAAAAACTTGTTAGTACTTTAAACAAACAAGTGAACATGAATGCCTTTATACCTAAAAGTGAAAGATGTTTTGGTAGAGGGGAAACAGCTGAGTTTATAGTTAAGGAAATATATCCTGACTATGTATTTATCAAGAGTGATCTTGATCAAGAAGCTTTTGATGAACAATTTAAAGAGTATTTTAAAACGATTAATGGATTAGTGGATTTACTTGAGTATAAAGATACATATCCATTAACTAGTGAAGAGCAGTCTTTACTAGAAAAGTTATTAGATAATACTGATACGATCAAACATACAAAAGGAGTTATAGTGGATCGAAGATTCGTTCCCACTGATGGTCCTTTAGTAGGTTTAGAAGATATGATCAAAAAAGTTGATAAATATAGAAGATTTGCAACATTAGATACAGAAATTCTTACTGGAAAACTACTTGTTGCGATTGATTATTAAGATGAACTGGTATGTCTTATATGTATTCAGTAATAAAACTAATAAAATACTATCTAATTTGAATCAAAGAAAAGAACTTACTGCCTTTATTCCTAAAACTGAAGTATTTCATAGGCAAGCAAAGAAAAAGACTACTAAGGATATGTTTGATAACTATATCTTTGTAAAGTCAGATTTAAAACAAAATGATTTTAATGATCTTTTATTGTCTATGAAAGATGAAAATGATGGATTGATTAAACAATTAGAAAATTCAGAGGTTTCTGCATTAAGAGAAAATGAAATTGAATTCTTTAATACTGTATTAGATAAGGACAATGTCGCTAGAGTATCTGTTGGTTACCAAGAAGACGGTAAGACAGTTATAGTGGAAGGTCCCCTACTACATTATCAAGATCATATCGTTAGAGTTATGAAACATCATTGTACAGCACAACTAGATTTACCTTTCTTTGATAGAAAGATTATTCTAGGAGTCGAACTTAAAAGCAAAAATTAAGTGTTACTCAGGTTAACTTGATAACACATTAGTTTTGAACATAAAGTCTAGATTATTTGGGGTAAGGGGGAACTGTACCTTCTGACAGTAAATATGGGGCTTAAACAGGTGATGGACCTGTTTTTTTTATGTTCAAAAAAGGAGGGGAATAATTATTTGAAAAAAAATGTTAATTTACAAATTTTAAGAGGTATTGCATGTTTGTTTGTATGCATAAATCATTTTACTTTTTTTAATTTAAAAGGGATTGGCCAAGGTGGAGTTGAGTTATTTATAATAATGTCAGGATATTTAACAATACGAAATTATTATTCTCATAATAAACAGCTTACTAAGAATTATTTACAAAAAAAAATAATTACTATTATTCCGTTATATTGGATTTTAACTGTTGTTGTATTTATGGTTGGAACTTTTTTTCCAGTCTTATTTAATTCTTTAGATTTGAGTATCTCTAATTTGATATATTCGCTATTCTTAATACCAAATGGAGAATCATTTATAATCTATCCAGGATGGACTTTGACATATTTCTTTTTATTCTATTTCATTGTATGGTTTTGTTACAAATTAAAATTGAAAATAGGTTTTGAGTTACGAGTGGCAATATGTATATCGCTACTTACAATAAGTATCTATCCTTATTTGGATAGTATTTTAATAATGATTGAATTTTTAATCGGTATGTTACTTTATCATTTTGAATGTAAAACTGATAAATATTTAAACTCTAAATATACGAATGTTTTTAAAATATCTTCAATTCCTTTTTTATTATGTCTATTTCTACTCCCAGGAAGTTTCTTTGAAAAAAGATATTTTATTCCATCAATTTTAGCATTTTGTATAATTTATATTTTTAACCACTTGGATAAAATTTGTGAAAAATTAAGTTTATTAAAAAGTATAGGAGATTTATCATTCACTATATATTTAATACATCCAATAATAATTCGTCCAATTGATAAATTATGTAATATGTTTTTAGGAGCGTCGCCCTATGTTGCTTTATTGTATGTATTACCAACATTAATAATTGTATGTCTAATAGCATACGTCACAAATAATACAATGAGTAAATTTAGTAGCTACTTGGTAAGAATAAAAAAGTATAACTAAGAAAAGAGGTTATTTATGAAAAAATTTGTAAACAAAGTATGGTTATCATCACCAACAATGCATGGTGATGAACTTAAATTTATTACTGAAGCCTATGAAACAAACTGGATGTCTACAGTTGGTGCAAATATTAACGAAGTAGAAAAACAAATCTGTGAAAAAATTGGATGTAAATATTCAGTAGCGCTGTCAGCAGGTACAGCTTCACTTCATTTAGCTATGAAGCTAGCTGGTATTAAACCAGGTGATAAAGTATTCTGTTCAGATATGACTTTTAGTGCAACTGTTAATCCAGTCACTTATGAAGGTGGTATCCCTGTATTTATTGATACAGAATATGATACTTGGAATATGGATCCAGTTGCACTAGAGAAAGCATTTGAATTATACCCAGAAGTAAAAATAGTTGTAGTAGCCCATTTATATGGAGTACCTGGTAAGATTGATGAAATCAAAGCAGTATGTGATAAACACAACGCTATTATTATTGAAGATGCAGCTGAATCATTAGGGGCTACATATAAAGGTAAACAAACAGGTACTTTTGGTAAATATAACTGTATTTCATTTAATGGTAATAAGATTATTACAGGTAGTGCTGGAGGTATGTTATTAACAGATTCAGAAGAAGAAGCTAACAAAGTAAGAAAATGGTCTACTCAGGCCAGAGAAAATGCACCATGGTATCAACATGAAGAAGTAGGATATAACTATAGAATGTCTAATGTAATAGCAGGCGTAGTTAGAGGACAATTACCATATTTAGAAGAACATATAGCACAAAAGAAAGCTATATATGAAAGATATAAAGAAGGATTCAAAGACTTACCTGTTTCTATGAATCCTTTTAATATTGAAGAAAGTATACCTAATTACTGGTTATCTTGTTTAATAATTGATCGAGAAGCAATGTGTAAACAAGTAAGAGGAGAACAGGACGCTTTATATATTAGTGAACCAGGTAAATCATGCCCTACTGAAATATTAGATGCTATTGCGTCTATTAATGCGGAAGGAAGACCTATTTGGAAACCATTGCATATGCAACCAATATTTAGAATGAATCCTTTTGTAACAAGACATGGTAATGGTAGAGCTAATACAAATGCTTATATAGCTGGTGAATCTTTAGATATAGGTATGGATATCTTTAATAGAGGTTTATGTTTACCTAGTGATAATAAAATGACTGTTGAACAACAAGATTACATTATTGAAGTTATTAAAGGATGTTTTAAATAATGAAAAAAAGATATATTATTGGAACAATGATAGTCGCAGTTGGAGTTATTGCAGTGGCAGATTATAAAAAATATAAAGAAGAAACAAAAGAAAAGATAGAAAAATATCCTGAAGCAAAAGTAGAAACGTATTATGAAACAACACCTAAAAGAACAATGGATGTTGTATGTTCTATAGGAGCTTTAACTGTTTTTTCACCTATATATTTAACAGTTGCATTATTAGTAAAACTAAAACTTGGAAGTCCAGTAATCTTTAAACAAAAAAGACCTGGTAAAAACGGAGAAGTATTTGAATTATATAAATTTAGAACTATGACAGATGAAAAAGATGAAAATGGGAATCTATTATCTGATGAAGTTAGATTAACATCATTTGGTAAATGGTTAAGATCAACATCTTTAGATGAATTACCAGAAGCATTAAACATCTTAAAAGGAGATATGTCAGTTATAGGCCCAAGACCTCAATTAGTAAGAGACCTTGTATTTATGGATAATGAACAAAAGAAAAGACATGAAGTAAAGCCTGGATTAAGTGGATTAGCTCAAGTTAATGGTAGAAATGCAATTAAGTGGGAAGATAAACTTAATTATGATCTTGAATACATAAAGAATATATCTTTTTTTGAAGATGTAAGAATTATATTTGAAACAGTAAAAAAAGCATTCATAAAACAAGAAGGTATTACAGAAGATGATATGGCTACTGCTGAAGATTATGGCGATTACTTACTTAGAACTGGACAAGTAACTGAAGAAGAATATGAAGTAAAACAAGAAGAAGCAAAAGAAATCTTAAATGACAAAGTAGAGGTTAATATCATTGATGATAATCTTGTTTCAATTATTATGCCCTCATATAATACAGCTTCTTTTATAGAAGAAACTATTAAAAGTGTATTAGATCAAACATACACAAATTGGGAATTAATTATTGTGGATGATTGTTCAGCTGATAATACTGATGAAATTGTATCTTGTTATTTAAAAGATGAAAGAATTCATTATTTGAAAAATGATATGAATAGTGGTGCAGCAATATCAAGAAATAAAGCTCTCAAAGAAGCAAAAGGAAGATATATTGCTTTTTTAGATTCGGATGATTTATGGAAACCGGAAAAATTAGAAAAACAGTTAAAGTTTATGAAAGATAATAATTACTCTTTTTCATATACTAACTATTGTGAAATAGATGAGGAATCTAAACCAAACGGTGTAAATGTTACAGGACCTAAACATATAACAAAAAGAGGCATGTATAATTACTGTTGGCCAGGGTGTTTAACTGTTATGTATGATGCTAGTGTTGTTGGCTTAATTCAAATCAAAGATATTAGAAAAAATAATGATTATGCTATGTGGTTAAAGGTTATTTGTAAATCTGATTGTTACTTATTTAATGAAAATTTAGCTATGTATAGAAAAAGAAATGGGTCAATAAGCAATCACAGTTATATAAATTTAATTAAGTGGCATTTCAAACTTTTTTATGTTGTATGCGATGAAAATTATTTTACATCAATTATTAACACTATAAGAAATTTGGTCTTTGGGATGTTGAAAAAGAGTTTCTTTTTGACAAAGAAATAAAGGAGGAATTGATATGCTTCAAATATTAGTTTCTACTATGAAGCAAAGTGATTATAGTTTATTAGATAAAATGAACATAGTATGTGATGCGATTATTGTTAATCAAACAGATCAAGAAAGCAAACATATTTTTGAGTATAATAACCATAAAATAATTTGGATTAATTCATCAGAACGTGGTTTAAGTAAAAGTAGAAATCTATTGTTAAAGAATTCATTTGCAGAGTATTGCATAATTGCAGACGATGATGAAGTCTTTGACAGCGAAATGATTGATTCTGTAGAAAAAACTATAAAACTTTATCCCACTGTAGATGTTTTTAGATTTAAAATAGACGGAATTGAATCTAAGTTCAAGACATATTCTGAAAAGCCATATAATATTAGTTATTTAAAAGCAATTAAGATTTCTTCAGTTGAAATGGTAATTAAAAGAAAATCTATTGTAAATAATAATATAGTATTTGATGAAATGATCGGTGCAGGAACGAAATTTCTAATGGGAGAAGAGAATTCTTTTATATATAATTGTTTAAGAAATAGGTTACAAATTAAATATATACCAGTTTCTATTGCAAAATTACACATTGGTGATTCATCATGGTTTACAGGCTATAATAAACAATATTTTATGGGAAGAGGAGCCTCTTTTACGTCAATGAGCAATTCTTTCTCTAATGTTCTAATAATTCAATTTGCTATTAGAAAATATAAACTATATAAAAATAAAATATCAATTATAACTGCATTAAAATGCATGTTTGCTGGAAAAAAAGAATATTTGAAAATGAGGAAAGAAAATGAGTTTATTAAAAAATAAGATTAAGGCATATTATACTACAAATGGTTATTTTTCGATTTTAAATCGTATAAAACATCATAACCATAAAATATTTATTGTTGGAACTCCCGACCATGGAAATATAGGTGATCATCTAATTGCCAGTGCCATTAATGATTTTCTTTGCAATCTGGGTTTTGATAAAAATGTTATTGAATTAACTATGTCGTTCTGTAATTCGCACAAAGGTTTTATTAAAAATAATATCCGTGATAACGATATTATTATTATTCCAGGCGGTGGATGGATGGGGGATCTATATCATCATGATGAAGATTTTGTTAGGTGGTTTTTAACAAATTTTGAAAACCGAATTATAATATTTCCACAAACTGTTTTTTATTCTGATAAGAGCAGTGATTATTGTAAGTACGGAAATAAGATATATATTGAAAAGAATAAAATAATGTTTTGTTTAAGGGATATGAAATCTTTTGAATATATTAATAAATTAGGATTAAGTGATAAAGCTTTTTATTTCCCTGATATGGGATTATATTATTACGGACGTGTTAACATATATTTTGACATAAAAAATCAGATTGTTAATAATAAAGTTGGAATTTGTTTTAGAGCAGATGGAGAAAAAGTAATTGATGATTCTTTGATTAATTCTATAAGAAATAAAATCGGTGAAAAATATAAGGTAGTAGATTTTACAACTGATTTAAATAAATACATAAAGCAAAAAAATAGAAAAAATGAGATTACAAAAAAACTTAATGAAATTTCTTGCTTTAAATTGGTTATTACAGACAGATTACATGCTATGGTTCTTGCAAGAATTGTAAATACACCCTGTTTTTTTATTGACAATAAAACAAAAAAAATCAGTGGTGTTTATTCTTGGATAGAAAATGATAAAAATGTAAAGCAATTTTCAACATTTAACGAATTAGAAAGCATTCTCGATGGTTTTAAACCATCAAAGGAATATGATATTAATCTATTAAATGAAGAATTTGAAAAAATGAAGAAAAAGATAGGAGAATTTATAAATGAGTAAAATAAAAAAATTAATATGTTTAACTGTACCTATACAACATTGTAATTTGAAATGTGAGTACTGTTATATTTCTAGGGTTAAAGATTGGAACGAAGGAAATTCGAGTTTTGATTTTTCTATAGATCATATAATTAATTGCTTATCAAAAAAGAGACTAGGTGGAGAATGTATTATCAATATTACTGGTGGAGGTGAAACACTTATACCTGTAGAGGTAATAGGAATTATTGAAGGGTTATTAAAAGAAGGTCATTTTTTAGAAGTTGTTACAAATGGTACTCTAACTAATAGATTAAAAAAAATATTAGAGATCGATTCTGATTTATTAAGACATTTAGAATTTAAATTTTCATTTCACTATAAAGAATTAAAAAGATTGAATCTTTTAGATACATATGCTAGTAATGTAAGAATGATGAGAGATGCAGGTTGTTCATTTACTATAGAATGTATGCCTTATGATAACTTAGAAAATGATATTGAAGATATTAAGAGTTTTTCACTAGCTAATTTCGGTGCACTACCACAATTAACTGTTGGAAGAGACGATATGAATAATAGAAAGCTGTTAACTAATCATACAATAGATGAATATAAAAAAATATGGGGAGAATTTGAATCAACAATGTTTGATTATAAAATGAAAATATATGAAGAGAGACCAAAACATTTTTGTTATGCTGGTAAATGGTCTTTATATGTGGATTTAAAGACTGGTGATGCTCAAGCTTGCTATGGGCAACCTATCACACAAAACATTTTTAAGGATATAACGAAACCAATAAAATTTAATCCTGTAGGAAAATATTGTACGATGCCATATTGTTTGAATGGGCATGCATTTCTTTCATTAGGAATGCAACCTGATTTTAAATTTTCAAATTATTATGAAATAAGAAATAGAAAGTGTGTTAATTGTGAAGATAAGTGGTTCAGTGATGAATGTAAGGAAGCCTTTTCTCAAAAATTATACAATAATAATGAACAACTTAGTACATCAAGAAAGTCTTTAGTAAACTTAACACAACCGTTTAGATATGTTGGAACCTTACCAAAATCATATCATCAAGTTTTAAGAAGAATTAGAAAAAAAACACAATCTTCTTAAAAATAATTAGTAATGATAGTAATTGATTATGCATGTAAAAATGTATGGTAAAAAATATATTTGGGAGGTTTTTAATTTGAAAAAAATAATTATACGTATGAGAGGTGGTCTTGGAAATCAATTGTTTATTATATCTTATGCGTTATACTTACAAATGAATAGCAATGATGTTGATTTAATATGTGATTTATCTGAATATGATAATTATAAAATTAGAAAGTTTGAATTATCAGAGATGAATGTCGCTTCAAAATTTATGGTTATTGGTAAAAATCCATTAAGAAAAAAGCATAAATACAAAATTTCCATGAAAGTTTTACATTTGCGCACATATGTTCTTAACAAATTAAATACTTATATTAACAGTTGTGAATCTATCGAACGTTTTATAGGAGTAATTTATGGAACAAAGCAAAAGCATGTAAATAAATTTAGATATCATGATATATATATGTATGGATATTTTGTTGATGTAAATCCCCTTTTAAAGATTAGAGAAGAATTAGTTGTATTACTATCTTTAAAAAATCAAGAAAAAATACATGATTATTTAGAAATCATTGAAAACAGTCAGCATAACATTGCTATTAGCATTAGACTTGGAGAAGATTATATTAACAGTGGTTGGCCTATTTGTACGAAAGACTATTACGATAGAGCTTTGTCAAAATTAAAAACTGAATATTCAAAAATCTTTATTTTTGCAGATGATATAACTAAAGCAAAAGAAATGTTTTTAGGGGAAGAATTTTATTTTGTTGAAGATAAATCACCCTGTGAACAAATCGCAATAATGAGTTCATGTGATGATTTTGTAATTTCTAATAGTACATTTTCTTGGTGGGGTGCTTTCCTTGGAAAGAAAAAAAACAGGAAAATCTATGCACCAGAGATTTGGCATACAAGGAAAACTATAGACGGTGGTTTATATTATGAAAATATGATTATAATCCCTAATTAAAGTAGGAGGTATACAATGAAAGTATGTTGTGGCGTGGTTCTTTATAATCCTACAAAAGATGATATCAACAGAATTGTTGAATATTCTCAGTCTTTTGAGAAAGTTTTATTATATGATAATAGTCCTGTGTCTATAAAAAACTCAGAATTATTAAATAATACTAAGATTGTTTATATGAACAACCTAGTAAATGATGGTATATGTATTGCGATAAATCAATTAATTGAATATTGTATTAACAATAATTATGATTTTCTTTGCATATTAGATCAAGATAGTATATTCAAGTATGACGATATTAATAAAATGATAATGTTTATAAATAAAAAATACAGTGATAAAATTGCACTTTATTCACCAACAATTAAATATAAACATATTGACAGCAAAAAACAAACTCTTAATGACTGTTTTGAAACTGAATGGGTAATTACATCGGGATCTTTTATTAACCTATCCATAGTGAATAAGTATAATATTAGATATGATGAAAAATATTTTATAGATAGATGCGATTTAGATTTTTGTAAACAAATTAGAAATAAAGGATTTAAAATTGTTGTAAACAATCATGCTTATTTATACCAAGAATTGGGTAGTGTTGGAAATTCTGGTTTTCCTGAACATAGTGCTTTAAGACATTATTATATGTTTAGAAACAGATTTTATTTTAATAAAAAGTACTATTCTTTATTAAAAAGAATAGTACTTAATATAGTTCAAACAATTAATCACTTAAGAACTATACTATTTTATGAGTCTAATAAGTTAAAAAAATGCAAACAATTAGTCTTTGCAGTTTATGACTATATTAATAATATTAGTGGGAGGTGCAGAATGTGAATATAATTATCATTTTATATTTAATCACATGGATATACACTATAATCTTACGAAATATAAAAAGCCATGACACATGGATTAAACCTAGTTTTATATTTTCAGTGTTTTGGCTTTTAATTATTTCTTTATATTCTTTGAAATTGTTTGATATTATAGAAGCCTCTAACAATACAATGATTGTTATATTTGTGGGAATTGTTGCATCTTCGTTAGGTTTAGAATTAGGACAAAAGATATCATTGGGTAAGCAAAAAAATAATAGATTTCTTTTTTCTAATAAAAGATATTTTTTTCTTGTTTTGATAACTTTTATTATTTTAATGATATCTTCTTTTAATGGTTTACAATTGATTTTGAGTGGATCCACTTTAGGAGCAATTAGATATTTTGAGCGTGGAATAGTTTTCTCAAATAGTTTTCTTGAAGTATTGTATTTGAATATAGCAACACCTATGACATATGTAATAATGCATATATCTTTATATAGAATTTACAATTCTAATGAAAAAAGAATGGTTCACTTTATTTTGCTGATTATTATTACAATTGCAAGTATATTAATTGAAGGAGGGAGATTTATAGTCTATTATATTTTAATAGATTGTTTAGCTCTTTTTTTATTAAAGAAAAAAGCTTTTAGTAATAAAATTCCTGGAAAAAAATCAAAATTTGTCCCCTTTTTAATTGTAATACTTTGCATAACAGCATTTGTCTATATTACTTCTGATAGAGGTTCTGAAATTTATAAAACAATTTATACATACTTGTGTGGATGCGTTCCTTTTCTAGATATGAAAATAATGGATTTCCATACCAAATTTAATACTTTTACTTATGGCATAACATCTTTAAATGGATTTCTAAGACCTATTTTTACATTGCTAGCATATTTAGGGATTCCTAGTCCTACAATATTATCTATATCTGATACAATTTTGCTTAATGTTGAATTAGGAACTCATTATATAGCCCCAAATATTCTTTATAACGGGTTTGTTTCTATTTTTTATTCATTTTATGTCGATTTTGGGGTTTATGGCGTTGGTTTTTTATCTGCTATATACGGATTTATTTGTTCGATGGTATATATGTCTTATAAAAAAAACAATACAGAAAGAAATACAATAATATATTTGATAATAATACAATCATTGTCAACTATGATGTTGAGATTTTATTTTTGCAATTATTTAACAGCAATGTCACTAGTCTTTGTAATGATTATCTACAAAAAAAGACGTTATATAAATATTACTAGGATTGAGAGGGTAAAATATGGAGAAAAATAATAGTTTGTTTAAGAATTCTCTGTTTTTTGGTGGCTATAAGTTATTTAACGCATTATTTCCGTTAATTACTTCAGCATATATTGCAAGAATTTTGTTACCTAGTGGAGTAGGAAGAGTTGCAATAGTACAAAATATTGTAACATATTTTACTTATATAGCTGCATTAGGTATGCCAATGTATGGAACGCGTGAAATGGCGCGAGTAAGAAATAATCCAAATAAAAACATTGTTTTTTCTGAACTTTTTTTTATTAATCTATTTTCATCACTATTTTGTTATATAGCATACTTAATAATGATTTTTAATTCTGATTATTTTGCTAAAGATATTTCAATGTATATTGTTTTTGGAATGCTTATTCTTTTTAATATAATCAATGTCGACTGGGTTTATCAAGGATTCGAAGAGTATAAATACATTTCTATAAGAAGTTTAATTATAAAAATTATATCATTTATATTGACAATTCTTTTCGTTAAAAAGAGTACAGATTTAGTGATATATTCAATTATTCTTACTTTTGCAACTGTTGGGAACTATGGGTTTAATATTTTTAATTTAATTTATAATGCAAAAGTTTCGCCTACTCTCAAACACCTTAATTTTAAAAATCATTTTAAACCAATATTAATATTGTTTACGTCTAGTATTGCTATTGAGTTATATACTTTAGTTGATACAACGATGTTAGGAGTAATGTGTAATGATGTAGAGGTAGGGTACTATTCTAACGCAATGAAAATTATCAAAACAATTATTATGTGTTTTGTAGCATTGACCGCTGTAACAGCGCCAAAGATTAGTAATTATTTTGTAAACAATAAATTAGATGATATAAGAAATTTGATACAATCTATTTGTGAAATTATATTATTAATTATTATTCCAGCATCTTTTGGAATAATTTTATTATCGCCTCAAATTATTTTATTATTATTTGGTTCTGAGTTTAATTCTGCAATAATAACAATGCAAATATTGTCATTATTGTTATTACCTATAACTTTTAGCACATTTTTCGGTAGTCATATTTTATGTTCAACTAACCATGAAACATGTATGTTAAAAGCAACAATTATTGGAGCTGTTACTAATGTGATTTTAAATTTTATTCTCATTAATATATTCCAACAAAATGGAGCAGCAATTGCTTCAATAGTTAGTGAGATGCTTGTTATGATAGTTGATTTATATTTTGTTATAAAGATTTTTTCTATTAAGATTAATATAAAACATATTTTTGATGTGTTATTTGCATCGATGATTATGTTTTTTATAGTAAATGTTTTTAATTACTATATACATATAAAATCAATGATTATTTTGATGTTAGTACAAATTATATTAGCTATTGTGGTTTATGTAATAGTAATGTACTGTTTAAATAATAATGTTGTTAATCGTATTATACATAAGGAGCAAAGATGATTATGAGAATACTTCATTTTGCAAGTAGCGACGGAAAATTTGGCAGTGCTGCTTGTTTAAAAGAATTAGTTTTTTTAGAAAAGAAAAATAATCTTGAGCCAATCGTTATTACACCGAAGCATAACCAAATTAATGATTTTTGTGATATGAATTCCATACAAAATTATGTAGTAAAGTATGAACAATTTATGATTCCAAAACATAATGTATTTTTTATATTTGCAATTAAATATATATATCATATATTAAATTATGTAATCAATAATCATAAAGCAGAAAAAAAGATATTATCAAATATAGATATAAATACTATCGATACAATTCATACCAATACTTCAGTAATTGATATTGGAGCTAAAATTGGTAAAAAATATGGAATTAACCATGTATGGCATATTAGAGAATTTGGCAAAGAAGATTTTAATTTTTATTCAATTAGAATTAATTATATAAATTTTATGAATATCAGTAGCAGTAAAATCTTAGCAATATCAAATGTTGTTAGAGATTGTTGGATAAACAAAGGGATTAATCCAGAATTGATTTTAACAAAGTATGATGGTGTTTTTTCAATAAATGATTATCATAATCATACCAATAGAAAAGTAAAAAAAATAGTAATGTCTGGTGCTATATCTAATACCAAAGGTCAAATAGAATTGATTAAAGCATATCAATTATTAGATGAAAATATTAAGAATAATATTCTAATAGATTTTTATGGAAGTGGATCAAAAGATTACCTTGAGTACTTCGAGGAATATATTAAGAATAATAAATTAAAAAACATTAAATACAAAGGTTATTCAAATAATTTGAGAGAATTACTAAATGAATATGATGCTGGAGTTATTTGTTCTAAATCAGAAGGTTTTGGAAGGGTCACTGTGGAATATATGTTTTCTTCATTATATATAATAGCATCAGATACTGGCGCTAATTTAGAAATTCTTGATAATGGTAATTGTGGAAGACTTTATAAAAAAGGAAATATTGAGTCTTTAAAAAATGAATTAGAAATTTTTGTATCAAGTAATAATGTAGAGACGTATAGAAAAAATGCATTTGATTTTGCAAAACAAAATTTTGATATTAATAAAAACATTAATGCAATAATTGACTGTTTAGTACAATGAAATGAATTGTTCTCTTAAAAATCTACATTTAACATTTATTTTTTGAAATGTGATTACACTTATTATAATATGATTTACAAATTGAAAGGAATTTTATTTATGAAAATAACAGTAGCAGGAACAGGATATGTAGGATTAAGTATCGCTATATTATTAGCACAACATCATGAAGTGATGGCTATAGATATTATTGAAGAAAAAGTTAATTTAATTAACAATAAAAAGTCTCCAATTCAGGATAATGAAATTGAGACTTTTTTAAGTACAAAAAATTTAAATCTAGTAGCTACATTAAATGCTAAAGAAGCATACAGTGATGCTGAATTTGTGGTGATTGCAGCACCTACAAACTATGATTCAAAGAAGAACTTCTTTGATACTAGTGCAGTGGAAGCAGTAATTAAGTTAGTAATGGAATATAATCCAGAAGCTGTCATGATTATTAAGAGTACTATCCCTGTAGGATATACTCAAAGTATTAGAGAAAAAACAGGATCTAAGAATATTATCTTCTCTCCTGAATTTTTAAGAGAATCAAAAGCTTTATATGATAACCTGTATCCTTCAAGAATTATTGTGGGAACAGATATGAATGATCCTAGATTAGTAGAAGCTGCAAATACTTTTGCAGGTCTACTGCAAGAAGGAGCCATAAAAGAAGATATTGAAACATTAATTATGGGATATACAGAGGCAGAAGCAGTAAAGCTGTTTGCTAATACTTATTTAGCCTTAAGAGTGTCATACTTTAATGAATTAGATACATATGCAGAAATGAAAGGTTTAGATACTAAGCAAATCATTAATGGTGTATGTCTAGATCCTAGAATTGGTTCACATTATAATAACCCGTCATTTGGATATGGTGGATATTGTTTACCAAAAGATACTAAACAATTACTAGCTAACTATCAGGATGTTCCTCAAGAGATGATGAGTGCGATAGTAGCTAGTAATAGAACCAGAAAAGATTTCATTGCTGATAGAGTATTAGAAAAAGCAGGATATTATAGTTATGATGAAGATAATGAGTATAGTCCTGATAAAGAGAAAAATTTAGTTATTGGTGTCTATCGATTAACTATGAAATCTAACTCTGATAACTTTAGACAATCATCAATTCAAGGTGTAATGAAACGTATTAAAGCAAAAGGTGCAGAAGTTATTATTTATGAACCAACTTTAAAAGATGGTGAAACATTCTTTGGTAGTAAGGTAGTAAATAACTTAGAAGAATTTAAAAAACAATCGCAAGCAATCATAGCTAATAGATATGATTGTTGTTTAGATGATGTAGAAGATAAAGTTTATACAAGGGATTTATTTAGGAGAGATTAATGATAATTTTAATTACTAAAACGGAGGTGAAATAATGCAATTAAATACTATACCATATCAAAGTATTCTAGATTTATTATGCAACAAACTAGAATTAAATGAACAAGTAATTTTAGATATTATAGATTCAGGTTATTATATGTTCCAACAAGATCATCAAATACTATATATTGATGATTTATATGAATGCTATTTCAATATTGTAAAAAGAAATTTTACAGGAAATATTGATAAAGTGCCTTTCTATAGTATATCTAGAAGATTAAAAGATACTGATAATGATGGATTAAGTCTGTTAGAATTATTAACAGAAGAAAATAGTTTTTCAAACTATTTAAAGGAATATGGATTAACATTTAAATTTGATAAAGAAATAGAAATGTATGTTAATGGTAACAAGGTTGATATTCCTGATGAAGGCAAATATAAACCCTATCTAAAAAATAGATTCTCATATGATTATTCATTTAAAGGTTATGCTTTTGATGATCAATTAATGAATAATGAGATATTAGAAAGAGTTAAGTATGGTCCAGAGTTCTTTGGACATCTTTTTAATTACGTAGATAACGATGATGAAATCATTGATAATTATCTAGAACAAAGTAAATTGTACAAATTTGAGTACTTAGTACCTATTGAAGATATTTACTTTGAAAATTATGAGGAACTAACTAATGAAGAAAAACAATATCACATCTTAGCGATGATGATGTTAAGATTGTATTTCTATAAATATGATAAGGATTTTGTAGAAACTGATGAAATGAATCCACTAATGGTAGTGGCTAATTATAAGTCCCTTTCTAGCAAATATCTTGTAAATAAAACTGAGTTAGATGATGAGGCACTAGGCTATTAGTCTAGTGCTTTTTTATTCTATATAATATCTGAAAATTATGAAAAGATCCATTTTATATAATTGGAAGTTTTTACTTTTTTAGCAAAAACTATTATTGGTTTGAATATTCATCTTTGTTGTTTGATTGAACGTCTAATAAAAAAAGAAGAGATAGTTTCACATATTAATATTGTTGATTTTGAAAAAAATAATCAAGAATTTATCAATGGAGTTAGAATTAGCTTTAAAGCGATTGCTAATCAGTATAATATAACAATACCAATTAGTGAAATTGCTTATATTTATGATTACGTTTTAAATAATTATAAAACAGATATGTCAATTGATGAGATTTAAAAAGAGTAAAGGGGTGTTTTATTATGGCATTAGTACAAGTAAATTTTATTTCTCAAAGTTTAAAAAGAACAGTTTCAATGAATGTAA
>ENA-OWPD01001612-OWPD01001612.1-human-gut-metagenome-genome-assembly--contig:-NODE-1612-length-16713-cov-9.688918_pt1 | contig 16713 bp, 16 predicted proteins | sample MGYA00248262_ERZ651842 | MGnify/ENA primary metagenome ERZ651842 (study PRJEB26924, sample SAMEA4378253) | human gut metagenome | biome: human gut; feature: human-associated habitat; material: faeces... | reverse complement strand
TTAATATAATTATGCGACATAATTAACTAATAATCAAGAGAGGTTTTAAATTTTTATTTACACAAAATTTTTTACACTACCGCTTTTTTTCTAATATCTCTTTTAACTTATTTTTCAAAGACTTAGATTTACTAGGATTTCCTTTAGCAGATATACCTATTTGGTAATCTTCAGTTTCTAGAATACTAACAAAACGACAATTCATATCTTCTTTAGAGGTAATATTGTTTACCAATATATTTTTAGAATTGCAAAGTTCATATATATATTTATTAAACTCTGGATTATCAGTAGCAGCTACAACTAAAAATTTATCTTTTAGGAGAGTTTCTTCAAACTCTCCTATTTTAATATCTATATTTCTAAGAGTTAAAAATTTTTCTTCTTTAATATCTTTAGTAATAACAGTTATATTAGTATTATATTTAAGCAATGTTTCTACTTTTCTAAAGGCTATTTTTCCAGCTCCAATAACCAATATATTTTTATTTTTTAAGTCTATAAATAGTGGAAAAAAATTTTTATTCATTTACTAACTCCAAAATTAAGATTATTTAATAGCTTCAATAATTCCATTAACATCATAAACTTTTGCTTCAAAATCTACAGTTAATCTATATTTTCTCATAGTTTCACTTGTAACAGGACCTATTGAAGCAAATTTAATATTTTTTACAGATTCTATATCATACTCTATGCTTTCCATAAAAGCATCAACTGTAGATGAACTTAGAAAAGTAACTATTTCTACTTTCTTTAAAGTATTTAATACATCTTCTTTATCTCTTATTATTTTTTTAGTCTTGTAGGCAATTATTTTATCAAAATGTCTATCATAAATGGAGTTTAATTTTTTTGTATCACAAGGAGATATATCAGAAGTTATAATTAAAATTTTCTCTCCAACTGCTGTGTAGTGAATAGCTTCTTCAGCAAGTTTTTCAACTAGATATTCTTTAGGTATAAAATCAGCTTTAATTTTATATCCTTCTAATAGTTCTTTCGTTTTACTTCCAACAGCCCCTATTTTAAGATGGGCTATATCTCTAATATCTTCAATTTTATTCATAAACTCTCTAACTCCATTAGGTGAATTAAAAAGTAGAGTAGAATAAGATTTTAACATCTCTCTATCTATTTTATCAAGGATAGATTCTATTTCAATAAATGGAAGCTCTATAGCAAATCCACCTATTTTCTCTATCTTATCAGAAAGTTCCCTAGCTTGTCTTTTATCTCTAGTTACTAAAACTTTTTTCCCAAAAAGTTGAGTATTTTCAAACCATTTAAAAGCATCTCTAAGATTTACCACTTCTCCTATTATTGTAATAGCAGGAGGTACAATTTTTTTCTCTTTAGCTATCTCTACTATATTATCAAGAGTTCCAGTAGTAACTCTTTGTTCAGCAGTAGCTCCTTTTTCAATAATGGCTATAGGAGTATTAGGATTTTTTCCATTAGTTATCAAATCATTAACTATAATTGGTAGATTTTTTATTCCCATAAGAAAAACTAATGTCCCATCTAATTTAGCTATAGCTTCAAAATTATGCCATGAACCATCTTTCATTGTATGTCCTGTAAATACATGAAAAGATTTAGCTATACCTCTGTGTGTTACAGGAATACCAGCATATGCAGGAACAGATATAGCTGAAGTTATACCTGGAATCTCCTCAAATTCTATTTCATTTTCAAGAAGAGCTTGTATCTCTTCTCCACCTCTACCAAAGACAAAAGGATCTCCTCCTTTAACTCTGGCTACTATTTTTCCTTCAAGAGCTTTTTTTACAATTGTATTATTGATTTCACTTTGTATAACTCCACCCTCACAGTTTCCTTTTCCTAAATATATCATTTCGGCATCTTTTTTAGCATAATTTAAAATATGATTATTGATAAGTCTATCATATACAATACAATCAGCTTCTTCAATAGCTCTTTTTCCTTTTAAAGTGAGAAGTTCAGCATCTCCAGGACCAGCTCCCATTATATATACTTTTCCTTTTTTATTCATGAATTTTCTCCTTTATAGTATCAGCAAGTTTTTGTGCTACTCTAATTCCTTCACTAAGTTTTTCAGTGATAGAGGCTGTATAACCTAGATTATCTTTAAAATATATTCCATAAAAAGTGATTTTATCTCCATTTACCTCTGAATAACAACCCATTGGTGTATGGCAACCACCATCAAATATTTTAGAAAACTCTCTCTCAATTACTACTATTTTTTCAATATCTTCTTTATGAATAGTTTTTAAAATATTTTTAATTTCTTCATCATTTTCCCTACATTGTATATGTAATACTCCTTGAGCAGGAGCAGGAAGAAAAATTTTAGGGTCGAGATATTCAGTAATTTCATTCTCTAATCCTACTCTTTTTAAGCCAGCAGCAGCAAGTAATATGGCATCATAATCTTCTGTTTTTAATTTATTTAATCTAGTATGAATATTTCCTCTAAGTTGTTTTATTTGTAAATCAGGTCTTAAACTTTTTATATTCATAGTTCTTCTCAATGAGCTAGTTCCAACTATAGCTCCCTTAGGAAGTTCCATCAATGTTTTACCATTTTTAGAAATAAGAACATCTCTTTGATCCTCTCTATCAGGAATAGCTCCACAAACTAATCCTTCAGGAGAAATACTAGGCATATCTTTCATAGAGTGTACTGCTAAATCAACAGTTCCATTTAAAAGTTCTATTTCAATCTCTTTAGTAAAAAAACTTTTAAGAGATTTGTCACTATTATTCCAGTTACTAATTAAATCTTTATCTCCACTAGTAACTATTTTTTTTATTTCAAACTCATACTCTGGAAAGTTCTTTTCAAGTTGTTGTTTAACTATTTCACTTTGAGCAAGAGCTAAGATACTTCCTCTACTTCCGATAACTATTTTTTTCTTCATAAAATATTGTCCTTTCTAAATTATATTAATAAATATTATTTTATTTTTAGATATTTAAGTATGATAATATTATATAATATAATCTAATAAAAATTAAGAATAATAATATATTTAAGAATATTTTTATTAAATAGATATTAATACTTTTTATAAATATAATATATTTGTTTTATGAGTTTATAAAGAAAAAATAAAAGGTTAACTTTTTATAGTAATTATAGTAAAATATAATAGATATAATTATTAAAATTTTGAAAGGAATATAATTGATGAAAAAATATATAATCGAACCAGAATATGATGGATACGAGATAGGAACATATCTTAAAGAAACAAAAGGATATTCAGGAAGAGGATTAAGAAATTTAGAAATATATCTAAATGGAAAAAGAGTAAAAAATAATAGTAAAAAAGTAAGGAAATTAAATAGATTACATATTAGAGAAAAAGAGAAAGAAACAGGGATAAAACCTATGGATATCCCTATAAAAATAGCTTATGAAGATAAAAATTTACTTTTGATAAATAAAGACCCATATATAATAGTACATCCTACTCAGAAAAAAGTAGATAAAACTTTAGCTAATGGAGTAGTAAATTATTTTTTAAAAACAACTGGAAAAGTTATGGTGCCAAGGTTTTATAATCGTCTTGACATGAATACTTCTGGTATAATAATTGTAACTAAGAATGCCTATGCTCAATCTTATCTTCAAGAGAAGGGAATTGTAAATAAATTTTATCAAGCAATAGTATTAGGAATTGTAGAAAAAGATGAATTTTTAATAGATAGACCTATTGGAAAAATAGGTGATGAGCTTAGAAGAGTTGAACTTCAACCAGAAGATGGAGGGCAAATTGCCCAAACTAAAGTAAAAGTTTTGAAAAGATTTCCAGAAAAAAATTTAACTCTTATAGAAGCTGAGCTTTTAACAGGAAGAACACATCAGATAAGAGTACATATGGCATTAGAAGGTTACCCACTTTTGGGAGATGAGCTTTATGGAGGAGCTGATAATAGAGCAGATAGGCAGATGTTACATTCATATAAAACAGAATTTTCAGATGTGGAAACGGGAGAGTTAAAAAGTGTAGAAGTTGAACTTCCAGAAGATATGAAAAAATTATTAGAATTAGAATAGTATTTGATATGAAAAAAATAGAACAGATATACAAAATAAACAGCTATAACTGATTAAAAAATAATCGTAAAAAGATGAAATTTAACTCTAATAAAATTATTAGAAAAGACTTAATTGACAAAGTGTTGAACTTGTTATATATTTTATGTAGATAATAAAAAACATAAAATAATTTACATAGTTAAATAAAAATTTAGGAGGAATAGAAATGGCAGTTAAAGTAGCAATTAACGGATTCGGAAGAATCGGAAGATTAGCATTAAGATTAATGGTAGGAAACCCTGAGTTTGATGTAGTGGCAATCAATGACTTAACAGATGCTCACATGTTAGCTCACTTATTCAAATATGACTCAGCTCAAGGAAGATTCGAAGGAACAATCGAAGTTAAAGAAGATGCTTTCGTAGTAAACGGAAAAGAAATCAAAACTTTTGCAAAAGCTAACCCAGAAGAATTACCTTGGGGAGAATTAGGAGTAGACGTAGTTCTTGAGTGTACTGGATTCTTCACTAAGAAAGAAAAAGCAGAAGCTCACATTAAAGCAGGAGCTAAAAAAGTAGTTATTTCTGCACCAGCAACTGGAGATCTTAAAACTGTAGTTTACAACGTAAACCACGATATATTAGATGGAACTGAAACAGTTATATCAGGAGCTTCTTGTACAACTAACTGTTTAGCACCTATGGCTAAAGTTCTAGAAGATAACTTCGGAATCGTAGAAGGATTAATGACAACTATCCACGCTTATACAAATGACCAAAATACATTAGATGGTCCACACAGAAAAGGAGATTTAAGAAGAGCAAGAGCTGCTGCTTCTAACATCGTTCCTAATACAACTGGAGCTGCAAAAGCTATTGGATTAGTAATTCCTTCACTAAAAGGAAAATTAGATGGAGCTGCTCAAAGAGTTCCTGTAATTACTGGATCAATAACTGAATTAGTATCAGTTTTAGCTAAACCAGTAACTGTAGAAGAAATCAACGCTGCTATGAAAGCTGCTTCAAACGAGTCATTCGGATATACAGAAGAAGAGTTAGTATCATCTGATATCATTGGAATTAACTATGGATCATTATTTGATGCTACTCAAACAAGAGTTATGACAGTAGGAGATAAACAATTAGTTAAGACTGTTGCTTGGTATGACAACGAAATGTCTTATACTTCTCAATTAATCAGAACTCTTAAAAAATTCGTAGAATTATCTAAATAATTACCTGAATTTGAGATTAACTAAATAGAAATAGAATAGCGGAACTTTTAGGTTCCGCTATTTTTAAGAAAAGATATTAACGGGAGGCAATCTAAATGGCTAAAAAAATAGTTACAGATTTAAACGTTAAAGGACAAAAAGTATTAATGAGAGTTGACTTTAACGTACCTATGAAAGATGGAAAAATAACAGATGAAAACAGAATAGTTGCTGCTTTACCTACTATAAAATATGTATTAGAAAATGGAGGAAGAGTAATAGCTTTCTCTCACTTAGGAAAAGTTAAAACTGAAGAAGATTTAGCTAAAAAATCTTTAAGACCAGTTGCTGAAAGATTAGCTGAATTATTAGGACAACCAGTTAAATTTGTTCCAGCTACAAGAGGAGTAGAATTAGAAGTTGCTGTAGCTGAATTAAAAGATGGAGAAATCATGATGTTCGAAAATACAAGATTCGAAGATCTTGATGGTAAAAAAGAATCTAAAAATGATCCTGAATTAGGAAAATACTGGGCATCTTTAGGAGATCTATTTGTAAACGACGCATTTGGAACAGCTCACAGAGCTCATGCTTCAAATGTTGGAATAGCTGCTAACATAGGAGAAGGAAAAACTGCTGCAGGATTCTTAATGGAAAAAGAGATTAAATTCATAGGAGGGGCAGTAGATAATCCTGAAAGACCTTTAGTTGCTATCTTAGGAGGAGCTAAAGTATCTGATAAAATAGGAGTTATTGAAAATCTTTTAGTAAAAGCTGATAAAGTTCTAGTAGGAGGAGCAATGATGTTCACATTCCTAAGAGCTTTAGGAAAAAATACAGGAACTTCATTAGTTGAAGAAGATAAAATAGAATTAGCAAAAGAACTGTTAGCTAAAGCTAATGGAAAATTAGTTCTTCCAATAGATACAGTAGTAGCTAAAGAATTTAACAATGATGCAGCTCATGTAACTGTATCAGTCGATAAAATTCCAGCTGACCAAATGGGATTAGACGTTGGACAAGGAACTGTAGAGTTATTTGCTAAAGAAATTGCTGGAGCAAAAACAGTTGTATGGAATGGACCAATGGGAGTATTTGAAATGCCTAACTTTGCAAAAGGAACTATCGGAGTTTGTGAAGCTATAGCTAACTTAACAGGAGCTACAACTATTATTGGAGGAGGAGACTCAGCTGCTGCAGCTATAAGCTTAGGATATGCTGACAAATTTACTCACATCTCTACTGGTGGAGGAGCTTCATTAGAGTACTTAGAAGGAAAAGTATTACCAGGAGTAGAATCTATTTCTGATAAATAATTTAACTATGTAATAAAAAAGGGTGGCTTTTGCCACCTTTTTTATTTTAAATATATTGACAATTATCAATGTGATGATGTATAATAAATTTATAATTATCGATATGAAAAGGAGATAAAGATGAATAAATTTGAGGAAGCAGCTAAAATATTCAAAGCTTTTTGTGATCCTAATAGATTAATGATTTTAGAAATACTAAAAGATGGAGAACAATGTGCTTGTAAACTTTTAGAGCAATTAAATATAGGTCAACCTACACTTTCTCATCATATGAAAATACTTTGTGATTCTGGAATTATAAATAGAGTAAAATATGGTAAGTGGACTCACTATTCAATTAATAAAGAAAAATTAGAAGATATAAAAGGTATTATTGATAGTATGATATAAAAAATTTAAGAAATACATTGATAAATTTAAATATATAAATATAAAAATGGAGGAATAAAAATGAGTATATTTAATAAGTTATTTGGGAAGAAAGAGTGTGGATGTTCTTGTAGAACAGAGGTAAAAGAAGAGCCTAAAGTTCAAGAAACAACTTGTTCTTGTGGAGGAAATTGTGAAGGAATAGTTGAAAGAAATAAAATGGAGATTAGAGTTTTAGGACCAGGGTGTAAAAATTGTCATACTCTAGAAAAGAATACTTTAGAAGCAGTGAATGAGTTAGGATTAGATGCAAAATTAACACATGTTACAGATTTTGCAGAAATAGCAACATATGGAATTATGTCTACTCCTGGATTATGGATAGATGGAAAAATAGTTTCTTATGGGAAGGTTTTACCAAAAGATGAGATAAAAGAAATATTAAAAAAATTATAAATAAAATTTAGGAACTGTTAAATCTATTAAAAGCAGTTCCTTTTATTAAGAAAAATAGATTGATATATATCGATATAAAGGAGTAAGATTAAAATATGATAAAAATATGGGAATTTATACAAACTCAAATTCTAGGAATGAAATGGTTAAATGTGTTAGTGGGAGATATATTAGTAAAGTTTGGAATGGATAGAGATACTCATTTCTTTGGAGGAGTTCAATTCTTTTTTTATGATGTAATTAAGATAACAATATTGCTTTGTTCTTTAATATTTTTTATCAGTTATATTCAAAGTTATTTTCCACCAGAAAGAAGTAAGAAAATTTTAGGAAGATTCCATGGAATATGGGCAAATATAGTAGGAGCACTGTTAGGAACTGTAACTCCTTTTTGCAGTTGTTCATCTATTCCTCTATTTATAGGTTTTTCTTCAGCTGGATTACCTTTAGGAGTAACTTTTTCTTTTCTTATATCTTCTCCTATGGTAGATTTAGGCTCTTTATTATTGTTAATGAGTATATTTGGAATAAAAATTGCTATATGGTATGTAGTATTGGGACTTGTAATTGCTGTAATTGGTGGTACAATAATAGAAAAATTAAAATTAGAAGATGAGATAGAGGATTTTATCCGTAACGTTAAAGGTGCTGAAAGTATAGATTTAGATATTCCAGAATTAAGTGTAGGAGATAGAATAAGATATGCAAAGCAGCAGATGATAGAAACTTTTAAAAAGGTTTTTCCATATATAATTATTGGAGTTGGAATAGGAGCTGCTATTCATAACTGGATACCAGAAAGATGGATTATAGGAATATTAGGAAGTAAAAATCCTTTTGGTGTAATCTTAGCTACTTTAATAGGAGTTCCTATTTATGCTGATATTTTTGGAACTATACCTATAGCTGAGGCATTATTTACAAAGGGAGCAAATTTAGGAAGTATTTTAGCTTTTATGATGGCTGTTACAACTTTATCACTACCATCTTTAGTAATGTTACGTAAAGCTATAAAACCTAAATTGTTAAAAGTATTTATAGGAATTTGTACTGTGGGAATAATTATAGTGGGATACTTTTTTAATGCTATCCAACAATTTATAATATAATGAGGAGAGATATATGAAAATAGTAGTTATTGGAGCTGTTGCAGCAGGAACTTCTGTAATAGCAAAAGCTAGAAGAAATAGTGAAGAAGTGGAGATAGTTTGTTATACAGCAGGAAGAGATATAAGTTATTCTGGATGTGGAATACCCTATTATGTAGGAGAGGATTATATATCGAGAAAAAACTTAACACCTAGAGATGTAAAATGGTTTAAAGATAGATTTAATGTGGATATTTTTACAGCTCATAAAGTTGAGAAAGTAATTGTAGAAGAGAAAAAAATTCTAGTTAAAAATGAGATTACTGGAGAGGAATTTTTAGATACCTATGATAAATTAGTAATTACAAGTGGTACTAGAGCAAGAGAGTTAAAGTATAAAGATGAGAATATTTTTTATGTTAGAAATGTTGAAGATGGAGATAGAATAAAAGAGTTTATAGATAAAAATAATCCTAAGAGTACTCTTGTTATAGGGGGAGGTTTTATAGGGTTAGAGATGTTAGAAAATCTTACTTCTAGAGGAATAAAAACTACTCTTATAGAACAAGAGGATAGAATAGGTGGAAAATTAGATAAAGACATCAGTAGAATGTTAGAAAAATATCTGAAAAAACAAGGAATAGAAGTAATTTTAAAGGACTCTATTAAAACTATTGAAAAAAATAGGATAAAAACTATTAGTGGAAATGAGATTGAGGGAGAGCTTATAATTGGAGCTATAGGAGTGATTCCAAATACAGAGTTTTTACAGGAAACAGGAATAGAACTTAGTAGAGAGGGAGCTATAAAAGTTAATAAATATCTTGAAACTAATATAAAAGATATATATGCAGCTGGGGATTGTGCTTTGGTCTATTCAGGTATAACTGGAGAGGAAATATATCTACCTTTGGGGTCAACAGCTAATAAGATGGGAAGAATCTTAGGAGATAGATTGACAGGTGGAAATTTAGAGTTTAAAGGTGTTTTAGGAACTTCAATATTTAGAGTTTTTAATCTTGTAGTTGGAAAAACTGGATTATCTCAAGAGGAAGCAGAAGCTAGAGGATATGATATTGAAATTATCCATAATATAAAGCCAAATCAAACTGAGTATTTAGAAAGCTCAAGAGAGATGATGATAAAAGCTATTGCAGATAGAAAAACAGGTAAATTACTAGGAGTACAGATAGTTGGAGAAAATGGAGTGGACAAGAGATTAGATGTATTTGCTACTCTTTTAACTTTTGGGGCAACTGTGGATCAATTATTTCATATAGATTTAGCTTATGCTCCACCTTTTTCTACTACTAAAGACCCTGTTGCTTATACAGGAATGATTTTAGATAATGCTATAAATGGAAGAAATAAAATAATAATTCCAGAAGAACTAAAGGCTAATTTTTCTGAATATTTAATAATTGATACTCGTTCAGAAAGTCAATATAATTCAGCTCATATAGAGGGAGCAATAAATATTCCTTTAGAAAAATTGAGAGAAAAATTAAATGAGTTACCTAGAGATAAAAAAATAGTTGTTCATTGTAATAAAGGGACAACTGGAAATGCTGCCCAAAACATACTATTGAACTATGGATTTGATGTATATAATCTCTCTGGAGGATTTAAAAATTATAATAATTAAAATAACTTATTTTTCTTTTATTTTTTTAATTTTTAATAATATTTTTTCAAAAAATATGATATAATACTCTTGTAAAAATTCTAAATAAATAAAAAAGGAGTAAGAGTATGGGAAGATTAGTAGGAACTATATCAAGAGGACTTCGTGCACCAATTATTAAGCAAGGAGATGACATATCTGTATTTACAGTAGATGCTGTTTTAGCTGCTGCTGAATCAGAAAATATTGTATTAAGAGATAGAGATGTAGTGGCTATTACTGAATCAATAGTAGCTAGAGCTCAAGGAAACTATGCTACAATTGATGATATTGCAGCTGATGTAAAAGAGAAATATGGAGAGAATACAATAGGACTTATATTTCCAATTTTAAGTAGAAATAGATTTTCTGTTTGCTTAAAAGGAATTGCAAGAGGAGCTAAAAAAATAGTTTTAATGTTTAGCTATCCTTCTGATGAAGTTGGAAACCACTTTATAGATTATGATTTACTAGATGAAAAAGGAGTTAATCCTTGGACAGATATTTTAACTGAAGCTGAGTTTACGGAAAAATTTGGAAATCCAATTCACGTATTTACAGGAGTAAACTATATAGAGTATTATTCACAATTAATTAGAGAGCAAGGGGCAGAAGTTGAAGTTATTTTTGCTAATAATCCTACTGCTATCTTAAAATATACTGATTGTGTATTAAACTGTGATATTCACACTCGTGTGAGAACTAAAAAATTACTAAAAAAAGCTGGAGCTAAAATAGTTTATGGAATGGATGAAATCTTAACTACTTCTGTAAATGGTTCTGGATATAACTCTGATTATGGATTATTAGGTTCAAATAAAGCAACTGAGGATAGTGTAAAATTATTCCCTCGCGATTGTAAAGAGTTAGTTGTAAAAATCCAAAAAATGTTAAAAGATAAAACTGGAAAAAATATTGAAGTTATGGTTTATGGAGATGGAGCATTTAAAGATCCAGTTGGAAAGATTTGGGAACTTGCTGACCCTGTTGTTTCACCAGGATATACTGATGGATTAGAGGGAACTCCAAATGAAATAAAATTAAAATATCTAGCTGATAATGATTTAGCTGATTTAAAAGGAGAAGAATTACAAAAAGCTGTAACTGAAGCTATTAAGAGTAAAGATTCTGATTTAAAAGGACAAATGATAACTCAAGGAACTACTCCAAGAAGATTAACTGACTTAATAGGATCTCTTTGTGACTTAACTTCTGGAAGTGGAGATAAAGGAACACCTATTATCTTAATTCAAGGATATTTTGATAACTATATAGATGAATAAAAAATTAAGAGGAGCAATTTTGCTCCTCTTTTTTATAATCATATAACTTGTTCTATTAAATTCTTCTTTTTTAAGTAGTGAGCTATATATACAAATGGAGTGTCACATACAGCTACTAAGAATTTCATAAAATACGTAGTTAGGAAAATTTCAATTAATACCTCTTTTGGATAAACTCCATAGAAAGCTATTAAAGTAAAACAAGCATTATCTATAAGTTGGCTAACCATAGTACTAGCATTATTTCTTATCCAAATATGTTTTGGTTCACTATATTTTTTTTTCCAAAACTCATAAGCCCAAATATCGTGAGTTTGAGAGATAAGGTATGAGATAAGAGAAGCTATTACTATTCTTGGCATAAAATCAAATACTCTTTTAACACCATTGAATGTTATAATTCCCTCTTCAATATTAGAAGGTGTAAAAGATACAGCTATCTGCATAATTAAAGTCATTGCAATAAGAGAGAAAAATCCTAAATATACAGCTCTTTGAGCTTCTTTTCTTCCATAGTTTTCAGCTAAAATATCTGTAACTAAAAATCCTCCTGCATATAGAATATTTCCCAATGTAGTTCCAAAGCCAAATAAGTCAACTAAAAGAACAACTTGAATATTAGCTAAAATAGTTGAAATTGGTATCCAAGCATAAAGTCCAATTCTTCCAAATTTCTTATAAGCAAAAAGTATTAATCCAAAGTTAATAACTAGCATGCAAAACCAAAGTAATTCATTTCTAAATATCATTCTATCCTCCTAAGTTTATTAAAAAACTAGGAAGATAAAATAACTAATAAAAAAGAGCAGAAAAACTCTGCTCTTTAAAATAAATAATTACTTTAAATTTTGGCCTAGTTTTTTATAGATGGTTTGTCTGTGTAGAACATCTCCTTGTCTAAACAAGAGTTTATTTAATTTTCAGAAATAGTATATATGAAAAACTCTTAAAAGTCAAACTATTTTTTAAATTAAAGCAGCTAAAATAACTTATAAATTTCACATAAATGACATTGAAAAATAGTATTACTATATCATAAATCTTTCCCCAAAATATTTTATATAGATTAGTAAAATAAAAATCCCTTTTTCAAAAAATGAAGAGGGATTTTTATTTTTTTATGCTATACTAGAAAAAGAGAAGACTATTTCAATTTGGAGGATGAGATGATGGAATACAAGGTAGAAAACGGTTGGAAAAAAATAGAAAATTTAACAGAAATTTTTAAATTCAGTGAAGGTTATAAAAAGTTTTTAGACTTAGGAAAAACTGAGAGAGAGTTTGTAAATGAAGGAATAAAATATATTGAGAGTAAAGGATTTGTGAGTGCTGATACTAAGGATCAACTTATTCCAGGAGATAAAATCTATTATGTAAATAGAGGAAAAAATCTTGTTTTAGCGGTGATAGGAAAAGAGGATTTAGAAAAAGGAATAAATTATGTAGTGTCACACATAGACTCACCAAGATTAGATTTAAAAGGAAATCCATTATATGAAGAGTTTGAACTAGCATATATGAAAACTCATTATTATGGTGGAATAAAAAAATATCAATGGGCTTCTATCCCTTTAGCACTTCATGGAGTAGTAATTTTAGAAAACGGTAAATTAGTAGAGATAGTTATTGGTGAAAAAGATAATGACCCAGTATTTACAATTCCAGATATTTTACCTCATTTAGCAGCCAAAATACAAGGAGATAGAAAAACAGGAGAGGTAATTAAAGGAGAAGAACTTCAAATAATAGTAGGAAGTATTCCTACTACAATTGATAATAAGGAGATAAAATCTAAGGTAAAATATGCAGTTTTAGAGATTTTAAATAGAGATTATGGAATAATAGAAGAAGATTTTATATCTGCAGAGCTTGAGTTAGTACCAGCTGGGAAAGCAAGAGATATAGGATTTGACCAATCTATGATAGGAGCTTATGGACAAGATGATAGAATCTGTGGATATACTTCTATGAGAGCAATAACAGATTTAGAAAAGATTCCTGACAAAACAGCTATCTGTTTCTTAGCAGATAAAGAGGAAATTGGTTCTTCTGGAAGCACAGGACTAAAATCAGATTATTTAGCATATATAACAGGAGATATTTTAGAAAAATCTAAAGGTCATTTTAATGAAATGATGTTAAGAAGAGTACTTTGGAATTCTCAAGCTTTATCTTCAGATGTAAATGCAGGAGTAGACCCTATATTTAAAGGAGTACACGACATACAAAATGCAGCTAAAATAGGTTTTGGAGTAGTTGTAACTAAATATACTGGAGCTAGAGGAAAGAGTGGAACAAATGATGCTGATGCTGAGTATGTAGGAAAAATTAGAAGAATTTTAAATGAGGAAAATGTATGTTGGCAAATAGGAGAGTTAGGGAAAGTAGATGAAGGTGGAGGAGGTACAGTAGCTATGTACCTTGCTCATTTAGGAATAAGAACAATAGATATAGGACCAGCACTTCTAGCTATGCATTCACCATTTGAAGTATCATCAAAACTAGATGTATATGAAACTTATAGAGCTTATAAGGCATTTTATAAGAGAGGATAGAAGATAGGGACTGATTACTCGGTCCCTACTTTTTTATTTATTTGAAAGAAATAATCCAAATTGTGCTAAAGTAGCAGAACCTAGATAAGTTCCTATAAATACGAAAATTCCTGTTATTGCAACTTTCCATGATAAACCTCTTAAAGTTTCTAATTTATTAGCTACTGAAATACCAGCATAAGTAAGTATTGGGGTAGTAATAGATAAGAAATCAACAGAGTTAATAGCTTTTATAACCTCTGTACTTATCATACAGAAGAATAAAGAAGTAATAGATACCCAACCTAAGATAGGAAAATCTCTTATAAATTTAATAGGAGCTTTTTGCATAATTCTTTGTAAAATTATTCCTATAATAGCAAATAATCCTAGACAAAATAATCCTAAGAATGTATAAATAGTAATTTGAGGTCCTTTATCTCCATATTTTAAAACTTTAATCCATTGAGTGAAAAGAATTAAAGATAAACTTAGAGTTAGTATTGAAAGATTTTTTATAAAATAATTTTCAAATAATTTTTTAGTCATTTTTTTTACCTCCAGTTAACTTGTTATACATAAATCTTTGTAGAGGAACGGCAATAAATACCATAGTAAATGTTCCAATAAAACTTGTTAATAATTGACTGGCAGCAGCATAAGCTCTTATTATTTCAGCTTTTTCAGGATGAATAGCAGCAAGAGCTGAACTAGCAGCAGTCATCATACTAGCAGAACCCATTCCGGAAGCAATAGCAAGAGCTTCTACTCTAAAACCAATCTCTAAAAATATAGGAGCGATAACACTAAAAAATATAGCTCCAAAAAGAGTACCGAAGATATACATAGAAAGAACACCACGTCCTTCGTCAGAGTTTAAAGTATATTTTTCAGAGATATAAGCAAGTTCTCCTTCTCTACCAAGCCCAAGAGTAGAACCGATAGCCTCTCTTCTAAGTCCTATAAGTAGTGCGATTGGAAGCCCTATAATTACAGTACCTACGTTTCCTAATTCTTGAATTAAAAATATCCATCCTATAGATATTATTTCTTTTAATCTTGGAGCTACATCAGCACCATATTTAGCCATAAGAGGTAACATTATAATTATTAAATATTTTCCAGCAAAATTAACATTTTCTTCATTATAGACTTTTTCTAAAATACCTTTTCTGAAGATATTAAATGCTAAAATCATAGTGATAATTAGAGCAAATAATAATGGTAGTAAACCAATTTTAAACTTTCCAATAGAAAGTACTTTAAAACCAATAAGTTCAGCAATTAAAATTACTATTACAGAAAATATAATCAAATAAGGCAAATTTTTATTTTTCATTTTCTCCTCCCAGTTTTTCAATTATTTTTTTATAATCTTCATAAGTTTTTTTATATAACTTAGATTTATCAATTTTACCACTCATATCTTTAAGAACTTTCATTAAAAATTTTGGGAATATTGAGAAAATATATTCATTATCTTTATGTATAAAATCTGTTCCATGAAAAGTTCCAGAAAAACCATTATATCCAATTTGGATACAAGGAAGAATATATGATAAGTCACCAATATCCCCAGCTGCACTTACAGGGGAATTTTCTTTACAATACTCAATTTCTGGAAAATTTTTAAAAGTTTCTCTAACAAAATTAGAAAGATAATGGGATTGTAAAAAAGGTAGATACCCCATTTCTGTTTCTATTTTAACATCTCCACCTAAAGCTTTGGCAGAACATTGAGCTATAGTATCTAGTCTTTCAGAAAGTTCTAACATATATTCAACAGAATGTGCTCTAATATCTGTTCCAATTTTTATTTTATCTGGAATTACATTTGTTCCCATAGGTGCATCTAAGATAACAGGATTTATTCTTACCATATATTTTTCATCAATTTGTTGCCTAAAAAGTCCTAATGCGGTATTGAAAAGAGTGGAGATACTATAAGCATTGATACCAGCTTGTGGAGCAAATCCAGCATGAGCAGGTTTTCCTAAGAAAGTATAATACTTATATAAAAAACCAGCTAAATTACAGTTTAATTCAATACTTCTTCTTGTTGGTTCTCCTCCCATAGAGTGTATGGCAATAGCAAAATCAAATTCATTAAAAATACCTAATTTTATAGCTTCAGGTTTTCCTCCCAAATATGTAATTCTATTATTTTCTTTCATCTTTTTTCTAAATTCCAAATCTAAATACTCTTCAGCAGGAGTAAAAACAAATCCAAGAGAAAAATCAAAAGATTTATATTCATTATCAGTTGAAAGTCTTTTTAAAAGATCAAGCATTATTGCAACTTGTGAATAATGACCACAGTTGTGGGCTGCACCAGTTTCTTTGTTAGCATAAAAGTGTGATGGTGTATATACAGCATCCATTTCAGCAATAAGTGCAATATGTAGAGATTTTTTTTCTCCTAAATTAAATTTAATACCTGTTTCAGAAAATTTAGTAATTTTCTCTTGTGGAAAATACTTTTTTATAAAATTCTCTATTAGTTTAGAAGTTTTAAACTCTTTAAATCCTAGTTCAGGATTGTAATAAATCTTTTCAGCTAGAGATAAGGTTTCTTTAAAATCATTCATAAATAAATCCCCTTTTTTAGAAAAATAAAAATACTTTTATATTTTATCATTTTATTTAAACTTTTACAAAGAAATATTAGCTTAAAATAAAAATTCAAATTTTTTTTAAAAAATGAAAAAAAGTATTGACGAAAAATATTATTTGTGGTAATATATACCTTGTCCGCGAG
>ENA-OWPD01001606-OWPD01001606.1-human-gut-metagenome-genome-assembly--contig:-NODE-1606-length-16758-cov-2.967551_pt1 | contig 16758 bp, 14 predicted proteins | sample MGYA00248262_ERZ651842 | MGnify/ENA primary metagenome ERZ651842 (study PRJEB26924, sample SAMEA4378253) | human gut metagenome | biome: human gut; feature: human-associated habitat; material: faeces... | reverse complement strand
AAGCTTCGTGTTTTTGAGCGGAGCTGACGGCAGAAGCCGGATGATGGAACAGAGAAAAGGAGTTTTGTTATAATATAGTTTTGGAATAGGAATTTCAGGGAGGGAATGGACATGGCTGCAGGATACCGTGGAAGAAGCGGACAGGAATACATATATGGAAACACGGTGCGGGCTGCAGAGCCGGCAGAGGCGGATTACCGCCGGAGACAGAAGAAAGCTGCCGAGCTGGAGCGCCAGACAGCCAGATACCAGCGGATGAACCGCCGGGTGAGAAGAAATCAGGAGAAAGCCCTGCAGATGGATCTGCCCTATGTGGTAATGCTTACCATCGCGGCTTTCTGTGCACTTACTATCTGTGTAAATTATCTTCATGTGCAGTCCTCCATTATGGGAAGAATTCATCATATTGAAGAACTGGAGCGGGAGATTGAGCAGCTGAGATCCAATAATGATGCATTGCAGACAAGAATCAATACACAAATTGATCTGGATCACGTTTACAAGGTTGCCACAGAGGAGTTAGGAATGGTCTATGCCAACAAAGACCAGGTAATTCTCTATGACAAAACGGAAAGCGAGTATGTGAGACAGTATGAGGACATCCCAGAAAACTAATCCTGATATGAAACGGAAGAAAAAAAGGGAGTCTGTGAAACGACAGGTTTTCGTAAAATATATGCAGGAAAGGCTGGCGATCGCAGTAATTGCGATTACGCTGGCTTTGTTTGCTTTAATTTATGTACTTTATGATATTGTAGAAAATAACAGAGACAGCTACAATCAGATCGTTCTGACACAGCAGGATTATGACAGCAGACCTCTGGCATACCGCCGGGGGGATATTGTGGATCGGAACGGAACCTATCTGGCAACAACAGAAAAGGTCTACAATCTGATTCTGGATCCCAGACAGATTATGTCGGATGAGGAGGATTATCTGGAGGCGTCGGTTACAGCTCTGTCAACAGTTCTGGGCTATGATGCCGGGGAGCTTCGGACGCTGATTACCAGCAATCCGGATACTGCCTATGTGCGGTATGCAAGGCAGCTTTCCTATGATCAGAAGGAAGCCTTTGAAACCTATCAGACAGAGACAAACAAGGCAAATTCCAAGGCGGATTCCAAAGCACGGGTAAAGGGTGTCTGGTTTGAGGAGGAGTACAAACGGGTTTACCCCTACAATTCCCTTGCAAGCAGTGTGATTGGCTTTGCCACCAGTGACGGCGGAGGCGGAAACGGAGGAATCGAGCAGTCCTACAACAGCGCCCTGATTGGAACCAACGGAAGAGAGTACGGATACCTTAATGATGACTCCAATCTGGAGCGGGTGATTAAGCCTGCTGTCAACGGAAATACCGTAGTGTCCACTCTGGATGTGAATGTGCAGAATGCGGTGGAAAAGCGGATTCAGGAGTGGATGACGGAAACAGGATCGGATCATGTGGGCGTTGTGGTTATGAATCCCAATAACGGTGAGATTCTTGCCATGGCAGGAGAAAGTCCCTTTGATTTGAATAATCCCAGAGAGGTATCCAGCCGGTATACGGATGCGGAAATCCGCCAGCTGGGTGTGAAAGAGGCGGTTGGCGATTACAAGAGAAAGCACAGAAATACTGACCAGGCCACAATTACGGAGGATCAGGTCACGGCCCATTATACAGAGGATGAAATCCGTTCTCTGGGACTTCAGGTGGCCTGGAACCAGGAGTGGAGAAATTTCTGTGTCAGCGATACCTTTGAGCCGGGTTCTCCTTCCAAAATTTTTACCGTGGCGACAGCGCTGGAAGAGGGAATTGTTACGCCAAACGACAGCTTTTACTGCGACGGATATCAGGAGGTCGGAGGATTTCCCATTAAGTGTACGGCTTATATAAAAGGCGGTCATCAGAATATCAGTCTTGCAGAATCTCTCATGGTGTCCTGCAACGATGCGATGATGCAGATTGCAGCAAAAACAGGTACGCCTTTATTTACGAAATATCAGAGACTGTTCGGATTCGGAACGAAAAGCGGAATTGATCTTCCCGGTGAGCCGGATACCTCCGGTCTGCTTTATACAGCAGACACGATGAAGCCGGTGGATCTGGCAACCAGCTCTTTCGGACAGACCTATAACTGTACCATGGTTCAGATGGCGGCAGGATTCAGCTCTGTGATCAACGGCGGTTCTTATTATGAGCCCCATGTGGTACGCCAGATTGTAAATGAACAGGGCGCTGTTGTGAAAAAGATTGAGCCCAAGCTGGTCAGAGAAACAGTTTCCGAGTCTACCAGCAGCTTTATCCGGGATGCCCTTTACCGCACCGTTTCAGAGGGAACCGGTAAGGCGGCAGCAGTGCCGGGGTATAAAATCGGCGGAAAGACAGGAACAGCACAGAAACTGCCACGTTCTGCCCGCAATTACCTTCTGTCCTTCTGCGGCTTTGCTCCGGTAGATGATCCGCAGGTTCTGGTATATGTGGTTGTAGATGTTCCCCATGTGGAGGATCAGCCCCACAGTACCTATGCAAGTGTAATTTTCCAGAAGATTATGAGTGATATTCTTCCCTATCTGAATATTTTCCCGGAAACGGATGTTCAGGTCGATGAGGAGGCGGCAGAGAAGCTTCCCGAGTCTGAGGGAATTACGGAGATGACCGGCTCAGAGTCAGAAGAGGTGCCGGAAGAATCCAAGGTGTATGATGCAGAAGAATATGTAGATCCGGGCATGGAGCTGGGACTTCCCGATGCGGAGTCATCAGAGGGAGGAGCGGCTTCTGGACCCGAAGGAGAGGCATCTCAGGCGGATGGCGGCAAAACGCCGGCAGAAACGGAAGCTGAGAGCAGCGCAGAAGACAGTACCCGGGCAGAAACCGGCGGCGAAGGCACGTAACGGAAATCAGCCGGAAAAGAGTCTGTTCTAAAGCGGGCATCCCTTCATATAGTGATAACAAGGATCCTGTCGGGAGCGGGCCATGAGTTCGAATCATACACAACATCGAAAAAAAACAGCCGTCCTGTTTTTTCTGCTGTGCCTATGTATGGCAGGATTAACAGGGCGGCTTGTGTATCTTATGGTATACCGCTCGGATTATTACAGTAAGATGGCAGAGGAGCTTCATCAGAGAGAGAGGAGCATAAAGGCGGCCAGAGGAAGAATTATTGATGCAACAGGAACTGTGATCGCAACCAACAGGACAGTCTGCACCATTTCTGTCATATACAATCAGGTGGAGGATCGGGAGCAGGTGATCCGCATTCTCAGCAGAGAACTGGGGATAGAGGAAGAAAAAGTGAGAAAACGTGTGGAAAAACGCAGCTCGAGAGAGATTATTTCCACAAATGTAGATAAGGAAATCGGGGATCGGATCCGGAACTTTCACCTGGCAGGAGTGAAGGTGGATGAGGACTACCGGAGATATTATCCCTACGACAGCCTTGCATCCAGAGTTCTGGGCTTTACCGGTGGAGACAATCAGGGAATTATCGGCCTGGAAGTGGTTTATGAGGAATGGCTGAAGGGGGTGAACGGCACGATTCTGACTCAGGCAGATGCGGCAGGAGTAGAGATTGAGAATGCTTTTGAGGATCGGATTGAGCCGGTTCCGGGAAATGATCTGTACATCAGTCTTGATGTTAATATTCAGCAGTATGCCCAGCAGGCAGCCTATGAAACCATGGAGCGCAAGGGGGCAAAGCAGGTTTCCGTTATTGTGATGAATCCGCAGAACGGGGAGATTATGGCGATGGTCAATGTTCCGGAGTTTCATTTAAACGATCCCTTTACTCTGACAGAGGCTTATGCTGCAGAGGGAGAAAACAGGCAGGAGCTTTTAAACAGGATGTGGAGGAATCCGGCCATTAATGATACATATGAACCGGGCTCGACCTTTAAAATCATAACTGCGGCAGCCGGTCTGGAGGCAGGAGCCGTGGGGCTGGAGGATCATTTTTCCTGTCCCGGATTCCGGATTGTAGAGGACAGGAAAATCCGATGTCACAAAACAGGGGGACATGGAGGGGAAACCTTTCTTCAGGGAGTGATGAATTCCTGCAATCCTGTATTTATTGATGTAGGGCAGCGGCTGGGGGTTGACCGGTATTATCACTATTTTGAGCAGTTCGGGCTGAAGGAAAAGACCGGGATTGATCTGCCGGGAGAAGCCGGAACCATTATGCATAAAAAAGAAAATATGGGACTGGTAGAGCTGGCTACGGTGTCCTTTGGCCAGTCCTTTCAGATTACGCCGATTCAGCTGATTACTACAGCGGCATCGATTATAAACGGAGGAAACCGGGTGACGCCTCATTTTGCCGTCCGGGCTGTGAGCAGCGACAGGACTTCTGTTCACCGTTTTTCCTGGCCGGTAAAGGAGCACATTGTTTCAGAGGAAACCAGCGCTTCCATGCGGTATATTCTGGAACAGGTGGTTGCAGAGGGAAGCGGAAAAAAGGCAGCGGTGGAAGGGTTCAGAATCGGAGGGAAAACGGCTACGTCAGAGAAGCTTCCCAGAAGCCTGAAAAAATATATTTCTTCTTTTATCGGCTTTGCTCCGGCGGATAATCCCAGGGTAATTGCCCTGATTACCATTGATGAACCTCAGGGAGTCTACTATGGCGGAACCATTGCAGCGCCGGTGATTGCAGATATTTTCAAGAATATTCTTCCGTATCTGGGAATCCCGGAAGCGGTGGAAGAAACTGCCGGGTCAATGGGAATCAGTAGTTGATTATTCCTATAAAAAGACGTATACTACTTAGTATGTCGTAATTGTTCAGCCATGCGAAAATTCAGACAGGAAAAAGCGTTGAAAGCTTGTTTTCATAAGAGTTTTCCTGCCTGAGTCTTCATAGGGCGGATGCCCGATGCTTCTTGTCCGCTGTAAGCGGGCAAGAAGATGCATGGCTGAACGGTTACAATATGTCAGCCACAAATGAATACATAACCAATTAGGAGTGCATCATGATTAATGAAACCATACTAGCGATTATTATAGCTTTTGCCATCAGCGCCATGCTTTGCCCGGTGGTGATTCCCTTTCTTCACAAGCTGAAATTCGGACAGCAGGTGCGGGATGACGGCCCTCAGGCTCATTTGAAAAAGCAGGGAACCCCGACCATGGGCGGTCTGGTGATTTTAACCAGTATTGTGATTACTTCTCTGTTTTATATCAGAGATTATCCGAAGATTATTCCTGTTTTATTTGTAACCGTCGGCTTCGGTATTGTCGGTTTTCTGGATGATTATATCAAGATTGTCATGAAGCGTTCAGAGGGACTCAATCCTCTTCAGAAGCTTATCGGACAGTTTATTATTACCGGGATTTTTGCCTGGTATCTGCTTCATTCCGGACAGGTGGAAACCACTATGCTGATTCCCTTTACCGGCGGATTCGACGATGGTATTTTTATCAGTCTCGGAATTTTGTTTGTGCCGTTTCTGTTTTTTGTGGTTCTGGGAACAGACAACGGGGTTAACTTTACGGATGGCCTTGACGGCCTGTGTACCAGTGTGACCATTCTGGTGGCAACCTTTATGACCATTGTGGCTCTGGGGGAAAACAGCGGGATCAGTCCCATTACCGGAGCTGTGGTAGGAAGTCTTCTGGGCTTTCTCCTGTTTAATGTCTATCCTGCCAGAGTTTTTATGGGAGATACCGGTTCTCTGGCTCTGGGCGGCTTTGTGGCGTCCAGCGCATTTATGATGCAGATGCCGTTCTTCATTCCCATTATCGGACTGATTTATCTGGTTGAGGTGCTGTCCGTAATTATGCAGGTATCTTATTTTAAGGCAACACATGGAAAGCGTATTTTTAAAATGGCTCCGATTCATCACCATTTTGAACTGTGCGGATGGTCGGAAACAAGAGTAGTGGCAGTATTTTCCATAACCACGGCCATTCTTTGTCTGGTGGCTTATCTGGGATTGTGATAAAAGGAGGAAAGGTACATGAGCAGTCAGAAGGTATTAGTAGCAGGCTCCGGAAAAAGCGGTATCGCTGCAGCAAGGCTGATGCTGCAGATGGGCGGCGATGTGGTCCTGTATGACGGAAATGATAAACTGGATGCGGAAGAGCTGAAGGAAAAGTTTGAGGAAAAGGACAGAGAGCGTCTGACCATTGTTCTGGGAGAACTGACACGGACGGATCTGCTGGGAGTGGAGCTTTCTGTAATCAGCCCCGGCATTCCTCTGGACGCGCCCTTTGTTCCGGTTCTGGATGAGGCAAAGATTCCTATCTGGAGCGAGATTCAGCTGGCCTATCATGTGTCTAAGGGCAAACTGATTGCCATTACGGGAACCAATGGAAAGACAACCACCACGGCTCTTACGGGAGAGATTATGAAGGCCCATTTTGAGGAGGTCTATGTGGTGGGCAATATCGGAATCCCCTATACAGAGACGGCTTTGGATACGACGGATGAGGCGGTGACTGTGGCTGAGGTCTCCAGCTTCCAGCTGGAAACCATTATGGATTTCCGCCCGGATGTGAGCGCAATTTTAAATATTACGCCGGATCACTTAAACCGTCACGGAACCATGGAAAACTATATCGATATCAAGGAACGGGTATGCGCAAACCAGACAGAGGATGACTGGATTGTGCTGAACTATGACGATCCGGTTCTGCGGGAGTTTGGAGAGAAGGAGGATTTAAAACCGGGAGTGGTATTTTTCTCCAGCACCCATGAGTTAAAGGACGGCCTGTTTTTGGATCAGGATGAGATCATTCTGGCAAAGGACGGCAGGAGAGAGTCTGTGGTCAATGTTCACGATCTGAAGCTTCTGGGCAAACATAACTATGAAAATGTGATGGCAGCTGTAGCCATGAGCCTGAAGATGAACGTTCCTCTGGATACGATTCGCAAGGTGATTAAGGAATTTAAGGCTGTGGAGCACAGAATTGAATTTGTTCTGGAGCGGTGCGGCGTGAAATATTACAACGATTCCAAGGGAACCAATCCGGATGCAGCTATTCAGGCTATCCGCGCCATGCCGGGACCGACGGTGCTGATTGCAGGCGGCTATGATAAGCAGAGTGAGTATGATGAGTGGATTGAGGCCTTTGGGGATAAGGTGAAATATCTGGTTCTGATTGGCCAGACCAGGGATAAGATTGCCGAGTGCGCCAGACGCCATGGCTTTACGGAGATTATGTATGCAGAGGATATGCCGGAGGCTGTCCGTGTCTGCGCGGCATATGCCAATGCCGGTGACAATGTGCTTCTGTCTCCGGCCTGCGCCAGCTGGGGAATGTTTGACAACTACGAGCAGCGGGGCGAGATATTTAAGGAGTGTGTAAGAAATCTGTAGGAGGAGCCTATGGCAAAAAAGAACAAAAACAGGCGTTTTTATGATTACAGCCTGCTGTTTACCATTATTTTTATTATGGCCTTCGGGCTGGTGATGATTTACAGCGCCAGCTCCTATATGGCCCAGCTGAAATATGGAGATGCGGCTTATTTTATGATGCGCCAGTTGAAAATCGGAGTGGCTGGTCTGGTGATAGCTCTGGTGATTTCAAAGATGGATTATCACTGGTATGCCAGGTTTGCCCTCTTTGCCTACGCGCTTTCGTATGTGCTGATGATTGCAGTTTCCCTGTTTGGAAAGGTGGTAAACGGAAAAAGGCGCTGGCTTCAGCTGGGGCCGATCAGTTTTCAGCCTACAGAGTTTGTTAAAATAGCATTGATTGTTCTTTTGGCAACCGTGATTACCCAGATGGGAAAGAAGATCAATTCCTGGAAGGCCATGGCTGTGGTGATGGGGCCTGCCATTCCGATTGCGGGAATTGTGGCAGCCAATAACCTGAGCTCCGGAATTATCATTGTGGGAATTGCCTTTGTCATGCTGTTTGTTGCCTGCAAAAAAAGCTGGCCCTTTTACCTGTGCGGGATTGGGGCAGTCAGCACCATCTTCCTGGCAGGACCGCTTGCCTCTTTCCTGGAGGCAACCCAGATTCTAAAGCCGTACCAGCTGGAACGTATCCATGTCTGGCTGGAGCCGGAGGCCTATAAGCTGGACGGCGGATTCCAGGTGCTTCAGGGACTTTATGCCATTGGCTCCGGCGGGCTGGTGGGAAAAGGACTGGGAGAAAGCATCCAGAAAATGGGATTTGTGCCGGAGGCACAGAACGATATGATTTTTTCCATTATCTGCGAGGAGCTGGGGCTGTTTGGAGCAGTATCGGTGATTCTGATTTTCCTGTTTATGATTTACCGGTTTATGGTAATTGCCTTCAATGCCCCGGATCTGTTCGGTGCTTTGATTGTTGTAGGCGTTATGGCCCATGTGGCCATTCAGGTTATTTTAAATATTGCGGTGGTTACCAATACCATTCCCAATACGGGAATTACTCTTCCGTTTATCAGTTATGGAGGAACGTCGGTTCTGTTTCTGATGATGGAAATGGGGATGGTACTAAGTGTATCCAACCAGATTAAAATGGAAAAATAACTCTTTTTAAGGAACCCTTTGGGGAGCAGAGTACATAGGATGGAATAGAGACGGATAGAGCGGGAGGGAATTGGCTTGTCTGTGATTCATATCCAGGGACCTGGCTGCCTGAAGGGAACCATAGAAATTCAGGGTTCAAAAAACGCGGTGCTGCCTGTAATGGCAGCATCTTTACTTCACAGAGGAATTACGGTTCTTAGAAACGTGCCGAAGATACAGGATGTGTATTCCATGATGGAGATTCTGGAGTATCTGGGCTGTGAGCTGAAGCTGGAGGGACACAGTCTCACCATTGATGCAGGGAAGGCATCCGGAATGCCTGTTCCGGCGGAAATGGCAGGGAAAATGCGTTCCTCCATTATGCTTTTAGGACCAATGCTGGGGCGGTTTCGGGAGGCAGTGACCAGTCTGCCCGGCGGCTGCTGTCTGGGAAAACGTCCGGTCAACCTTCATCTGGACGGCCTGCGGCGTCTGGGGGCGGATATCAGAGAGGAAGGAAACCAGATTGCCGCGTCGGCAGCTGTCCTGGAGGGAGCTTCGTTTCACCTGGATTATCCAAGCGTGGGAGCAACCGAGAATCTGATTATGGCGGCAGCGGCGGCCGGGGGAACCACGGTTTTGTCAGGAGCGGCCAGAGAGCCGGAGATTGCGGTTCTCTGTGATTTTCTGAAGAAGGCAGGAGCGCGGATTGAAGGCGCAGGAACGGAAACGGTTGTGATATACGGAGGAGCTCCTCTTCACGATGTGGAATTTTCCATTCCGGGAGACAGGATTGTAGCAGGTACTTATCTGGGAGCGGTGATGACTGCAGGCGGAAAACTTTTCCTTTCCGGCGCTCCTCTGGAACATATGGAATCCAATATGAAACTGGCAGCCAGGATGGGGGCGCAGATTTCCGGCAGTCCGGAGGGACTTCTTGTGGAAATGAACCGGCGTCCCCTCCCTGTTTCCTTTGCCACTGGTCCTTATCCGGCCTTCCCTACGGATCTTCAGCCGGTGATGATGGCAGCAGCTTCTGTTGCAGAGGGGAAAAGCCGGATCCGGGAAACAGTATTTGAAAACCGTTTTTCCTGTGCAAAGGAATTGCGGAAACTGGGAGCCCATATTATAATAGAGGGAACAAATGCGCAGATAGAAGGGCGGTTTCCTTTGAGCGGAGGCCGGGTATGTGCAGCAGATCTCAGAGGAGGGGCTGCTTTGATCGCTGCGGCTCTGGCTTCCTGGCAGCCGGTGACGGTGGATGACAGCTGCGGTCACATCAGCAGAGGATATGAGAATATCTGCCGGGATTTAAAGAGCGCAGGCGCCAGAATTACGGAAACAAACGACGGATAAAACAGGCTTACAGCCTGAAGCAAAACACAGATACGCACTGGTGTGAGAGGAAAAGGCGCCTCAGCTCCGGCTGTGCCGGAAAGAAGACATCAGGGCGTATTCTGTGTGATAAGAACAATGACAGGGGAACAGGCAGAAGATGGAATACGGATGGACAGAAAAGAAGAAAACAGGGATTGCCGCAGCAGTGATTGTTCTGCTGCTGATTTTGATCGGCCTTTTTTCTCTGCAGATTAAGACAGTGACAGTGACGGGAAATGTGCGGTATACTCAGGAGCAGATTACGGAAATGCTGTTTCCGGATAAGGTAAGCCGGAATCTGGTGGTCTGCTACCTGAAGGATCATTTCCGGGAGCATGTGGAGATTCCCTTTGTCCAGGATTACAAGATTGAATTTCAGGGGCTGAATCAGGCGGAAGTCATTGTTTATGAAAAAAGCGTGGTGGGATATGTTTCTTATATGAGCAGCTGCATGTATTTTGACAAGGACGGAATCGTCGTGGAGAGTACCAGCAAGACTCTTCCCGGAATCCCTCAGATTACCGGGCTGAAATTCGGACACATTGTGCTGTATCAGAAGCTTCCGGTTGAGAGTGACACGGTATTTCAGGAAATATTAAACCTGACTCAGATCCTTTCGATTTACCAGATGGAGGTGGACCGGATCCAGTACAACAGCTTTGGAGAGGCAACCCTTTATATGGGAGATTTGGAGGTGATTCTGGGGAACAATGCCGGAATGAACGGAAAGATTGCAGAGCTCAGCGACATGCTTCCCAAGCTGGAGGGAAGAAAGGGAACTCTGTATCTGGACACCTATGACGAGACAGCGACCAATGCCATGTATGCCTTTAAACCGCGGCAGTAGGGAGAACCGGCAGGGCAGAGGGATTATGTTCGTGAGAAAAAACAAAGGAAACGTCAAAAAACCAGTGAAAATCTACAAATTAGAGGTTGATATTTTTTTGGAAATCAAATATAGTATTAGGTAGGCTAGTTTTGCAAAAATTATTACAAAATTGTTACAATATAAGACGCGAAAAAGAGGTTAAGGAGGAGAAAGTCTTGTTAGAAATAAAGATAAATGAAGCGGAGAATTCTGCTAAGATCGTAGTGATTGGTGTTGGTGGTGCAGGAAATAATGCGGTAAACCGTATGATTGATGAAAATATTGCAGGTGTGGAATTTATCGGCATCAATACAGATAAGCAGGCCCTTCAGTTCTGCAAGGCTCCTACCGCGATGCAGATTGGCGAGAAGCTGACCAAGGGACTGGGCGCAGGTGCAAAGCCTGAGGTAGGTCAGAAGGCAGCAGAGGAAAGCTCTGAAGAGCTGGCACAGGCAATCAAGGGCGCAGATATGGTGTTTGTTACCTGCGGTATGGGCGGCGGTACCGGTACCGGTGCGGCTCCTGTTATTGCTAAAATCGCCAAGGATATGGGAATTCTGACTGTAGGCGTTGTGACCAAGCCGTTCCGTTTTGAAGCAAAGACCCGTATGTCCAATGCGTTAAACGGAATTGAGCATTTGAAAGAGAGTGTGGATACTCTGATTGTGATCCCCAATGACAAGCTTCTGGAGATCGTAGATCGCCGTACCACCATGCCGGATGCATTAAAGAAGGCTGACGAGGTTCTGCAGCAGGCAGTTCAGGGTATCACAGATCTGATTAATGTACCTGGCCTGATCAATCTGGACTTCGCAGATGTACAGACTGTTATGACAGATAAGGGAATCGCACACATTGGTATCGGACATGCCAAGGGAGACGACAAGGCTGTAGAGGCAGTAAAGCAGGCCGTTGCTTCTCCGCTGTTAGAGACAACCATCGAGGGCGCTACCCATGTTATTATCAATATTTCCGGCGATATCAGCCTGATTGAAGCCAACGAGGCAGCAAGCTACGTTCAGGAGCTGGCAGGCGATGATGCCAATATTATTTTCGGTGCCATGTATGATGAGAATGCTCAGGACGAGGCTACCATTACTGTAATTGCAACCGGTCTGGATGATCAGAACAATGCTGCTCCTTTAAATAAGGCAATGTCCGGCATGAGCAGCTTTAAGCCGAAAATGCCTGCAGGCATGAATCTGAATCCGGCAGGTATGAATCTGAACCGCACCGCTGCAGCTGCAGAGGCCAGCGCAACCGCACCGAGAACTGCTGTACCTCAGCAGACCTCCGCACCGGCTGCATCTGTTCAGAAGCCGGTACAGCAGCAGGCTGCTCCGACTCAGCCCACCTTCCGTCCGCTGAACCGGGAAACCCAGATTAATATTCCGGACTTCCTGAAGAACAAGAGATAAGAAGCAGGGAGAAAGCATTTATCCGGCTGCAAAAGGAAAAACAGAGATTTAAGACAGAAAATTCTAAAACAGGATTTTCTGTCTTTTTTTGTCGTACAAAAAAGTGGATTCAGCTCCTTTGGTTTGACAAAATATTTACGGGACAGCAGGTATAATAGAGCCTGTAAATCAAAGTGCAGGGGGTGGGAGCCGGATGTGACTGCAGTATTGTATCTGGATGTGTATTTCGCCGTGAATTTTTTTATGGATTTTCTTCTGCTTTTGCTGGTCAGGAAAATTCTTGGAATCTGTGCGGAAAACAGGCGGATGGCTCCGGGACGGACGATGAGGCTGGCCGCGGCTGCAGCGGCGGGAGCGTTCTGGGCCTGCGCAGAGGCAGTTATCCGGCTTCCCGGAGAACCGTGTTTTTGGAAAACAGCAGCTTCCTGGGCAGGAGCCGGAGCTGTGATGACAGCTCTGGCATTTGGATGGCAGAGTCCGGGGGAAGGGCTTTGCTGTCTGGCAGCTTTGTGGATAAGCGGAGCGGCTGCAGGCGGTGTGCTGGAGGCGGTCGGAGAGGCGGCGGGAAGAGCCGGAGGTTCCGGACGTTTTCCCCTGGAGGGAGTGATTTTTGGAGGGCTTGGCATCTTTTTCTGCGGAAGGGCCGGGGCCGGATATCTGCAGCAGAGATTCCGGATGCAGAATCGAATCTGTCAGGCTGTGATCCGCTACCGGGGAAAAACAAAAACTCTGCCGGCGCTGTGGGATACGGGAAATACCCTTTACGAACCCTATGGCCATCAGCCGGTTCATGTGATGAGCCCGGAAGCCGGGAGAGAACTGTTTGAACCCCTTTCCCGGGTGATTTACATTCCCTTTCGTTCTGTGGGAACCAGCTACGGGCTGATTCCGGGAATTCAGGCAGATGAAATGGAAATATGGCAGAATGGAAAGCTGGTAAAAACCTGTATCCGGCCATGGATTGCCGTCAGCAGGGAGCCGCTTTCCTCCTGTCATCAGTATGAAATGCTTCTGCACGGAGAGCAGTAAAGGAAAAACAGACTTGGAGGACAGTAATCATGATAGTAAAGGTTTCCATACCCAACCGGTTTCAGTTTAAGGCGGTTCCGTCGTTTAAAACGATGCTTCTGCAGAAACAGGGGGAGGTTCATTATATCGGAGGAGCAGACATTCTTCCGCCGCCGCTGGAAAGCAAAAAAGAGGCAGAAACCATTGCGCTTCTGGGAACAGAGGATGAGAAGTCGGCCCGTTCGCTTTTGATTGAGCACAATTTAAGGCTGGTGGTGTACATAGCAAAAAAATTTGATAATACCGGAGTGGGAGTAGAGGATCTGATCTCGATCGGAACAATCGGTCTGATCAAAGCGATCAACACATTCAATCCAACCAAAAAGATCAAGCTTGCCACCTATGCATCCCGCTGTATTGAAAATGAAATACTGATGTATCTGCGAAGAAACAGTAAGACTAAAATGGAAGTTTCCATTGACGAGCCTTTAAACGTGGATTGGGACGGCAACGAACTGCTGTTGTCTGATATCCTCGGAACAGAGGAGGATACCATCTATCGGGATCTGGAAACGGAAGCGGAGAGAAAGCTTCTGGTGCGTGCCATTAACCAGTTATCCAGTCGGGAAAAGCTCATTGTCAAGATGCGTTTTGGCCTGGATAATCCCGATGGAATCGAAAAAACTCAGAAAGAAGTAGCAGATTTACTGGGAATTTCGCAGTCATACATTTCCCGTCTGGAGAAGAAGATCATGCAGAGATTGAAGCGGGAAATCGTGCGTTATGAGTAAATTAGAAGAATCCTCAAAAAGTGCTTTCACTCCGTAAAAAAGGTGTTATAATGAGAAAAAAGGGTGGTGAAGCTATATGAAACTTACATTTATAGGAGCAGCCCATGAGGTGACCGGAAGTTGTCATTTGCTGCAGGCAGCGGGGAAAAATATTTTAATTGACTGTGGTATGGAGCAGGGACCGGACCTGTATGAAAACCCGGGACTTCCCATTGCAGCGGGAGAAGTGGACTATGTATTTTTGACACATGCACACATCGATCATTCAGGTCTTTTGCCCCTTTTGTGCAAGAATGGATTTAAAGGGCAGATATTGACCACATTTGCCACAGCGGATTTATGTAACATTATGCTTCGTGACAGCGCGCATATTCAGGAATTTGAAGCTGAATGGCGCAACCGGAAAGGAAGACGTGCCGGAGTGCCGGAGTTTGAGCCGCTTTACGTGATGGCAGATGCAGAGGCTGCGATCAATCTTTTCGTTCCATGTGGATATGGAGAACGGCTTCATATTTGCGATGGGGTGGAAATCCGGTTTACAGATGTCGGCCATTTGCTTGGTTCGGCAAGTATTGAGGTCTGGATTACCGAAGGTGAGATTAGCAGGAAGATCGTATTTTCAGGAGATGTGGGGAATGTGGATCAGCCGATCATCAAAGATCCAAAGACTGTGCGTGAAGCGGATTATGTAGTAATTGAATCTACCTATGGCAACAGGCTTCACGGAGATGAGATTCCAGACTATGTAGGTGAATTTACGAGAATACTTAGGGAAACTTTTGCAAAAGGCGGAAATGTGGTGATTCCATCTTTCGCGGTCGGACGTACACAGGAATTACTTTATTTTATTCGTGAGATTAAAGAGAAGAAGCTTTTGTCAGATTTTCCTGATTTTGAAGTGTATGTGGACAGCCCGCTTGCAATCGAAGCGACGAACGTTTTTCAGAAGAATACAAAAGGATGCTTTGATGAAGATGCACTGAAACTTGTACAACAAGGAATCAATCCTCTCGTATTTCCGGGTTTGAAGCTTTCCACGACGAGCGATGATTCGAGGCTGATCAATTATGATAGTAAGCCGAAGGTGATTATTTCAGCGTCGGGTATGTGTGAAGCCGGAAGAATCCGCCATCATTTAAAACACAATCTGTGGAGAAAAGAATGTACGATTCTGTTTGTCGGTTATCAGGCGGTGGGAACGCTTGGAAGAAAGCTAATCGAAGGAGTACCGTCTGTCAAGCTGTTTGGTGAGACAATAGAGGTATGTGCAAAGATTGAGACGTTGAAAGGTATCAGCGGACATGCGGATATGAAAGGCTTACTTAGCTGGCTTGGTGGATTTGAGACGAAGCTTTCCCATGTATTTGTTGTGCATGGGGAGGATACGGTAACAGATGAATTCGCAAAGACGATTGAAGAACAATTTGGATGCCGGGCATTTGCACCATATTCCGGAGGATGCGTGGATCTGGTGACAAATGAAGTGCTCACAGCTGGCGCGAGAGTTCCGAAAAAGGCAAAGGAAAAACCGATGGCGGCACGTGCTGCGACTGCATTCCAGAGAGTGGTTTCTGCAGGAAAACATCTCATGGAAGTTATTTTCAAAAACGAAGGACTGTCCAACAAAGATCTGGCAAAATTCGAATCACAGATTCAGAATCTTGCAGAAAAATGGGATCGTGATTAGAGAAGAAAGTAACCGGAATGAAAAATAGTAGAAGGAAAGTGGTATAACTGCCGGAGATTGTGAGAATCCTCTGACTAGAAAATGTTCTAGGAGGAAGGCAGTCATGGCATTAAGTAAAGTTGAAATATGTGGAGTCAATACAGCGAAGCTTCCTCTCCTAAGCAATGAGGAGAAGGAAGCTTTGTTTGTGAAGATCAAAGAAGGGGATGAAGCGGCGAGAGAGCGGTATATCAAGGGAAATTTAAGGTTGGTCCTGAGCGTGATCAAGCGGTTTGCAAGCAGCAATGAAAATGTCGATGATCTTTTTCAGATCGGTTGTGTCGGGTTGATGAAGGCGATTGATAATTTCAATACAGATCTTCAAGTGAAATTTTCAACCTATGCGGTTCCGATGATCATAGGAGAAATCAGGAGATATCTAAGAGACAATAATTCCATCCGTGTGAGCCGTTCTTTAAGGGATACTGCGTATAAGGCAATCTATGCGAAAGAAGGCTATATGAAAAGACATTTAAAAGAACCGACAGTAGAAGAGATTGCAGAGGAGATTGGAATTGCGAAAGAAGATATTATCTTTGCACTGGATGCCATCCAGGCACCGATGAGTCTGAATGAGCCGGTGTATAATGACAGTGGAGATGCGCTGTATGTGATGGATCAGATTAGTGACAAGAAGAACCGGGAGGAATATTGGGTGGAAGGTCTTTCTCTGGAAGCGGCGATGGAACGTTTGAATGAAAGGGAGCGTTTTATTATCCAGCTTCGTTTTTTTGAAGGAAAGACACAGATGGAAGTGGCGAGTCAGGTAAAGATCTCACAGGCGCAGGTAAGTCGTCTGGAGAAAAACGCACTAAAGACAATGCGGCAGTATTTGGCGGGGTAAAAGAAGCATTGCGAAATCCATCTAGGATAGGGCAAAAGATAGGTAGTGTTATTCTGTGAAATGCCGGAAGAAAAAAGAAAAAAGAAGAGGGGAAGACGGTGGAGCAGAGACGAAAAACAATGAAAACACTGCTGATTCTAGTGCTTGTAGCAGTATGTACTTTGCTTTGTACAGCAAGTGAGTCCGAAGAAGAAGAAAATTTCTTGTTGAAATTTCAGCCTATTCATACTATTATATGGATATAAAGGAGAGAGACAATGTATAAAGCGTGCATATTTGACTTAGATGGAACATTGACAAATACGCTGGATTC